>MDTG01379611.1_pt1 | contig 12167 bp, 10 predicted proteins | sample 811421 | NCBI WGS metagenome assembly MDTG01 (sample SAMN05326645, study PRJNA326480) | marine metagenome | isolation source: seawater | place: Pacific Ocean: South East | collected 2011
CCAAAACTGGAGATTATAAAGATCCATATCTGGAGTCGGGGTTTGTGGTTCAACAGTAAAAGCACTAATAGGTAGTTTATCATAAAGAGCACCATAGTCTGGAAGGTAAGTTTCAAAATAGAAAGCTCGACCTGGAATAGATTTCGCAGTAACCCAAATGCCTTTGACAAACTCACCATGTCCGTCTTCGCCATCTCTTAAATATTCTTTCCGTACCCATACATCTATTGAGGGTAGATTAACAACTAACGTAGCCATCTGTTAGAAAATCAAACCCTTCCTATATCCATTTGACCTATCGTAAGTTAACACATCCATTCTGTTTTCTGGTTGACCCACAAAAGACACATGCACCCAACCAGAGCTGGGACCTTTTGCTTGATCGTAACATTCTAAAATAAGTTGATCGAAAGAAAGATTGTCTTTAATAAACACGGCAAGGTCTGCGTTGCTTATGCCTGCTATTTCTATGTCCGCCGCTTCTCCTTTTGCATGTTGACTGGTTGCTTTTGAACCAATCGCTTCGCATAAATCTACACTGCGATACCCAGAGTTTATTGTCATGGGTTTACCAAAATGTTCGCGGATAGGTTCTAATACATTTAAACAAAGCGTTTCCATACATTTAATATGTATTGGTTCTGGTGTGTTATCGATATCTTTTCGCTCTGCTGTTTGTGATTTTGTAAATTCACTTAACGTGAAATGTGGTGATAGCCTCATCCAGTCCTCCTAGCTATTTCCATATTCTTGAGCACCTCTTCTGGATTACTTCCCAAGAAAGCTGCAACTTGTCTGTTTTCTGGAGATGGTCTAAGTAATTCATTTGTGATTTGATTCTGACTCACATTCAAAGTAGGTTGTGTTTGTGTTAAGTTTTCTGGTCTAGCTTCTGGTAAGTTTGTGGGTGCACTTGTTGTAACATCATTGTTCAAACTTAAAAATTCATTTATGTTTCTTGGTTCATCTTTTTTTCTTACTGGTGGTGTTAATTTTATGCCAAGTCTTTTTCTAAATAATCTTTGTATTGCAGAAATAGGGATATCAATGCCTTTTCTTTTAGCAAGTCGGAGTCTATCTTTACTTGGAAGATATGGTATGTATCTATCTGCTTTTAAAGAAAATATTTCTTTACTTCCTAATCCAGCTTTTAATTTTAATATTTGAGCTATCTTGTTATCTGTTAAACCTATGTCTTTTAAACTGTCATAATTTAGTTTCATTTCTTTAAACGCTTTGTATCTTGCGTCATCTGCTCTTAAATATGCCTCTAATATTTGATCTTTGCTAGGATCTTCCAGTCTTAAAACATCAGTAAATAATGTAGCTGCAGATGATCTGAGTCCCTTAAATTCTTGTGCTTTAAACTCTGTGATCTTTTCTCTGTCTATTATTTGAGATTGTAGTCCAGTGAAAGCTCTAAACAATTCACCATATCTTTTGTACTCTCGACCTGTCGTAGGTTCTTCTGCTTTCACATTAAACCCTAAAAATTTGTTGGGACCGAATCCTTCAAATTCAAAACCTTCTGGAAAGAAAAGACCTCTTGCAGTTCTACCAAGCTCTGGAGATTTAACTGGCTCTCCTCTAGCAATACCAAGATCTGCTCCAGTTGGAACTCTTATCGGAAGTATATTTGGCTTGAGCGTATCAAGTACATGTATTATACCTTTTTCTATGGACAATCCTAAACCATCACCTTCTTTGTAAACTTTAGCACCAGAACGAGTTCGACCACCTCTACCTATACCAAGTCCAAGCACACTTTCTTTTGGCAGAACATCTATGAGAGCGTCATAAATCATAGACACTTCAAAGAAAGGACTAAAAAACTCTGCTACGGAATCAAACGCGGCTCCTCTTATTTTGGCAAAATCAGACTTGTCTAATCGTGTGCCCTCTCTAAGAGAACGAGCTAGAGTGTGAAAAGGTTTGCCGACTAAATCCCAAGGGTTTGTGTAACTAAAATCAATAACCTCTGGATTACCTTTTTCATCTTTACCTACTGGTATTAAAACAGAATTTCTTTGCCACGGTGCGGCTAGTCTGTTAATGCCATCAACTTCTTTGTCAGATGTATCAGTCATCATTTGTCCGAATCTTTGTAGTCCTTCACCTAAAACACCAAAAGTAAACAATGCACTTGTCATTCGTCTTGCACCGATCTCTCTTATCGCAGCACTATCACTGGCTAATTCTTTCATGGCGACATCAAGTGTATTAAAACCAGTTCTCATAATCTCTGCTGGAAAAGCAATAAAGTTACCAAGAGGTAATCCTCTTAAACCTTTGATTGCATCTGGAACAAGTTCATAGTTTGGCACGAGGTTACGAATATTATCTGCTGTAAATTGTTTAAAGGCTTCTTCTAATTCCTCTGGTGTAGCATCTGACTTTGCTCCAATATATCTACCAAACTCTCTATCTGCATTTTTAGTTGCATTAGCAATACCTGCTTGTTGTTGTTCTTTCGTTAAGTTATCAAAGCCTGGAGACTTTTTAATTTTATTTATTGCAGAAGCCTGCATCTTTCTCCTAGCATTTCTAAACTTCTGTAGCTCAAATAAATAATTGTACATTTTCCAAACATCATCACCACCTCTGTACAAATCCTCTGCAAACCCAAGAGGTCTTCTAAAAAATTGTCCAAGTTTACTTCTTTTCTCTGCGTTGAACTGTGGGTCTGATCTACCAAGAGCTTGTCTTTCGCCTCTAACTTGTGCCTCAGTAAAATCTCCTCTTGCTTCGTATCCTAAACCTTTTCTTAAGTTATCTTGTATCTCTCGTAACTGAGCAGAACTTCCTATGACTCCTCGTTTCTGCATATCAACAAGAAAATCAAGTGTCTTCCCATCTCTTATTAAATCTATCAAAGTTATTCCTTTGATCTTAAGTTCTTTATCAATAGCATCTCTCAAAACAAGATTCATAGATGTCCCAAGACTTGCTCCTTTGCCCACGTTGCCTTGAGCTAGTGCAAAGCCAGAGGCAGAAGTTACGTTTCTTACTTGTGTTAGTGGAGATAAAATTGTCTTTGTGTATTGTGTGACACCTTTTAAAGTTTGCATAAAACCATAAGTTTTTCTAAGCAGTGTCGGTATAGTATCTGCATCTGTCCAAACATGTTGACTTAAATTATTATACATAACTCTAGGAATAGCATACCCAAAAGCTGTCCCATACATACTAGATGTTTGGTTTGCTCCAGGCGAGTATACATCACTTCTAGGACTGGTTTCGGCAGATCTTCCCAATATGACATGATTTGGATGAGCTTCTGACCAATCATCTAAAGCACTTTTTAATAATTTTTCGTCTAGTAAAGATACTCTACTAATGTTATCAGGGTTTACGTTAAAAAAATCTGGTTTTTGTTTAATCCAGTTTATTATTTCATCGTCCATTTTGTAAAACAATGGCTCTTCTGCTTTTCCTGTTAACGTAACAGGTCGAGCTGCATTTCTAGCTGCAACATTTGCAATGTTTATATCCATTGATTCTTTAAACAATCCTAAAAATCTATCAGTTGCAATAAAATTAGACAGCTCTGATACGGTAGAAATAAACGCTTCTCTTGGATCTCTTATCTCACCAAGTATTAATCGTTGAACTTCACTATCTACTTTTCTTTTATTAATTAAACTTGTATCTAATCTTGTTTGAAACAATCTATTCAACCCAAGACCTCGATTACCACCTTTTAATTTTGCATTTTTAACAACAGTATCAATATAAAACTGTGCTTGTTCTCTTGATAAATTACCTTGACGACTGACAAGTTGTTGCATTTGATCGTCATCTATTCTGTAAGGAGTGTCTGTTAAAATACCTCTAATATGTCCATAATCTACACCCTCACCAGCTAAAATTTTTTTAATTATTTCTTCTTTAGCTTGAGGTTGTATAACGTAGTTCTTATCGTTGTATATTCTATACATTCTTCTCAAGTAGCCACCCTCTCTCATCATTCTTGAGACTTGTCTTTGAAAATTTTCTCTGGTCAATCCACCTTGTATGACGGCATCCTCTGGTAAATCACTTATTACTTTACTTTTTAAAAACTGATCTGTTAAACCTTCAATGTTTCTAGCTGCTTGTAAGTACAACTGATAGAGCTCGTCTGGTAGATCTATAATTTTATTTTCTTTTTCTAATGCTATTCTTCTGACTCTAGCTGTTGCTCCAGTTACGTCTGGATCTTTTCTAGCTCCTTCTAAAACATCCATAAAATTATCAAGATATTTCTTTTTACTATGATCTGGAAGATCAGTGTAACGAGGATTTTTTAAAATTTTTTCTATTTCCTCGTCAATCTCTTGCATCTTTTGTTTTGCAACTTTGATATTACCTTCCACTTCTGGGTTAATTAACGATCTTGCTCTAGCAACAACTGGATCTAAGAAACCTCTGTATCTAAGCAATGCTTCTAACTTACCTATTATTCTTGGTAATGTTTGTGCTCCTTGCCCTTGTGTTAATAACTGTGTTTCTCTTGCACGAATAGCTCTTTTACTTGTATCCACTATGCCTCTAGCTAAAGGCACTGTCATACCACTTGCTAAATCTAAAACAGTTGTGTCCTTGGGTAAAACTTTTCCAGCAAAATTACCCACTGATTGATTTAACTGAGTTAACCCTTCAATGGGTCGTGCACTAAGTGTCTTGTTTAAAACTTTCAAAGAAGCACCAAACGCTGGTGGAAATACGGCAGTTGCTACACCACCTTCAACTCCAACTTTTAGTTTATTTAATATTTTTGCAAATGTTCTTTCTTGACCATCCATGCCTACTGCATCAACTGTATTTGTTGGGCCTGCATCAAAAAAATCACCTATAGTTTGCGTATCATCTGTAGAAACAATGGCATCTGCTAAACCTGCCGCACCCAACATGGTAGCATATCGCCCTAATTTTTGTGCTTTCGTTTGTTTTTGAAAAACAATTTCGTCACCTTTTCTAAATTTTCTAAAAGGATCTCTTCGTTTGTTTATGTCACTTAAACGAGTTCCTAAAACACGAGCATTTTTAGGACCTATTTCTGGATTCCTTGCACCAATTTTAACTCGACCACTTAAAATTCTACCAACTCGACCTGCCTTTGAAACGGCAGATGCAGCCGCTATACCTGGTATACCAAACTGAACGAGAGCTTCTGTGACTTTACCAGCCGCTCCTTCTGGATCTATACCAAGATCCTCTCTAATCCCATCAAACCATGCTTCAACAGTTTCAGTTGCATTGCCACCAGTAATTGAATCTTGAAGTAATGTATAAGTTGTAGCTAAACCTTCTGGTATCTTAGATAAACCAGAAAGCACACCTTCTCCAGCCTCTGTGAAAAAACCTTCGTAACTGCCACCAGTTCTAGCTTCTCTTGCTTGAGCCACTCTTTCGTTAAAAGCTCTGACTCTTTTCTCAGCCTCTTCTTGACCTATCTCTTTATCGTAGGTGTATTGTTTTCCATCAACTTCATAGGTAAACATTACTGTGGTGATCCTACAAAGAGTTCTGTATTATCTTGATATGTTTGTAAAGTTGCTCCATCATCGATATCTTGATTTTCTATAGCCTCTTTAATAAACTCTGGCAGACTCTTATATTCAAGAATTATACCCTTGTCCTTCAGAGGTCTGTATTCAGTAATCAATGCTTTTAAAGCAGCGTCAGCATTGGGTGAAAGTGGGTCTTGAGCTTTCATAAAAGGACTTGTAGATTTTGTTAAGTTTTGAAGAGTCAAACCTAATTCATTTTGCACTTCTTCAGATAGCTCTACACCTGGTTTAGCCTTTAAACCAAAGCCACCCTTTCTTCCTAGTATCTTAATTTTTTGTATACTTTCACTTGGACGATATTTTTTACTGCTCTCTTTCAATGACTTGACTAAATCAAACTCTTGCTCAATACCTTTTTCTGTAAGTTCTAGGTTATCGGCTGTAATTAATTTACTTGGATTTTTTACTTTAACAAGTCCTTGACCTTGTGCAGCCTTAATTTCATCTGGTAATAATCCAGCGATTTGAGCCTTTTTGATTTCTAACAACTCGTTAAACTCTGCACTACTTTTATCTAATTTGAATTTTTCTAAATCGTAGTTAGCCAAGGTTGACATACTTTCTATTTTAAGTTTTCTCATGGTAACTTCTGTGTTTAATTTATCGAGTAACTCTTTTCTTTCTTCACCACGAGTATCTCGAACTATAGCAAACTCTGCTGCTTTTCTTTGAACGTCTAATGCGTTCTTTGCAATGTTCTCAGATTTTTTATCTTTTAATAATCGATACATTGTGTTCTGATGTTTCTCGATGTCTTCTCTGTAGTCATCTGTAAGATTTCTCATGTCTCTGCCATAACCTTCAAGACCAACTTGAAATCCTTTTGCTACATTTGTCAAAGCATTTGGACTTTCACCTGCAGCCATAGCAAGACCAGCTCTCATCATGTTAAGCCAAATAGATCCTTGTTGATCCTTTGTAAGTTTTTCATCAAGAGACTCTCTATCAAACCCTAATAAATCAAAAGCACTATCTCTTACATCTTCAAAAGTTGCTTCTTCTGGTCTTTTATTCAAAGCAGCTATATATTCTTCTTTGTGTTTGTCATATGTTTTACCAAGTATGTTTGCATTAGTTAAATTACTTAAATCAGTTGAATATTGTGAATACAAATTTTGTATTTTTTTTATTTCATCTGCCGTTTTATTTTTGATGTCTCTAAAATTAAATTGAGTGGTAGTTGTATCAGTGCCAGTGTCCGTGGTGCTCGTGCCATCTGTCACTAATCCTTCATCGTCTTCTGTTGTAGTAACCACATCACCAGTTTCTTCATCAACAATTTCTTTATTCTCTGTAGTTTTTTTATCTAATATATTTTTAGAACTCTCATTAATTTTTTTACCAAAAGTCCCAGACTTATCTTTTTCAAAATCATCTTGTACAATATTTCCAGCAGGATTAGTCCCAGGTATAGCACCAAAACTTACAGGAGTGACCATAGGAGTTCTACCAAATTCAAAATCAGGAGTTTCTATTTCTGTGTTAAATCTATTTTCAGGCTGCCTTTGTCCAAAGAAAGGAACTGTTATTGTTCCTCCTCCTTGTGGTATTTGTATTATCTGATTGTCACCAGTTAAAAGAGGATTAGCTTTTGCACTTGAAACAATATTTAATCCACCACCATTAGATCTTTTAATTAATTCTGGTCCACTAGCCATAATCCCAGTGGCTCCACCTTTTTTACGAAACATTGGTCTATCGTATATATTCATTATCCTCTTCCCACTGGTGCACCAAAGTTAAAGAAATTACCAAATCCTCCAGCAGATCCTACTGCTCCAAGACCTGCTATTCCAAGACCAAGTAATTGTGACCCTCTGCTCGGACCTGGTGTTCGTGTTTGAGAAGTTGTTTGTTGTAATGCTGGAACTCCTCTGAAAATATCAGACATGAATCCGACTTGTTGAAAAGGCAATGCTTGTGCTGCAAGTAGGTTTGATCTTGCAACATCAAGTTCTCTCTGTCCTTGTTGTTGTTGCAATCCACCTATTCCAAGTAAAGTGTTAACATCTTGAACAGCCATTTGTTGTCCCAGTTGTCCGAGTCCTGCTTGAGATACACCTAACTGTCCAGCAAGTTGTGCTTGTCTTAATTGTTGATTCGCTGCTTGTTGAGCTGCTGATTGTGCTTGTTGAAACCCAGCCGTTCTTAACTGTGAACCAGTTCTTGCTTGTTGATCAAGAACATTTCTCACGATTTCACTTTCTGCGATTCCTTGTCTTGATCCACCAAAGGCACCTGCACCTGCAGCTCTTTGTCCAAAGTCAGAGAGTTGTGCTCTTCCTTGTTGTGCAATATCATCATATTGTTGTTGAATAACATCCTCTTGAAAAGGATTCATAAAATCTCTAAAAGAGGTAGGTGTGTAATTTGCTCCTAAAGCTCCCATTATACCAGATTGCACGGCTCCACTACCTTGTTGTAAAAAAGGTTGAAACGCTCCAACTCCACCCAACGCATTTGAAATAGCAGCTCTTTGACCTTCTGAAAGTTCTGCTAATTGTTGTGGTGCAAAAGGCATCATTGAGCCTTCGCCAGTTAAGGCTTTAGCACTCGCAAATATGTCCGCTAAAAATTCTTCTTGAAATGGTGCGAGTCTTACGGTTTGGGTTTGATCTACTGTTTGTGTTGCCATTACGCTACCCTCTCTAATTCTGACATCATATCATACATTCTAGCAGCTCCAACATCTCTGTCTCCACCACCAGCACCTCTTACTGCTTTAGCAGTGAGTACAAATTCACCATCTGATAATCTTGCTGGAACAGAGTCACTTGTGCCAGTGCCAGGTCCTTCAACTTCTCCACCATCAGCCAATGTTTCTGCACCTTGTCTTTCCCTTAAAGTTTTAAAATACTCTGCTCTTTCTTCTTCATCGTCTAAATTAAATGTCTTTCCATCAATAAGACCAGTGCCTAATCTAGTCTTTCCTACTGGATAAGGTCTCTGTTTAAAGTCAACTTCTTTTTCTTCTTCTTCTCCTAAAGTTCCGAGTGCTAAAGCACCTGTGCCTAATGTAGCGATTCCAACTGGACTTGTAGCAAAATCTTTTAGTGTGCTTACAATCCCACTTGGAGCACCTGCTGATTTTACTGCTGTTACTGTCGAAGGATCAAATATTTCAGGTCCAGTAATGTTTGCAGCAGAACCACTCACGCCTGCCGTTCCAGAAGTAGATGTGGCGGCAGGTCCAAAAAACTTACTGCCTGCATATCCCGCAATACCACCCATTAATCCAGCTTTTAAAGCATCTTCTGTATCACCGCCTGCAACTAGAGTTCCTATGCCAGTTCCCAAAGCAGTGCCAAGAAAAGGAGTGCCAAACGAAAATCCTATCGCACCACCTATGATCGGTGCTGCTTTTTTTAAAATTTTTGTAAAACTTTTAAATATTCCCATGTTTCTTACTATATCATTTATGTTACAACTTTAACAGTACCATTATCATTAAATAATGCACCACTTTCAAGTCCAGTAGCACTCGTTGGTAGATCTGTCAAAGTAATCTTAGTGCCTCTGAGTTCACCAGGATTTTGTAATTGTGTAACTAATTGACTTAAATTTCTTATCATATCGTTAAAATACTGAACATCATATTCTTCTGGTGGTAACGAAAAGGTTGGTGGTACTAATTGTCTACTCATCTATCTCCATCCGCTCTTATATCAACTCTTGGTGTTCCAAGCCTCCAATTAACTTTTGGAGTTGTGCTTGTTATTGTAAGACCAAAGGATCTGCCACGCAATCTTAAATGTTTTAATTCTGTGTCAGAAAGCACAGTTTGTGTTGATGTTTTAACAAATCCACCTGCAGGACTCCTTTGTGCCTTTAAAGCCATAAACACACCTTTTTGACCATCACTAGCATCAGAATCACTGTTATCAAAACTAATGTCTGGTATCATTCTTCTAATAAATACAAATTGATCTCCATCTTGTATGTCTATTGGACTTGACTCAATGAAAGATAACATAGAAGTGCCATCATCATCGTTACCTTTTTCGTGATTGTATACAAGATTAGAATCAGTTGCCATTGGGTATTGATACACACCACGATCTAACCATGAACTTCGTGCAAGGCTACCAATATACCAAATCTTTTGATCGTAGTTGTATACAACATATTTATCATTTTCTCCAGTTCCACCATTAGATACTGCATTTGTTAGCGATGGATAAAACCAAAAAACCTCACCAAAAGCTGAGTTAACACCTGCATAAACTTTGTCAGATTGTGTTTCATTAAAATCATTAAACACATGATCTCTTACAGAACAAGGAATAACTTGCACACGACCATCATAAATGTAAAATCGGTCATATCCCATCCAAAAAACCGAATCACCTACAGCAACTGCACTATTAAATCCACGAACAGTGATATTACTAGCAAGTTGATTAATACCGAAAGTAAAAGGAGGTCCAATAAACTGCATACTAAACACAGAGGTATCGGTTAATACAACCATCTCTCGTCTTGTTTTTACCGCTGTAATAATTTCAGAACCAGAACCTACTCTTAAATCACCTGCCGTGTTAGTTGCAGTTGGAATCCATTGAAAAGGATTTTCTTGTGAACTAAACCTAATTAATAATCTATCTTGTTCGTTGGAGCCTAGAGGATTAGAACCAAAACAAATAACATGACGATCTCTTTCAGACACAATAACTTTTCTTGATTTTCTTGGAGCATCGTCTGATCTTTCTATTAAATTTTGTGCTCGTGTGCTTAAACCATTTGATTTATCCCAATAGAAAACAAATCCATCTCTTTGATTAAATATTAAATCTTCACCAAAATTATCTTGTGACCATAATCTAATTGTGCCACCACCAGCAGTTTCACTTGAAGCAGAACCCCATCCGTCTGCACCCCAAGTTCCTGCACCCCATCCATCACCTGGTACTACAGTATTAAGTCCAAGGTTAAGTTGATATTCTGCATCAGCAGACCCTGCACTAGATAAAGCAGCAGCAGCATTTGAGCTTAATGTAATTGTGTAAGTGCCACTGGTTGGCACTGAAATGATTTCATGCTCACCATTAATTTGGGTATTTAAACTTGAGTTTCCAGTATTTGCATTACTAAATGTAACAAAATCTCCTACTAACGCACCATGCGAGCTATCATTTACAGTTGCAGTTGTACTATCAGTTGCAGTTATAAAAGTTATTGCCATACTTTATCCATCTATCACAACTGTTGCACCACCCGTACTAGCACCTGTGTCTGAAACAACATTGCCACTTATAGTGACATTACCAACTTCACCTGTGCCTTGTAGACTTGTTTGTGAAGGAGGTGTATTACTATCGAGGTCAACTGTAACAACACCAACTTGTCCCAATCCAATAGAAAGTAATCCTGAATCAGAGTTTCTTGCAAGAACTTCTTGTATTTCTTCAGGAACTGCCACAACAGAGCCAAGACCCATAGTTCCTGCTACACCAGTCACAGCAAAAGTAATAGTTGCACCATTAATATCAAAAACTACTTCACCACCAACAACTTTTCTTCTTAGTGGTGTAATATCGTTGTAGCTTTGTGACTCTTCGATATAAAACTTTTTTTCTGTGCCTAAACCTAAATACTTGTTTCCTTCAAGGTTTGCCCAAGCGTGTAAAGATCTTGAGGTTCCTAGAAAAGTAGATGAACTGTACTTTTCCCAGCCACCTAATTTTTCTGGATACCCAAAACGAAAACGAACTTTATCACAATCGTTCCAACCACCTTTGTTGGAGTAAGACGTTGTTTCTTTATTAATACCAGGTCTAAACTTTAAAGACGTTATTGGCATAATTTATTATTCCTCAGATGGTGGATCCTCAGGTGGCACATAATCTCCGACAGTTCCGTAATCACCTGCTTTTGCTTTTTCAAATATCTGTCTGCCATGTGGTTCTATATCATCTGGACTTGCACCAAAGTCATAATAACCATCATTCTCTGTCATACCCCCTGCTTCATAATGGGAAAATTTACATTCAAGAATAATAAAAGTTTTCTTTGCATCACCCCATCTTGGATTTTTTGCACCAATTAAAGTTGCGTTTATTCTTTCTATTTTTATAGTCATGTTAAGATACCCTCAAAAAAAGTGTTGTATTATTTACTCCATAAGTGTAACCTGAAGCATAACCCATTGCTCTCCAACTTCCTGAATTTGAGTACTGGTTAGTGTTTGAGCTAGCAGATCCAGCATTTGCATTTGACAAGAAAAAGAACCCAGTATAGACAGAATTCGGAGTAGTAAAGTTAGCTTGATTGCAAAACGCATAAGCACCCACTTGACTCCAAGCTGTTGGTGGTGAACCTGCAGGCACATTTGTTAAATTTGCAGCACTTATTGCTGGTAAAGCACCAGTTAATTTTGTTGCGTCTAAAGTTTGTGTACCAGTTACTGTGGTTCCACCGACAATTAAAGCCATATTACATCTCCTCTAATTTAAATTTATATTTTTTGCCATTTAATCTATTTAATAAAAACAAATCATCTGCACCCTCTTGTATTGTCCAAGAGCCTCTAGTGCCATCTACTTCATTATCTCTTGTCTTGGTGTTATTTAAGTTTATATCACCAGTATATATGTCACGCCATTGTTTTGAAGAAGA
>MDTG01178024.1_pt1 | contig 12166 bp, 13 predicted proteins | sample 811421 | NCBI WGS metagenome assembly MDTG01 (sample SAMN05326645, study PRJNA326480) | marine metagenome | isolation source: seawater | place: Pacific Ocean: South East | collected 2011
CCACGTTGATAGGCTGGATGTGGAAGCGCAGTAATGCGTGCAGCTGACCAGTACTAATAGCTCAATTGGCTTGATTTATGCACTGAAAAAAATTTTATCGGATATAATTGTGTTACAAAAAATTATAATTACATTTATAATGATTAATTTTAATTAATTATTTTTCTTGCTATTTGTAAATCTTCTAATCTATTTATATCTATATTGTATTTTGGGTTATCGTAAACTATACAGGCAACTTTTTTTCCTATTCTTTCACCTTTTCTTAAAAGATCTGATTTTGTTACCAAAGCTATTCCAGTATCCTCTCTTAAGACAGGCTTTTTATATTGCCTTGGCTTCTTCCTGTCTTTAGGGTTTGTTAGTCTGGTTAAAAAATTTTTTTTATTAAGCACCCAATAATTTTTGTGTGTTGTATAAGCAGCAAAGCAGCTATCATATTTTGAATTGATTATTTTTTTAAAACAATCGTCGAGGATATTTTTAGGTCTAAAAGGTTCTGTTACCTGAACATACCCAGAATATTTTGATTTACCAAATTTACTTTCAAATATTTTTATTGCATGTTTAAGAACATCTTCACTAGTTACTTTGTCACTTGAAAGATGTTTAGGTCTATTTATTATAAAACAATTTTTTTTCTTAGCTTTTTTAAGAATAAAATCATCATCACTACTTACAACTATATCTGTTATATATTTTGATTTTTTTACGTAATCTAAAGTTATTTCAAATAATGTTTTTTTACCTAACTTAAGTTTATTTTTATTTTTAAGTGCTTTTGATTTTTTTCTACACAAAATAAAACAGGGTATTTTCATTATCCACAACTATTAAAATTTTTACTTTGGTTTAATCATTCCTCTTATATGATCACATCCATTACAAGCATCAATCAAATATGCTTTTTGGTCCTCATGAAGTTTTCTTGCTTCTTTTAATTTTTTACCTTCCCAAATCTTTGTTAAATTTGTATTTTTTTCGTTATATGTGCCAAGAGTTAATCTTTTTCCGGCATCTCTGCAACAGGCAGTGACTTCACCTGCTACATTTATGGTCATTCTTTGCCATAACGCTGGACATGAATAAGATTTATTCTCTTTTCTTTCTTTTGTGTACCTGTCTACTTTATCAAGTCCGTCTTGGTTTCTGTAATCTGTGTATGTTATTTCATCAGCATAAGATCCCCAAAACTTTTCGAAATTCTTAGCCTCATGATTATTTTCTTTCATTCTAACCATACTGATTCTAATTATTGGCTTTGAGGCTTTTACTTTTTCTCTAGTTTTGAAAAAAATTTTTACTTTTTTAACGGTATCTTCAAATTTGGCATTTACTCGAATTTTTTCATATATTTCTTTTGTAATAGAATCTAAAGAAAAAATTATTCTATCTAAACCGGAATTAATTACGTCTTTTGCAAGTTTTTCGTTCATCACCGTGCCATTTGTATGAAGCATAACATCTAATACACCTTTAGATTTAGCGTAAGCAATCATTTTAACAATATTCTTATTAAAAAAAGATTCACCAAAGTTATTCAAATTAATTGCCTTCAATCCCTTTGGCGCCCCTTCATCAATTATTTTTTTAAACGTACTAAATTTCATCATTCTATTTTTCCAATTACCAAGTTCCACTCTGTGGGTTCTAGGGCACATTGGACAAGCTAGATTGCAATATGAGGTGATTTCTATATCTAGGTGAAGTGGAAATTCAGTTTTAATATGTTGTACAGCAGCATCTCTCCACAATTTTCTATACTCTTTATATTCAGGTAAATCTCTATAACTTGAATTAATATTTTTTTTTACAATATTATAATGAGAATATAGCTGATTTAACTCGTCATCATTTTCTTCATGATACATATTTTTAAAATTTATTCCATCTTCCATATAATTGATTTTTAAACATTTAAATAAAAAAAACTACTATTTATTTGACTGGTGATGAGCATTTATATCTAGTATTAGACTAAACACTAATCAAATATAAGTTATTTTGGTAAATTAGAAATGGATAAAAAGTTAATTAACAGTCTTAAAAAAAATATCTACAAAATTATTAAAAGTTATAATGCTGACATAATTCATAACTGTGAAGTATTTAAGAATTTTAATGGTAGAGATATTGATACTTTGTATGAAAAAGAAAATTATCCAGATAAAATATTTAATAATACAATTGTTAAAAATATAGAAAGTGACTCATTAAGGGTTTGTGTAAATCATCTTAAAAATAAAAATTTCATCTCTATAGACATTCAAAATTATCCATTTTTACCAAATATATCAAATTCAATTTATAAAAAAAAATTTAAAAAAAAAATTTTTTGCAAAAAAACAAAATTAAATCATTTAGATAATAAAAGTATAATTTTTTATAAGATAATTAAATATTTTAATATGGGCAAGATTTTCTCATATAATCAGTTATTAAGTCTTAAAAAAAAAATAATAAAATTAAATAAAATTGATTTTTCTTTAATAGAAAAAACAATTGTACAGGCTTTTCCCGAAGAAAAACAAATTATTAAAAAATTTCTTCATTACAAGTTTGATAGATTTTCTAAAGACAAGAATGTAAAAAATTTTTTTTCAAAAAAAATGAAAAATAATAATAAAAACAGAAAAGTTTTTTTTGGTGAATTGAATTATAAAAAAATAATATTTTCTAGAAAATTTATTTATTCTTTGATATTTAATACAAAAGCTAAATGGCCGAGCTCGCACAACCCAATGCCAGCTATATCAATTATTGGTAATGATGGGAGTGGTAAAACCACAATTATTGAATATATTAGGAAAAATTTTAGTAAAATAGATCCTTTAATAATTAATATGAAATCTTCTGCACCATTCTTCTCAATAATCTATAAAATAAGAAAAATTTTAAAAAGAATGAAAAAAACAATAATTTGTAAAAAAATTTCTTTTATAAATATAATAATATCAACTTTAAGTGAGATTTTAGATTTATTAGATAAATATTTTAAGTATAGAATTGGCATGGCATGGGCAGATTCTGGTTATGGATTAACAATTTTTGAGAGATATCCAACAGACAGAATAAGAGGTGAATTTCCAAATTTAAGAAATCGATTTTTACCCTTTGAGCAATTCTTTCCATTTCCTGACGGCATATTTTATCTAGATGCACTTCCAAAAGACTCTATTCAAAGAAAAAGTATGGATAATCATACTTTAGAGGAAATGACAAGTAAGAGAAAAAATTATTTATCTTTATTAAAAGAATTTAATGAAGTTCAAATTTCCTCTCAGTCTAAAAATATTGACAAAAAGACAATAGATATGAAAAATTATATATTCAAAATATATACAAAGAAAAAAAAACAAATTAGGAAAAACCAAAAGTTTAATAGGGTTACATGGAATAAAAATTATAGTAGAGTTTTAGCTGGAATTAATTTAGATAGATCAAAAAAAGAGGCTTATTTTGACTAATATTCTAAAAAAAACCAAAAAAAAAATTTTTTATATCTCACCCGAAAGAATAAAATATTGTATTTTACCAACAATATATTGTGATTACACTCAATTTAAGTCTACCAAAATACATCCACATGCTGGAATAGATAGAGGAGTTTTTAAAGAAGATATTGATGGCTATATCAAAATTAATAACACTAATTGGGACAAAAAAGGAGTTCAGTTTATAAAGCTATTAGAATACGAGGCTCTATATAATCATTATACTGGAAAGCAAAATTGGAAGAAATCAAAATTTGCTGAAAGAATGTCTTATTTTGCTAAGAAGTATGATGAAATTGAAAAATTTAACAATTTTAGAAAATCACTACCAGTAAGAGAAAAAGAATTAGATAAATTAATTAACTCAATCATCAAAAAAGGGGTTTACGTACACGGAAAAAATAATAAAAAATTGTTCATTGATAATATTTCCGCTGTTTTAACTAGAGACAATAAATTATTGTTTAATAATCGTGGTCATCATAGACTTACGATTGCTAAAATTTTGAAATTAAATTTAGTTCCTATCAAAATTACTGTGTCAAAAAACATAAAAATTTTAAAGACTTTTCTTTCAGAGAATGGGAATATAAATTTTTAGTTCAGGATATTCGAAATTTTTTTGCTTAGTCTTTTTTCAAAAGTTGTATTGTCAGAAAATAAAAGTTTTTTTCTGAATTTATCAACTTCTTTTTTTTTGAAATTACTATTTTTTCTAAGCAAATTTTTATGAACATACGACTCAAGTTTTTTTTCATCATCACAAATGGAGATATTTGGAAAGTTCATTACAGTCTTTATGTGTTCCCTAAGGTCTATTAACTTCTGATTTTTTAGGTGAGAATTTTTTTTAGGACTGTAAATACAAACTTTTTTATATAATATTGAAGCTTCTAAAATTACTGAACTAGTTGAAGCTATAATAAATTCCGCATTTTTTATAAGTTTTACTGAATACATAAAATCATCTTTTGAAATTTTAGAGTCTAACAAATTATGTGTATATCTATCTTTCATTTGTGGATCTAAAATTATATGACGATAGTTTTTAAAATCTATTAATTCTAAATTTTTAATATAAGTAAAAGGATGAGGTCTAAAAACTAATTTATAATTACCTAAAGTTTTTTTATTTCTTTCTATAAGACTTTCAAAGTTATTTAAAAAAATTTCATTATCTATTTTTTTTGGAACTGTATTATCAAAAAAAACTATATATTTAAAATTAAATATTTTTTTTAAATTTTGATTTCTATAATCAAAATATTTTTTTAGTCTTGGTGCACCTAATACTAAAGATTTACCATTAAAATTTTGTTTTCTTAATTGTACCCTCATTTTATCACCCCATATACCAATATAATCTGGATGATTTATCAGATATCTACTGTAAAGATTGTCCCAATTTTCAGTAATTAAAAAAACCTTTTTTTCCCCCAATTTTTTGTAATGTTCAATAACATCAAATATTGAAATATGACTTCCACTAAAAGGTATTATTATCAAGTCTGGTTTATATTTCTTTAAAAAATTAATAAGATTACTTTTAGCTAAAATATACCTTGTAATGACTCTATCAAATAATTTAAAGTCCAGAAATGTAAATGAAAAAATTTTCAATAAGTTAATTATCCATAAAATAAATCTTTTAATACCAAGAATTATAGTTGGTTTGTCGTATTCATAAAAAATTTTAAAACTTTTTAGTCTGTGAAAATAAAGTTTGATGTTAGGAAAGATATGTTTTTTATTATATTGTTTTTTTGAAAAAAAATATGTGTATAAATTTCTTTGTTTATTTGTATATTCAAAAGAATAAACTAATTTTTTTTTAAATTTTTTATAGATTTTAGTTCCTAAAATATTTTTTACTATTTTTAAATTTATCTTGTTGTCGACAATATAATTACAGATATATTTTCTCTCAATATCTTTAAAACTTCCATTTAATAAAAAATTTCTAAAATATAAAGTTTCATTAAAAATAATGAGTATTTTTTTCTTTTTTTTTCTCATTTTTGAAATTGAGTTAAACTATTTGAGACTTAGCTTCTTCAGTAACTTAGATATTTCACCATCTTTAGTATTTATTTTTTTAAGAATCTTAATAGTTTCTTTGGGGCTATTTTTAATCGCAATTCTTAAGACATTCATCCAATTTATATTATTTGAAGAACGAGCTTTTTCAATTTGATTAATAATCCTAAGATATTTTTTAATTTTATCGTAATTTTTTTTCATTAATAATAGTATTATATTTTAATTAATTTATAGTTAGATATTAATCAACAAATAAAGAAATAAAATAATAAAGATTAAATGTTATTATTTAAATCAAAAAAGACAAATAAACTGACCAATTTGGATAAAAAAAATATTTTAATTTTAAAAAATGAATTTTGGAAAAGGGGTATTAAATCTCAAAAAGAATGGTTCAAAAGCAATATCAGAATTTTTGATATCCATAATCTTTTATTTTTTAAGAGAAAGTTAATAGGATATACATGTTTAAGATATAGGAGTAAATTAATAAAAAAAAAATTTTCAAAATATCTTTTGTTTGATACTTTAATTGTAAGCAAGACTTATAGAAAAAAAGGAATAGGAAGTGTTCTTATGAGTTATAATAATACAGTAATTTTAAACCATAATTTGCCCTCTTTTTTAGTTTGTGAAAAAAAAACAATTGAGTTTTATAAAAAAAATAGATGGAAACTTCTTAAAGATAATCTTTTTTTAATTAAGGATGAAACATACAATCGTAAATTCGGAATGATATTTAATTGTATACCCAAAAACAAAATTCAACTTTGGGTAAATAAATAAAAACTTAATATGAGTAAAATTATCTCTCCATTATTCCCAAAAATAAAGAAAATAGGTAAAAGAAATTGGGGGGAGGAATTATTGCTTGCGTTGATACCAAAGAAAATTTCACTAAAATTATTGAAGTTGAAAAAAGGTAAAAAAGGTGGGTTACAATATCATAGGAGAAAGAATGAATGTGGATTTATTAAAAAAGGAAAATTATTAATTAGATTTCAAAATAAAGCAGGTAAACTAATTGAAAGAAAGCTTGTTAAAGGTGATGTGTTTCACTTTCCTCCAGGAGCTATCCATCAAGAAGAAGCAATAACTGACTGTGAAATAATTGAAGCCTCTACCCCACATTTTAATGATCGTGTAAGAGTAGAAAAAAAATTTAAAATAAAAATACTTAATGGTTTACCTTCAACAGAAAAAAAAGATATCAAATTACTTTAGATAATATTTTTTATTAAATTTAAAAAATAATTCTAAATTAATAATTTTCCATTCTTTAGCTCTACTAATATTTGTCTCATATTTAAAATCTTGATTTAAGATTTTATTAACATTTTTATAGTTTTTCTTTATTAATTTATGTTTAGCTTCATTAGGGAAACCTGAAAACCCTTGCTTTTTATAAATAAGTTTTTTTGGAAAAAAATCTAAAAAAATCTTTTTAATGATATATTTTAATTTTAAATTCCTTTTCGCGTTATTGTTTATCTTAAATTTTATTGGTAAATTAATCGCGAACTTAATAATATTTTTCTTAATAAAAATATTTCTTGGTTCAATACCATTGTAACTACACATAATATCTGTACCAATATTACCAACAAATACTGACTGAATAAAATAATCTAAAAAAAAGGAAGTTTGCATCGATCTCTCTTTTTTATTTTTTATAAAAGAATATTTCTTGTAAACTCTGTTCCACAACATATTAATTTTTTTTGAAATGCCATTTTTTGCTTTTAAATTGTTTTGAATATTTGTGTATGGTGAAGGATTAGGAATATTTCTCCAATTTGTTTTTTTATAAATTTCGTATCCTCCAAAAAGTTCATCAACGCCATCAGCTCCATAGAAAATTTTGCAACCTTTAGAGCGAAAATATTTAGAAATAATAAATTTACCAACAAAATCATGAGTTAAAAAAGGAAATCCAGTAATATCATAACATGTTTTAAAATTTTTGATAAATTTATTTTTGTTTATAGAAAGCCTTTCAATTTTGAAATTTATATATTTGTTAAAATTAAAAATATTTTTAGTTATTTTATCTTTATTCAAAAAATTTAAAACTGAAACTACACCAGGCTTTTTATATTTATTGATAAGAACCGTTTGTAAAGATGAGTCTATTCCTCCACTAAATATATTTCCAAACTTATGCTTACTAATCATAAGTTCTGTATTTTTTTTTAACAATATATTTAATTTTTTTTTTATCTCAAATTCATTATTATTATTCAATGACATATATGATTTTTTACTTATCCAATTAATTGGATTGTCATAAAATTTTTCACTCAACTTTAAATTCTGTAGATTAAATTCATAAATTTTACCAGGCTCTGTTACTAATATGTTTTTAAAAGTTGTTTTTTTGTAAAACATGAAGTGTCTTGTATTGAAATAATCTTTTAACATGTCGATATTTAGATCATTTTTTTTTAAATAATTAATTATTGGTTTAATAGATGAAGAAATAATGAAATTACCATCATGATTATAGTAGAATAGTTTTTTTTCTCCTTGAGGATCACAATAAAAATAAATCTTATTTTTTTTTTATCAAAAAAAACAATAGCAAACATCCCAAATAAATTTTTTATGAAATTATTTTTTTTATATTTTTCTGATAATTTTAAAAGCATTTGTGTATCATTATCAGCCTCAATATTTTCTTTTTTTGCAATATCTTGCCAATTAAAAATTTCACCATTATAGGAAATATATAAATCTTTTTTTTTATTATGAACTAATTCTTTTTGTTTTTTTTTATAATTTCCTGAAATACTTAATATTGAATTAGAAATATATAATTTTTCTTTTTCAAAAAATTTTTGTAAAAAAAAGTCAGGACCTCTTGATTTGATTAAATTACTAGAACTTACACAATTAAGTTTATTTAAAGAATTTTTTGATTTTACTAAAAATATTCCACACATGTTTTATTGGTGTAAAATTAAATCAACTGCATTTAATAATTCTTCATTATATTTTTTTTTATCACTCAGATAAAAATTTCTGTGTTTATCAACTTGATGAGAAATTTGAGTATTAATTTCAAATTCATTTAATTCTTCCATTTGTTTTTCTAAATCTTTAAGATTTTTGTTTATTCTTAATATTGGAAATTTTTCAATATGTTGTAGATGAAGACTTAATTTAAGAAAATTTTTAAAATTAAAAAATTTTAAACCATTATACCCTAGGACTATAGTTTTTTTATAAAACATCATAGACTCTATTATCATTGTTGTAGGGGCAGCTATTATCATTTGAGCATTATTTAAAAGAGAGGGATAATAACTCAGATCTGCCAACAAATCTTTACTTAATATATTATAATTTTTTTCAAGTTGAGGATCTAAAATTACATTAGCAAATTTTTTTACATCTATAAAATTATTATCTTTACTGCCTGGGTGAGGTCTATAGATTATTTTTGTATTATGAAAATTTTTATTTTTTAATACTATTTCATCTAATCTTTTTAGTGTGTCCCAAATTTTATGATTAATAAAATTTTCTAGCAATAGAATATATTTGAAATCAAATATTGATTTATCTTTATTCGTTTCAGTCATGTAATTTTCAAATCTTGCTGATCCTAAAATAAAAATATTTTTAGGATTGAAAAAATTAATATCTCTTGCGTGCTCAAACCCTTGTTTTCCCCATACTCCGATATAATTTGTTTTGGGTTCTATAAAGCTTCTACTACATGGATTATCCCAATTATCACAAATTTTAAAAGTTTTGATATTTTTTTGCTGTGAAATAAGAGTTAATTCTAGATTCATTATTTTATTTCCGTTAGCTGGAAAAATTATTAATTCTGGATTTACTTCATTAATAATTTTCAGAATAAATGAATTAATTTTAACATTATCAATAAATTTTTTTGTTATTTTTTTTTCATTACCTAAATACTTATAATAAAAATATTCTAAAAACTTATATATTTGCTTTAGTATCCGTTTTGGAAAAGCATAAAAAGTTTGCAACAGGCTTTCTCTTTCCCAATATAATTTATTTTGATTATAAACACCTCGATTAAGCATCTTAAAATTAGTTGATCTTTTTTCATTAATATAAGAAGTTTGAATATTAAGCTTATTAAATTTTAAAATTTTGTCATTTTCATAAAAAAAGAAACCCTTAAAATTTTTTATTTTTTTGATTATATCTTTCTGATCATCCGAAATTCTCTGATCAGCAATAAAGTATAAATCATACTTTTCATTTATCAAATCTAACGCTGAAGTACTGATGTAATTTCTGATATAATGACTCTCACATAAAGAAATTAGAATTTTTTTTTTCATCTTTTTTTTTACTTTTTTGCTAAAAATTTTGCAAATTCAAAATCTATTTTATCATCAATATCTATATTCTTATCACTTTTTACAATTAAGTATTTTACTTTTTTCCCAGTCATCGTATTTTTATTTAAAAGTTTGGGATTAAAAATTATCACATTTGATCTAAAATAAGCTTTACTAAAAATTTGTCTTGGCATTCCACTTGCGCTCTCTCCTTTATTATCAAAATATCCTACCAAAGATTTGTTATTGCCTTTTCCTATAATTTTTAATGCCTTCATTGGATGTTGTTTAGCTTTTGAAATAATTACAACAGAGTCACATTTGTTATTTAAGTAGATCTTAATTGCTTTTTGTATATCTGAATATTTTTGAAACGGTGATGTTGCTAATAATCTTACAATAATGTCAGGTGTATATTTTTCTTTCTGTTTTAAAAATTTGATTGCATGTTTTACGTATTCTATTTCATTAGATAATTTTCCTGAAATTGACTTTGGTCTTAAAAATGGAGATTCTGCACCATAATTCATTGCGATTCTTTGATATTTTTTGCTATCAGTGGAAACGACAATTCTATCAATTAAATTTACCTTCTTAGCAGTATTTATAATCCAGGACATCAATGGTTTTCCAGATAGATTTAATATGTTTTTATTTTTTAAACTAGTTGAGCCAGATCTTGCACCAATTAAAGCTAAAACTTTCTTTCTCTCTTTTTTTTTCATTAACAATTTTGAACAACTTGTATATACATTAGTTTATTATGGCAATTAAGAAAAAACTTAAAATAGGTAATATAACAATTGATAATAATAACCCGTTTATAATTGCTGAGATAGGCCATAATCATCAAGGAAATACTAAAAGAGCTAAAGATTTAATTCTTGCCGCAAAAAAAGCTGGGGCCTCTGCAGTTAAGCTTCAAAAAAGAAATAATAAAACATTATTTACAAAAAAATTTTACAACTCTCCTTATGATAACCCAAACAGTTTTGCTAAAACTTATGGTAGTCACAGAGATTTTTTAGAACTTTCAAAAAACCAGTTTAAAGAACTAGTTAATTATTCAAAGAAAATTAAAATTGAATTATTTGCCACTCCATTTGATATAGAAAGTGTTAAATTTTTAGAAAACATGAATGTAAAATGTTATAAAATTGCCTCTGCCGATCTAAGAAATACAGTTTTACAAAAAGAGGTTGCTAAAACAAAAAAACCTATTTTCTTAAGCACAGGTGGTGGGACCTTGAAAGATGTTAAAAGAGCTGTAAAAAATATAACGAGCATTAATAAAGATTTATCAATTCTCCATTGCACAGCATCCTACCCATGTAATATTAAAGATATGAATTTAAATGTTATTTCAACTTATCTAAAAGAATTTCCAAAAAATTTGATAGGCATTTCAGATCATGAAAATGGTATCGATGCTGCATCAATTGCGTATATGCTCGGAGCAAGAGTATTTGAAAAACATTTTACACTCAATCGGGCTGACAAGGGTACAGATAATGCCTATTCTTTGGAGCCCCAAGGTCTTGAAAAATTAATTAGAAACATAAAAAGAATTCCAAGTATGCTGGGGAGTAAAGAAAAAAAAATATTAAATTCAGAAAAAGAACCAATCCGCAAAATGTCAAAATCAATAGTAGCAAAAAAAATGATATTAAAAGATAAAATAATTAATAATAATGATATAACTATAAAATCACCCGGAGGTGGTTTGGATCCCTACAAATTAAATGAAATAATTGGAAAAAAAGCAAAAAAATTAATCTATGTTGACGACATCATTTTATTAAAAGATGTGAAGTAATGGAAAAACATATTTTAAAAAACTATTAATATTAAAACAGATACTAGGCTCAAATAATAAATGAGATTAAAGAAACCTTTTTTAGTCGCTGAAATTTCAGCAAACCATAATGGTAAACTTTCGAACGCTCTTAAATTAATTAAAGAAGCAAAATTTTATGGTGCAGATGCAGTTAAAATTCAAACTTACACTCCAGATTCTATGACTTTAAGATCTAATAAAAAGTATTTTAAAATTAAACACGGTTTATGGAAAGGTTACAACTTATGGAACTTATATAATGAGGCCAAAACCCCTTATGAATGGCATGAAAAATTATTCAAATATGCAAAAAAAATAAAGATTAAAATATTTAGCACTCCATTTGATGAAAAAGCTGTAGATTTTTTAGAAAAATTAAATTGTCCAATTTATAAAATAGCTTCATTTGAAATGAATGATTTAGAGTTAATCAAGAAAGTTGCAAAAACAAAAAAACCAATGATTATATC
>MDTG01332503.1_pt1 | contig 12166 bp, 12 predicted proteins | sample 811421 | NCBI WGS metagenome assembly MDTG01 (sample SAMN05326645, study PRJNA326480) | marine metagenome | isolation source: seawater | place: Pacific Ocean: South East | collected 2011
GTTTTTAATTTTTCTTTCTCTCTAGCTCGTTTGATTTTTGCTAAACTTGGAAATTTATCAAATTCTTGATCTTCTTGTTCTAAAATTTTTTTTGCATCAGATTTATTAAAATCATCATCAATAGGTTTTAAGGTTGATTTTTTTGGTTGATTTTTTTTTAGTTCATTTATTTTCTTATTTTTATTATCAAAAGATTTACTTTTTATTGGATTAGATAGGTTTACAGGAGATGCTTTAGGTGCTGCTCTTAAACTAGACGAACCTCTGAAGTTTGATTTAGCTGTGGAAGAGCTTTTCTGTTGATTATTTTTATTCTTAAAAACTATTTGAATAGTTTTTTTGTTTCCACCCGATCTGGATTTATCACCAGAAGGTCCTAAATTTTTTCTAATTTGAAGTCTTCCCGAGGATGAGAGTTTAAGCGGCTTTTTTTTTGTCTCTTTTTTTTCCAATTTAAGCTCTACTCACTTTCTTTAAACCAATTTTCTCTGGCTTTCATAATCATCTTATTAATATGATCTTCTTCTAAATCTAAATTTTTTAAAATTCCCTCTTCTTTATCTAACAATTCAAAAGTTGCTAAATCTGCAAAATCTTCTATCTTACATATATTAGATTTTGCAAGTTGAGCTAGTATTTTAGAATTCATACCTTCTAGATTTATCAATTTTTCATCTTTTATATTTTCGTTAATAATTTTTTGATTTTCTTCATCTTGTTCTTTTAAGTAAGCTTGAGATCTTTCAATAATTTCTTTTGCAAGTTCACTGTCAAAACCTTCAATTTTTTCAATATTTTCTAAAGTTTCAGATGCAATAGAGTCAATTGAGGTGTATCCGTCCGTAACTAAAAGTTGAGCAATAACATCTTCTACATCCAATAATTCAGAGAGTAATAAACTTTTTTCTTTAAACTCTTGTTGTCGTCTTTCAGACTCTTCTTCTTCAGTTAAAATATCTATCTCTAGGCTAGTCAGATTTGATGCAAGTTTAACATTCTGACCTTTACGACCAATAGCTAGGCTAAGTTGATCATCAGGAATTACAACTTCAACTTTATTTTTTTCTTCAAAAAGAAAAATCTTACTTACTTCGGCAGGAGCTAGTGCATTTGCCAAAAAAGTAGCTTGATTATCTGACCAGGTTACTATGTCAATTTTTTCACCCTGCAACTCATTAACTACAGCCTGAACTCTTGATCCTCTCATTCCAACACACGCACCTACAGGGTCAATGGTTGAATCCTCTGTGAACACACTAATTTTAGCTCTACTACCAGGATCTCTAGCTACGCTTTTAACAACAATTATGCCTTCATATATTTCAGGCACTTCTTGATGGAAAAGTTTAGATAAAAACTGTGGGTGAGTTCTTGACAAAAATACTTGATAACCCTTCAAATCATTTTTTACTTCATATATGTATGCTCTTACTCTGTCTCCATTTTTAAAAGTTTCTCTAGGAATGAGTTCTTCTCGCTTAATAATAGCCTCACTTTTACCTAAATCTATTATTAAATTTCCAAACTCAACTCGTTTTACAATTCCAACAGCAATATCCCCAACTTTATCTTTATATTCATCATATTGTTTTGATTTATCTGCTTCTCTGACTTTTTGAATAATTACTCCTTTAGCATTTTGTGCAGCTACACGACCAAGTTCGATTGGAGGCAGTTCTTTTATTAAAAATTCACCTAAATTTAATTCAGGATTAATTTTTTTTGCATCATTTAATAAAATTTGTTTTGATTGATTCTCTTCCTCAAGGTTTTCTACGATTTCTAAATATGAATTTAGCTTTATATCACCTGTGTCTCTATTTATTTCAACTCGAATATCGATTTCATGACCATACTTTACCCTAGCAGCTTTTTCTAAAGCCTGTTCCATAGCTAGGAAAACAGAATCTTTATCAATATTTTTTTCAAGTGCAACGTTACTTGCAACTTGAAGCATATCTTCTCTTATTACATTATATTTTTTTTTCACCATATTAAAAAAAGGTGGGATCGCCCACCTTATTAATATCGCGTATATAAATATTTCTTAAAAATTCAAGCTTATAATTTTCTTAAAATGAATATAGTTGGTTTTCTTTGAGAAATAATTGCTTTTTTATAATATTTTGTCTCAATATTGAAATAATCTTTTATTTGCAAATGTAATTCAGATTGATTTAGCCAAAAAAAATAGTCCTTACACTCATAAATTGAGTTTAAGATAGCTCGCTTATAACTTATTGAATCTGTAGCAATATGTATTTCACCATTTTTTTTTAAAACTTCATGAATTTGTATCAAAAAATTTCTATTTATTAATCTTCTTTTTATATGTCTTTTTTTGGGCCATGGATCAGGGAAAAAAACCCATACAATTTTGATGCATTTATTTTTAATTAAATCTAAAATTTCATAAACATTTCCATTATGTAATTTAATGTTATTAATTTTATTTAAATCTATCATTTTGAGAAGGTTTAAATTTCCATTTATATATTTCTCACAAGATACAATTGTGTATTCACTATAATTTTTCGATAAATAAATACTTGTCTCACCATAACCAGTACCTATGTCTATAATATAATTAATATCTTTATCAAAATTAGTTATTTTATAGTTATTTAGATCTTCATAATATTTTATGAAATTAATTTTATTCTTGCTTCTTCCTCTGGTTCGTCCAAATAACCTATGTTGGAATTTATTTTGCATTTTTTCTTAAATATAAAATAATAGAAATATAGGTAATAAAAAAATAAATTTTTAAAATAAGATGAAAATTATATAAAGAAACATTTTTTTCTATGTATAAGGTATGACTCAAGGTTTCCACTTTATTTAAATTTGTATTATTCAATACCTTGCCATTTTTATCTATAATAGCTGATATGCCATTATTAGATACTCTAATTATGGGTTTTTTAAATTCTGCTGCTCTGATTTTTGTTAGATATAAATGCTGGTAAGGACCAAGATATTTTCCAAACCAATTATCATTTGTTATGTTGACAATAAAATTAGCTTTATAATTAAATTTGTTTAAAAGTTTCCAATAAAAAACAATTTCATAACAAATTGTTGGCAAATAACTGAACTTATTTTGTACATTGATCAATCTTTTCTCATTTCCTTTTGAATAATTGTTTGGGCCTACAATTCTTTCAAAGAATTTTAAAGTATTCCTTAAAGGTAAAAACTCACCAAATGGAACTAGTATTTTTTTATCAAAATAAGATACATCATTTTTAGTTATATTAATAAGACTATTATAATATTTGTTTTTTTCAATTCTTGTCGCACCAATTATTACTGTTTGTCTCTCTTTTAAGATATCTTTAATAAATTTTAGATTAAGATTGTTTAATAGATATGGAAAGTTATTTTCTCCAAATATTATTAAATTAGCATTACTTTCTTCTATTAATCTAATTATTAGTTTGAGTCTTTTTTCATAATTTAAATCTTGGATATTATTTTTAAAATTTAATTGGAAAATTTCTATATTAATTCTGCTATTATCAATATTTTCTGTTTTAAAACTATTGATGTAAATAAATATAAAGACACTTGCAACTGGTAATATATATAAAATTATCAAATATTTTAATTTAGTTAAATAATATTTCTTGGAAAATAATAAATAAGGCAAACAGAATATTTGAATTATTAAATAACTAGAAACTAATGTTCCAAATAAACTTAAAATATAAAGATAGTATTCAACACCAGAAATGACTAAAGAAAATGTAAACCATGGAAATCCATAAAATAATATTGATATTATATATTCTGAAGTTGTGAACATTAATGGTACAAGAAATATTAAAGGGATTTTTCTACTTAATTTTAAAATAATTACGAAAACTAAAGCTAAAATAAGTGATAAAAAAAATATCAATAACAAAAATAATAAAAAATAATTTTTTGTCTCTTCAAAAACAAAAAATGGGTTTTTAATCCAAAATAAAAAACTTAAAAAAAACCCAAATCCAAAAGATAAAAAATTTTTATAATTTTCTTTATAATTATTACTATCTCTGTTTGATTCTAGTAAAAAACAAAAGTAAGGAAAAATTATAAAACCTAAAGGTAAAAAAAAATATGGGGGAAATAATAATGATGTTAAAAGCCCTAAAATTAAATAAGTTAATATGCTCAATTATTTTTATTTATTTCTACAATTTGTATTTTTCTGTCATTAGATTTTATTATCTTGATACTTAAATTATCGTTAAAGTCTATTATTTCATTATTTTTGGGAATCCTATTTATTTTTTCATAAACTAATCCACCTACAGATGATGTTTCATCTTCTTCATTTCTAGAAATATTGATTTCAAAAAATTCCTCTAGATCTTCCACTCTATAACTAGCATCTACAGTAATTGAATTTTTAGATTTTTTATATACCAATTCCTCATCATCTTCAGCATCGTGCTCGTCTTCAATCTCCCCTACAATTTCTTCAACTAAATCTTCTATTGTTACTAATCCGTCAACACCTCCAACGCCATCAACCACAAGCCCAATATGTATTCTGGATGATCGCATTCTTTTGAGGAGGTCTAAAATTGGTGACTTTGGCGCAACAAATAGAACCTCTCTTATTATTTCACTCATTTGAAAGGTATTTTTTGATAATTTAATAAGATCTTTTACGTGAATAAAACCAACAACATTATCAATGTTTTTTTTGTAAACAGGTAATCTTGAATGACCTTCTTCCTTTATAACTTTTAGTATTTCATCATAAGACTTTTCATAATCTAGAGCTACAATTTCACTTCTAGGAATCATTAAATCTTCAACACTTTTATTATTTAGATTCAAAATATTTTTGATTAGGTTTTTCTCATTATTATCATTAGTTTCTTCGTGTTCATTATTATTTTCATCATTAGCAATGAAGTTTAAGATGTCTTCTTTTGTCGAGTCATCTGATATTAATTTTTTAATTATCCAGTTTTTCCAGCTGGACGTTTTTTCATTACTTGTATTCATTCAGTTGTGTAAGGGTCATTAATACCAACATACCCTAAAATTTTTATCTCTTCATTTTTCATTTTTAAAAAATCTAAATTTTTTTTATGATTGTAACCATTTATATGTAATAAACTATGTATCAGTAAGTGATTAAAATGATCATAAATATTAATTTTATTCCTTTGTATAAATTTTTCAATTGTATCAATTGAGAAAAAAATATCACAATATAAAATTTTTCCAACATTTTTGTTTGGATTTTTTGAAATAAAAGTAAGAACATCAGTATCTTCTTCTTTATTTTTGAAGTTTTTGTTAAGTTTAATCATTTTCTTTTTATCTGTTAAAATAATATTTAGTTCATAAGTATATTCTTTTTTGAAGTAGGATTTCATTTTATTGATTGTTTTTTTAATAACGCTCCTAATCTTTGGAATTCTTCTTGGCCATTTTTTTGATTCAGAAAAAATATCAAATTTTATTTTTTTCATATGCGTTGATAATTTTTTTAACTAATTCGTGCCTAACAACATCTTTATCAGACAATTCAATAAATCCGATGTCATTAATTTTATTTAATTTTTTAATAGCATCTTTTAATCCAGAGTCTTTTTCACTTACAAGATCAATTTGAGTAATATCACCTACAACTACCATTTGGCTATTTTTACCTAATCTTGTTAAGAACATTTTCATTTGTGTTTTAGTTGTATTTTGTGCCTCATCCAAAATTATAAAACAATCTTCAAGTGTCCTTCCTCTCATAAAAGCAATTGGTGCTATTTCAATTGTACTATTAAGTAATTTTTTTTCGACTTGATCATATGGTAACATCGAATATAAGGCATCATAAATTGGTCTCAAGAAAGGATCTACTTTTTCTTTTAAATCTCCAGGTAAAAATCCTAGTTTCTCTCCAGCCTCAACAGCAGGTCTAGACAATATTATTTTATTTACTTTTCCTTCTTGTAATGCTGATACTGCTTTTGCTACAGCTAAATAGGTTTTACCAGTTCCAGCGGGACCAATTGCAAAAGTTATATTTTTTGTATTAAGTAATTTAAGATACTTATTTTGTATTTCGGTTCTTGGTATAATTTTTCTTTTTTTAGTTTGAATAAATAAGTCCATTTGCTTTTCTTCTTTTATATTCATTGAAATAATACTTTTATTATCTCTTATTCTGTCTTCGTCTATTTCAGCACCATTTTGTGCTTCCTTAAATAATTTTATAATTGTTTCCCTGGTTTCAAATATAGATTTCTTATTCCCTGAAATTTTAATTTTGTTACCACGATATTGTATCTTAACCTGATTAATTTTCTCTATTAATGATAAATTTCTGTCATTTACTCCGAATAAATTACTTAGAATGGTGTTATCCTCTAATTCCAATTCTAAATTTTCGTTTTTGTATATTATATCTGGCATTCTAGAGAAAAATTAGTTGAATTTATGATTTTAACATTCAATATTTTATTTAATAAATCTTTTTTAGAATTAACAAAAGTACTTTGGTTATAAATGGTTCGACCAATATATTGATCATTATGCCTACCAGCTTTCTCAAATAATACTTCCATACCTTTATTTATAAAAGATTTGTTATAGTTTATCTGTTGCTGTGTTAATAATGATTGCAGAGCACTCAATCTCGCCTTTTTTTCTGATATACTTATATTATCTTTGTGCTGTGCAGGTGTTCCTGGTCTTGGACTATAAATAAAAGAATAAGCTATAACAAATTTAACCTTCTCAATAAATTTCATTGTATCTTCAAAATCTTCATCAGTTTCATCAGGAAAACCTACAATAAAGTCAGAAGAAAGCGCTATGTCAGGACGAACATTTCTGATTTTATCTACAATTTTTAAATAATCATCTACTGTATGCTTTCTATTCATTTTTTTTAATATTTTATTTGAACCTGATTGAATCGGAAGATGTAAAAAAGGCATAAGTTTTGAATTATCTGCATGAGCGTTTATTAGAGAATCTTTCATATCAATAGGGTGTGATGTCATATATCTAATTCTTTTTATTTGATCTAGTTCAGCAATTTTATTAACAAGATATGAGAGATCTTTAGGTTTTCCATCCAATGCTAAGCCATGGTATGCGTTAACATTCTGACCTAAAAGTATTACCTCTTTTATTCCATTTGATATATATTTTTTTGCTTCCTCTATTATGTCATAAACTGGTCTAGAAAATTCAGGGCCTCTTGTATATGGAACAACACAAAAAGCACAAAATTTATCACAACCCTCTTGAATGGACAAAAACTCTGATGATATATTTGAAGAGTTAAATATTAAATTCTTAAACTTTTCATTTTGCAAAAACTCACTGTTCTCAAATTCATCTACCTTATTAATCATTTCTGGAAGCTTGTGATATGATTGAGGTCCCACAACGAAATCAACAATAGGAGATCTTTTTTTTATTTCAATTCCTTCTGCTTGAGCAACACAACCAGCAATTACTAATTTCATATCTTGTTTTGTATTTTTAATTTTTTTTACTCTACCTATATCAGAATATACTTTTTCAACTGCTTTTTCTCTAATATGACATGTATTAAGCACAGTTAGATCAGCTTTAGTAATATCTTCCGTTACTTTATAACCTTTATCTGAAAATAAATCTTTAATGCGATTACTGTCATATACATTCATCTGGCATCCGTAAGATTTTATATATATAAACTTATCACTCATAATTTAACTTTTTAAAATAACATTTTGCGTTGATATTTATGTTATTAATTTTATAATAATTATGTCTAAAATTTGAAAAAACAAAGTTGTTTTTTTCATAAAATTTTATTGCATTTATATTAGTTTCTGCGACTTCTATAAAAATCCTAGATAAATTGATTATATTGGTATCAACATATTTCAACATTTCTGTTGCTATCTTATTTCTGCGCATATTTTTTGAAACGAATAGAATATATAATTCTAAATCTTTTTTTTGATCAAATTTTATAATATCTCCTATTAATAGGCCTACTAAATTATTTTCTTGAAAATAACCAAGTGAGAAATTTATATTTTTATTAAGTTGATTTTCAATATTTGTACTATTCCAACCTAGATCTCTAAAGTAATAAAATTCATCAAAATTTTCATCAATAAATTTAATTATTGATATAATGTTATTTGAATTTATTTTTTTAATTTTTTTCAATTTAGTATTTTGTTATTTGATATATATATGGGATTAATCGTAATATTTTTTTTAAATGATAAATTATTAAAATTTTCATAAAATTTTTCAAAAAAGGAAAATTGTTTATATTCTGGATTATTTTGTAAATTTAATTTATTTTTATTAAAATAAATAATTTCAATTTTCTTTGGTATTAAAATTTTGCTTTCGTCAACTTTACAATATTCCACAAAATTATTATCGTTTATGTAACAAAAAAATTTTTGTTCATTAGATGATGTAACAAATACACCCAAATTTTTAATATTATATCTACTTGAATTAAAATTAAAGATATCTTCAACAGAAAAAGGGTAGCATGGTATATTTTTTGATATCATGAGACCAGACATAAAAGCAGAACCAACTCTCAAACTTGTATATGAGCCAGGGCCTATTGTTACAGAAATTTTTTTGAGATTTTTCTTTAAATTTAAAACATTATCAATCTCTATGTAAGATTGGATTATATTGTCGCTTAATTTATCTGAATCTTGTTTAGTTATTTTCTGTTTAAGTATTACTTTGTTATCCTCAATTACTGCAAATTCTGGTATTGGTGATATAGTATCTAAAAATAATAACATATGAAAATATATAACTACATTCTATTACTATTTTTAAAAAGTTTTACTTTAATTTTTTTATTAATAAATGTGGGTGTTACTAAAGAAATTAAAAATTCAGCGACTGTTTTTATGTATCACAAATTTGGGGTTTCAAAATATCCATCAACTAGTGTAACTATTGAACAATTAAACAGTCATATTAAAGAATTAACTAAACAAAAATATAATATTAAATCATTAGATTTTATTATTGATACAATTATCAATGATGGAGATCTTCCAGAAAATACTATTGGTATAAGTATTGATGATGCTGATAAATCTTTTTTAGAAGTTGGTTGGCCAACTTTTAAAAAAAATAATATTCCTGTGACATTGTTTGTAACAACTGGAACTATTTCAAACAATAGCAAATATATTAATTGGGATCAAATAAGAAAGCTTAAAGAAGAGGGAGTAACAATTGGGGCACACTCTCACACACACGCACATTTGCCAGATATTAGCATTGAAGAAGTTAGAAAAGAAATAGAGACATCAAACAAAATTTTTCTTAAAGAACTAGGCGAAATACCTAATCTCTTTGCATTTCCTTATGGAGAAGCTACGAGTGAAATAATGCAACTTATAAAGGAATTTAAATTCAAAGTATCTTTTGGCCAACATTCTGGAATAATAAATGAAACTTCAAATATGTATTACTTACCAAGATTTTCATTGAACGAAAAATATGGTGAGATAGATAGATTAAGATTTGCAGCATTATCAAAAGGATTAGGAGTATATGATTTTATGCCAATTGATCCAACTATAAAAGAAAATCCACCGTTTATAGGTTTCTCTCTTTTAGATGAAAAAAAAGCACCATCTCTTGATTGTTTTATATTTGATAGTAAAGGTCAAGTTGAAAGGGAGATTTACAAATTTAATGAAAGAATCGAAATAAGACTTTCTAGAGAATTGTCTACAGGTAGATCAAGAATGAATTGCACTGTAAAGGATAATAATGGTAATTGGAGATGGTTTGGTCATCAATTTTATTATTAATTAAAAAGAAATAGTTTTTGTATCAAAAATTTTAAAGTTGTTTTTATTAATTACAGAATCTATTGTTTTAATATAATCTTTATCTTCAGCATAAGTATCTAATTTTTGTATTAATAGTTTAATATTAGAAAAGTTATTTCTTTCTCTCATTATTTTTCGTATTTTTCTAAACTCGGAATAGGCAAAATGACTATTGATATTTTTAAAATATGATTCTACGCTACTGTTATAAGAATTAAATGATTTAATTAGATGTCTATCTCCACTTTTTCTCTTGAGAGGAACAACACCTTTATTATTATCATACGTATATTCACCAAACAAAGCATTGTATTCTTTGGCAAATCTGGATGATCCCCAACCACTTTCTATAGCTGCTTGTGCTAATACTATTGAATTTGGAATTATGTCTATCCTATTCAAAAGTTCTTCAATGATTTCATATTTATAATTATTATCAAAACTTATTTTATAAATTTTTGATAGATTTTTTAATTTTTTAATTTCATTTATATTTAGAGTATTTTTTTGAAATAGCTTATTTTTTAATAAAAGAAGATTCTCCCTTTCTGAAATAATTTTTTGGTTTTCATTAATTATTAGTGGTAGAACAATTCTAATAAACTGTCTTTTGCTATTATGTAAATAATTAAGATCAATTTCAGTTAGATTGGTAAATGAGACATTTTTATCAGAGGTTTTTATATTTGTTAGAATATTTGGGTTCAAAGGTTTATTTCTTATAATGATTTTAGGTTTAGTCAACTTAACCGTTCTCAAAATATCAATTTTTAGTATCTCTTTCTCTGAATAGAGTTTATTTATTGTATAAGAATCGTATGAGTTACAATAATTCAAAACTAACTCATCTAAACTTGCATTTAATTCGTATTTTATATTAATTTTATTACTGTCTTCTTCGAACGCTATTGTAGGTATGGCTAATACAAAAATGGAGATTATAAGTGGAGTAAAAAAAAAATTAAGCATCTACGGGTTTTACCTCTATTACTTCAGGTACATAGTGTTTAAGCATATTTTCAATACCCATTTTGAGAGTAGCTGTTGAACTTGGACAACCTGAACATGCCCCTTGCATATGAAGGTACACAATTCCATCTTTAAAACTGTCGTAGATAATATCACCACCATCCATTGCAACTGCTGGTCTTACTCTGGTATCTAATAACTCTTTTATTTGTTTAACAATATCATTGTCATCTTCATTGTTACTTTGATGAGATTTTTCTTCTTTTTGTATGTCTATAATTGTTTCCTCATCTGAATTATAGTGATCCATTATTGCGTTTAAAATGAGAGGTTTCATAATCAACCAATCTATGTTATTATTTTTAGTTATAGTAATAAAATCACTTCCAAAAAAGACTCCTTCGACACCATCAACACCAAATAACCTTTTTGCAAAAGGTGAATTGTGACCTTCCTCAATATTCTGAAAGAATGCTGTTCCTTCATTCATTACAACTTTACCAGGAAGAAATTTTAATGTTTGAGGATTAGGAGTATGTTCTGTTTGTATAAACATAATATGATATATATAGTTAATAATATGTCTTTAGTATGAATTTTTCTGAAAAAAATTGTAAAATTTGGGGAATTTTTAGGATAAAAAACCCATAATTTCTTTAGTTTTTTCTAATACAGGTTCTGCCACAGCAATGGCATTATCCCTGCCCTGATTTAAAATATTATCAATATATGCAATATCACTCATTAATTTATTCATCTCATTAGTAATTGGCTCTAGTTTAGAAACAGACAGATCAGCTAAATCTTTTTTGAATAATGAAAATTCTTTACCAGCATACTGTTTAATAACATTCTCTATAGATCTATTTTGCAAGGAAGCAAAAATAGAAATTAAATTTTCTGCTTCTGGTCTTTTTTCTAAACCTATTTTATCTTCAGGTAACGGATCTGGATCTGTTTTGGCTTTTCTTATTTTTTGTATAATATTATCTGCTGTGTCAGTTAACATTATTCTAGAATAATCAGATGGATCTGACTTACTCATTTTTTTTGATCCATCTCTTAGACTCATTACTCTTGTAGCTTCACCAAAAATTAAAGGTTCAGGAATAGGGAACAAATCTGTTTTAAAATCATTGTTAAACTTTTGAGCTATATCGCGCGTTAATTCCAAATGTTGTTTTTGATCGTCACCAACAGGAACATGAGTAGCTAAATAAATAAGTATATCTGCTGCCATCAATGTTGGATAAGAAAATAGTCCAACAGAAACGTTCTCGCTATTCTTTCCAGCTTTATCTTTAAATTGTGTCATACGATTTAACCATCCCATACGAGCAACACAATTAAATAGCCACGCA
>MDTG01039173.1_pt1 | contig 12165 bp, 14 predicted proteins | sample 811421 | NCBI WGS metagenome assembly MDTG01 (sample SAMN05326645, study PRJNA326480) | marine metagenome | isolation source: seawater | place: Pacific Ocean: South East | collected 2011
CAAGAACGCGATCCTGCCGATCGACGCGGCGATCCAGTCGAACCTGCGCGAGACGACGACGCGCGTGCTCGCCTCGCTCACCCCGCGCGAGGAACGCGTGCTGCGCATGCGCTTCGGCATCGGCATGAACACCGATCACACGCTGGAAGAGGTCGGCCAGCAGTTCTCGGTCACGCGCGAACGCATCCGCCAGATCGAGGCCAAGGCGCTCAGGAAGCTCAAGCACCCGAGCCGCTCGCGCAAGCTGCGCTCGTTCCTCGACAGCTGATCGGTTCGTCGCGGCAACCAATCGTGAAACCCGGCGGCGACGCCGGGTTTTTCATTTTGATGCCCCTTTCGGCTGCGTTATTGACTCCGTCGTGCCGCTCCACGAGCCTTGCGGCCTCGCATCTCCCCTGACCCGGCTTGCAGCCAGAAGGTGCCGCCCCCTTGGTTTCCACGCCCCAAGACTTGCCCGAGATCGTGCCCGGCCCGGCGCCCGCGCGCGACGCGGAGCGGGCGAATGGCAGGCTCTTTCTGGTCGGCGTGGCCGCATCTCTTTTGCTGCACGGGCTGATCGTCGCCTTGTTTATCGAGACGCCGCCCCGGAAGATGGAGACGCCGGAGATGGCGACGCCCATCGAGGTGGTGCTGGTGCCGCCGCCGCAAGCCCCCGCGTCGGAAGAGGAGCCTGCCGCCGAAGAGCCTGCGCCAGAACCGGAACCGGAACCCGAGCCGGAACAGCAAGAACAGGAACCGGAAGAACCCGCGCCTGAACCTGCCCCTGAGGCGGTCGAGGAAGAGCCGGAACCGGAGCAGCCGGAACCCGAAGCCGTCCCGACGACCGTTCCGGATGCAAACAGCCTGCCGGTGTTGCAGCCGGTCGAGGAATTTGCGGAAGAGGCCTCCGAGGCTGCCGGCGGCGAGGAGGGCGATCCCCTCGACGGCGCGCTGGCACCGGCCGAGGACGAGCCACGACCCGACGAGCCGGCGGGCGAGGACGGCGACGCGGAAGACGCGCCAGCGCCGGCAACGGAAGACGTCGACACCGCGGAGCAGCCCGCCGCCGATCCGGCCACGGATGAGGCTCCCGATACGCCGGTCGAGACCGGAGCCGATCCCGCCGAGGACCCGTCCGCAGAGGATGCGCCGGCCGAGGAAGCGCCGGCTGAAGATTCACCCGCCGAGGAGACGCCGACCGAAGACCAGACAGCCGAGGACCAGACAGCCGAGGACGGCCCGGTTGCCGAGCCTGCGGTAGACGAGGCCGCGCCGGAGAGCGATATCATTGCCGGACCCGAGGCGGAGGGCGAGACCGCCCCGCTTGGCGAGACGGCGGTGGAGGAGGCGTCTGCAAGCGCGCCCGAGGCCGATGGCCTGTCGGGCGCGATCGCGACCACGCTGCCGCGCGCCAAGCCGACCCCGCCGCCGGAAGCGTTGCGGGCGGCCAGCCAGGACGACCTCCCGCCGGGCGTGCGCTTGCCCGCAGGCGCGTCGGAGCCCGCGCGCCGGCCGGGTGCGCCGCGTCTTACGCGCTCGCGCGAGCTTTTCTCCGACCGGATCCTGGGAGATTCGCGCACGCGCACGGCGATGGCCGGCATGTCCGGACCGCAGCGGCTCAATCTCCTGTGCCTGACGGAACTGCGTGCCCAGATCCGCGACCTCTACCCCGACCGTCCGGCGGAAATCCTGCCCTCCTTCCGCCCGCAACCGGGGACGGTGCTCGCCCCGGTGCGCGCCGCCTACCGTTCGCGCGGGGTCTGGTACGACCTCGATTTCCGCTGCGAGACCGACCCGGCCGTCACCCGCGTGGAAGATTTCTCCTTCCGCGTCGGCCCGCCGGTGCCGCGCTCGCAATGGCTGTCCCGCGGCTTCCCGCAGAACTGAGGGGGCAGCGGCGCGTGCCGCTGTCTCGCTAGAGCTCAGGGTGCCAAGGGAGAGTTTATCGCGGCTCATGTGCTGTCCTTGTGGCGAGCGAACCGGGTTTCGCAGCACTTGCCGCCCCACCGCGCGTCATCCCCGATCAAGTCGGGGATGACGCGCGGTGGGTTGGGCGGCTGCCAAGGGGCTGGATAGCCGTGGTGGCGTTGGCTGCGCCTTGGCCAGGTGAGGGCCTTGAGCAAGGTTGCCTTGGTTTGGTGACAGACGCTTGTGTGGGGCGAGGGCCCTGGGGTCGGGGAGCGGCGACGACGCACCTGCCGTTCAGGCGCCTTGATCCATCGTTCGCGACAGGGTGGCCGGTGACATTCGCTTCGCCGTCAGCCCAGTTGCAGCAAAGCGCAGATCCGGGGTCCATTGGGAGGCTCAACCAGTGCACTTGAGTTGGTGCAGTGCGTCAGGTCACGCTCCAGCTAGCTCTCACCCTCCTCCCTGTCCCGCTCGTAAAGCGTCATGCCTTGGAACGGTGGAAGCCAGGTCTCGCGGCGGGTCACCCAGAGTTCGTAGGTCGGGGTGAAGCGGTTCGGGTCGTCGAGGGTGCCGAGGTCGATGTTGATTTCGTCGCCGCTTTTCGAGAAGACCAACGAACCGCAGGTCGGGCAGAAGCAGCGGCCGTCGTAGTCGCCAAAGGCGCCGTCGACCGTGACGGCGTCCTGCGGGTAGACGGCGGAGGCGTGAAACAGCGTGCCGTGGAACTTGCGGCAGTCGAGGCAGTGGCACAGGCCGACCCGATCCGGTTGGCCGCGTGCCGAGATCCGCAAGGCGCCGCACAGGCATCCGCCGTTGATCCGGTCCATGTCGATGATCCCTCCCGTGTGTCGACGGCGCCATCTGACCCGTATCGGTGCGAGAGATCAAATGCTTCGCACGGTCGGCAGGCGGGCGAGGGGCGGGCTGGCCAAGAGCGGGTGGGCCGGGGAAAGGGCCGAACCGGCGGATGCGTTCCGTTTTGCGCTTGATTTTCGCAAATATAACTATAAAACTAGTTTTATGGAAAAAACGAAGATCGACATCGAGGAGGCGGCCCAGGGATTTGCGGCCATCGGATCGGAGGCGCGGCTTGCGGTCGTGCTCGCGCTTGTCCGGGCCGGGCGGGCGGGACTGACCGTCGGCGACATTCAGGCGCGCACCGGCATGGCCGCCTCGACGCTCGCCCATCACTTAAGGTTTCTCGCCGCCGGCGGGCTGATCGCCCAGGAAAAATCCGGCCGCTCCGTCATCAACCGGGCCGACTTCGACCGGCTCAAGGATCTGGCCGGCTTCATCCTGTCGCAATGTTGCGCCGACGAATGGGTGCCGGGCGCAGACCAGAAGGACACGACCGATGGCTGACACGATCTCCGCCGGATCGGGGGAAACCTGCTGCTGCGGCCCGAAAGCCGGGTCCGTTGCAGCGCCGGTCGCCGCCGCCCGGAGGCCGCAGATCCCGTGGCGTGGGCTGAAACCCTGGCTGCTGACGCCCTGGAGCCTTGTCGTTGCCTTGCCGCTTCTGGTCCTGATGCTCGATCCGGGCGAGGCAGCAGGCATCGTGATCTTCGCGCTGCGGGCCTTTGCCGCGACGCTTCCCTATGTGGCGGGCGCGGTGCTTTTGATCGCCTGGATGAAAGCGACCGGCGCGCAGGCGCTGGTCGGGCGCGCTTTCGAGGGCCGCGAGACCCAGGCGATCCTGCTGGCGGCGCTCTTCGGCGGGCTGGCGCCTTTCTGTTCCTGCCAGGTCGTGCCGTTCATCGCCGGGTTGCTCGCTGTCGGCGCGCCCTTGCCGGCGATCATGGCATTCTGGCTGTCGTCGCCGCTGATCGATCCGCCGACGCTCTTGATCACGGCGGCCGCACTCGGCTGGCCCTTCGCCATTGCCAAGGCGGTCTTTGCCGTCGCGCTCGGACTGTTCGGCGGCTTCGCGGTCAAGGCGATGGCGGCGGGCGGGGCCTTCGCCAATCCCGCGCGGCCGATCCGGGCGGGCGGATGCTGCAGCAAGCCAGCACCTGGCGGAGCGCCGCAGTGGCGCTTCTGGAGCGAGGCGCCGCGGCGCGCCGTCTTCAGTGAGGAATTGCGGGTCAATGCGCTCTTCCTGGCAAAGTGGCTGGCGCTTGCCTATGTGCTGGAGGCGCTGCTGGTGACCTATGTGCCCGCCGACCTGATCGCCCGGGTCATCGGCGGCGGCGGCGCGGTTTCCATCGTGCTTGCAGCCCTCGTCGGCATGCCGGCCTATCTCAACAGCTATGTGGCGCCGCCGCTGCTGGCCGGGCTTGTCGAACAGGGCATGTCGTCTGGTGCAGCCATGGCCTTCATGGTTGCCGGCGCGGTCAGCTCCGTGCCGGCGATGGCCGCGGTGTGGTCGCTCGTTCGCCTGCCGGTCTTTGCCGCCTATATCGGTCTGGGTCTGGCCGGCGCGATCGCCTCGGGGCTGCTGTTTCAGGCGCTCGTCACAGCGGGGCTTTGATAGGGCGACAGCGGGCTTGCCATTCGCGGGCGCGGACGGCACTCTCCGCCGCGTTCCGCTCCAACCCATTTCCGGATGTTTCCATGACGGTCGACACCACCCGCGCACTGATCGAGACCTATTTCGCCGCCTTCAACGCCGGCGACACCGACAAGATGGCAAGCCTCGTCACCGAGGATCTTGCCCATGACGTCAACCAGGGCGAGCGGCGCGAGGGACGCGAGGCGTTCCGGGCGTTCAACGCGCATATGACGCGCTGCTACCGCGAGGAACTGTCGGAGATGGTGATCTTCGTTGCCGAAGGCGGCGCGCGAGCGGCGGCCGAGTTCATCGTCTCGGGCACCTATCTTGTCACCGACGAGGGGCTGCCGGAGGCGAAGGGGCAGACCTACCGCCTGCCGGCCGGGTCCTTCTTCGAGATCCGCGACGGCCAGATCGCGCGCATCACCACCTATTACAATCTCACCGACTGGAGCGCCCAGGTCGTCGGCTGAGGCCGGCTGCCGCCGCTCATGCCTTCTTGCGCGGTCGCGAGAACACCATCTTCTGGTTCGCCAGAAGCTCCGGCGGCCCGGACCAGGCGTAGGCGAGCAGCGCCGGCTCGGTCTTTGATACCGTGATGCGGTGGGTGTGTTCGGGCGGGTTGAAGATCATCGATCCTGGCGCATAGACGCCCTGGTGGTTTTCCGAGACGGCGCCCGACAGGCAGATGTAGCTTTCCGAAATCCGGTCGTGGGCATGGGCCGGATAGGTGCAGCCCGGCGCGAAGAGCACGAGACCGAGGATCACCTCGTTGGTCAGGACGGGGCCGTTTGGCCCGCAGACCTCCGCATAGGCGAAGGTCTTTTCCAGCCCCTTGGGGATCTTCTCGTAGCCATATTGCCAGACCAGTTGCGCAGAGATCGATTCCACCGCGCGGATGAAGGTCGCGGTGCGCTCCTGCCGGACCTCGTCGAGGGCGCGTTTCAGATGCGCGGTCACCGGCTTTTGCGCCGGCTCGCCGAAGCGCACCGTGGCGTTCGACTTGAGCACCCGGCTGATCGCCTCGCGCACGCCGCGCTGATGGGCGCGGATCTTGTCGCTGCCGCCCGAGGACATGTGCCGGTAGAGCTCGTAGTACTCGCGAAGCAGATAGCCGAGGTCGGGGATCGCGGCGAGGGTGGTTTCGCTCATGTCGGTGCGGCTCCGGGATCGGCGTCCGGCGGGCGCCGGCTGTTGTGGCTTCCAGGATACGGTGCCGCGACACGGGCCTGTGGGCAAGCGGGAGTTTCACGCAGCGCGCGTCTGGCCGCGCCCGGTCGGCGACGGTTAGGCTTTGCCAATGACGGGCGCGGATCAAGCGGGGAGGATGGCGGCATGAAGGTGATTGTGGTCGGGGCTGGTGTTTCGGGGCTGTGCACTGCCTGGGCGCTGGTGAAAAAGGGCGTCGAGGTCACGCTGCTGGAACAGGGGCCGATCCCCAATCCGCTGTCCGCCTCCGGCGACCAGCATCGCATCATCCGCCGGGCCTACGGCGGACAGACCGGCTACCAGCGGCGCATCGGCGCGGCCTATGAGGCCTGGGACGCGCTGTGGGACGATCTCGGCGCCAAGCATCTGGTCGACACCGGCTTCCTCATCGTTTCGCAAACCGGGCGCGACGAGGCGGTCGACTATCGCCAGGGGCTGGTCGACGGCGGCTTTCCGGTGGAGGACCTGTCGCCGACGGATGCGGCAGCGCGCTATCCGTTCCTCGATGCCCGCACGATCCACAGCGCCGCCTTCAGCCCGGAGGGCGGGGTGCTTTTGTGCCAAAGGATCGCGGCGGACCTTCGCGACTGGCTGCGACGCACCGGCGCGGAGGTGCGCGAGACCACGAAGGTCTCGGCAGTCGATGCGGACAATGGCCGGGCCACGCTGGCAACTGGCGAGGCGCTTGTCGCCGATCATGTTGTCGTCACCGCCGGCGCCTGGGTGCTGGACCTCGTTCCGGCCCTTGCCGCCTCGCTGACGAGCTACCGCACGGCGGTCGCCTATCTCGCACCGCCGGAGGATCTGCGCGCCGCCTGGGAGGCCGCGCCCGCGATACTCGACGTCGGCGGCACGGTCGATGGCTATGTGCTGCCGCCGGTGGCGGGCACGGGGCTGAAGGTGGGCGCGGGCGTGCACAAGGTGCCGTGCAAGGCCGACGAGCGGCGCGTGCCGGAGCCGGGCGAGGGCGAACGGATCCGGGATCTCTTCGGTCCGCCGTTCGCGCGCATCGGCGACTATCGCGTCACCGAGGTGGTGACCTGCGCCTATACGTTTACCCGCGACGAGCATTTCTTTGCCAAGCTTTCCCCGCGCGCGACCATCGTCTCGGCCTGCTCGGGACATGGCTACAAGTTCGGCGCGGCGGTGGGGCGCTGCGTGGCGCAAGGCGTGGTATCGGGAGACCGCGAGGCGATGCGCGGCTGGCTCGAGGCACGCGACTGACGCCGCCGGACGGCAAAAGAAAAGGCGGCATCGCTGCCGCCTTGCTGTCGCTTCATGGAGCCCGACCAAGGGGGAAGACGCCGCACTACGCGGCGACATGAATCCGTTTTCGCGCGCTGGCAATGGCAAGACGGCCGTGTTCGGCCGGTGTCCGCTTCTTCTTGATCACGATGTCGATATCGCGTCCAAGCTTCAAGAGCATGCGGATCAGCCTGTCCGAGGTGATGCCGTCGAGCTTTCCGTTCAGGATCTTCGAAACATGCGATTGCGGGATTCCGAGGATGTCTCCTGCCTCGCGCTGGGTAAGATGACGATGTTTGACAATCGATGCCACCTGAATTGCGAGGGCGGCCTTGAAGTCAAGCTCCCCGGCATCCTCCAGGCCAAGGTCATCGAAGACATTTCCGCTTCCTTCGATAACTCGCTCAGTCATGTCACGTGTCTCTCTTGTAATCCGCTTCGGCCAGTTTGATGCGGGATTTGATCAGATCAAGATCTTGCCTCGATGTCTTGATGCCGGTTTTCGACTTTTTCTGGAATGCGTGAAGTACATAGACGATGCCTTTGAGCCGAAGCAGATAAATGCAGCGGTAGGTGTCGCCGTCGTGATTGTCCACGATTTCAAGCACACCGGACCCAAATCCCTTGAGCGGTTTTGCGCTCCCCGCCTTCAAGCCGGATTGAGCATATCTCAAGGCGGTGCCCATATCGCGTCTCACTTCGGGTGGAAAACTCCGCATCTTCTCCTGTGCGTCACCGACCCATCGGCATGGTTTCATGCTCACTTCCCTAGAATATACTCATTTAAGTATAAAAAATCAATTCGATCTGCGACAGGACGGGTTGCCTAATGGGCAAATCCCGGACGCGCAAGCGTCCGGGTGTGTCCAGAGTGAGTGCGCGATCTTGAATAGTATTGCTTTGGGGAGCGGCAAAAGAAAAGGGCGGCATCGCTGCCGCCCTTGATATCGTGTCGCTAGTTGGACTGCCCGGCTCAGCCGGCGTTGCTGCGTCCGTCCTTCACCGCGTCGAGAATGAAGCGGGGGAGGGCGAAGGCGGCGGCATGCACTTCGGGCGTATAGTAGCGCGTGTCGAAGCCTGCCGCGTCGAAGCGACGGGTCAGTTCCTCCACGGAGACCTTGCGCAGGTCCGGATTGTCGCTCGCCCAGCCAAGCGCCATGTGGCCGCCGAAATAGGTCGGAATGGCCGCGACATAGGCGTAGGCGTCCTTATAGATCTTCGAGAAATGCCGGATCGAGCCGACGAGCTCCTCGCGCTGCAGGAAGGGAACGCCGTTTTGCGTGACCAGCACGCCGCCGGGCTTCAGGCAGCGATGAACCGCGCGGTAGAACTCCTCGGTGAAGAGCACCGCGCCCGGTCCCATCGGATCGGTGCTGTCGACCATCACGACGTCGAAACGGCGGTCGGTCTCGGCGACGAAACGCGCACCGTCGGCAATCACCAGATCGAAACGCTCGTCCTCAAAGACGGGCGCATTGAACTCGGCGAAATGCTCCTTGGAGAAATCCACCACCGCATCGTCGATCTCGACCTGCGTCAGCCGCTCGATGCCGGGATGCTTCAGCGCTTCCTCGGCCATGCCGCAGTCGCCGCCGCCGACGATCAGCACCTCGGTCGCCGCGCCATGGGCCAGGATCGGCACATGCGCCATCATCTCGTGATAGATGAACTCGTCCGCGGTCGTCACCTGGGTGATGCCGTCCAGCATCAGCACCTTTCCGAAGACCGGGTTCTCGAAGAGAACCAGGTCCTGATGCTCGGAACGATCCTGATACAGGATGGTGTCGCAGCCGTAGTTCACCTCGACGCCGGGATAGAGCGTCTCGTTGAAGACGAGCCTGCCGCTCATGCGACCTCCTTGCCGCGCAGAAGCTCGCTGACTTGCGTGCGTCCCGGAGTGAAGGCGCGCTTGAGCACCTCGACGCATTTCTCAGGCTTCGCGTCGCCGCACATGAAGACGTCGAAGGCGGCATAGCCGGCCTCGGGCCACGTGTGCACCGAGATGTGGCTTTCCGCCAGCACCGCGACACCGCTCACGCCTTCCGGCTGAAACGGATGCAGATGAATATGCAGCAAGGTCGCACCGGCCTCCGTGACGCAGGTCCTGAGCGCTTCCTCGATGTAAGGAAGATCGTCAAGACGCTCCGCGTCGTAAAGATCGATGATCAGATGCGATCCCGCACAGCGCACGCCGTCCTTCTCGATGAAATGGTCGAGCCGGTCGTCTTGCGCGTGAGATGCAGGCGCGGATACTTGAGTGGTGTCTTCCGTATGGGTGGTGCTTCTTGGCTCGACGAAGGTGGACGTGTCCACGGCTTCTCTTTCACGAGCCTCCAAGTCCATCCCCAATTGGAAGAGGCCGTCGTCAGACATGGCGGTCTCCCCAACCAGTAGATGAAACCCGGGTTCAGTCCCGAACGCGTAGCGTCTAAGGTGTTTCGAATTTAAATGCAATGCGAATTTCGCATTTCCGACATGCATGTAATGCTTGTCGGGAGACTCACAAGGAAAAGCGACGAAAAAAGATGGCTTTGCGGATTGTTTCTTTGACGGCTAGCGAAATCGAGGGCGTGCTTCCCGCACTTGCCAAATTGAGGGTCGGCGTTTTTCAGGACTGGCCGTATCTTTATCAAGGATCTCTCGACTACGAAAAAGATTATCTTGCCCGATATGCACGTTCGCGAGGCGCCGTCGTCGTTGCCGCATTTTCCGGAACAGATCTCGTCGGGGCGGCGACTGGACAGCCGCTGGCCGGCGAGGTCGACGACTTTCGCGCACCCTTCGCCGAAGCGGGGCTCGACCCGGCGGATTATTTTTACTTTGCGGAATCCGTTCTCGACCCCGCCTATCGCGGCCAGGGGGTGGGACATGCGTTCTTCGACCAGCGCGAGGCCCATGCCCGAAGGCTCGGCTTCGACCGGGCGGCCTTCTGTGCGGTGATCCGCGACGACGCCGATCCGCGCAAGCCTGTGGATTACCGCCCGCTCGATCCGTTCTGGCAAAAGCGCGGCTACCGGCCGGTTCCGGGCCTGACCGTCGGCTTCGACTGGCCGGATCTCGGCGAGACACAGATGAGCCGTAAGCGGCTTCAAGTCTGGGTGCGCGACGGATTGGGCACCGGCAAATGAAAAGACGCGGGTCCCTGCGGGCCCGCGTCTGACGTCTCGTCGGTTCGTGGTCGGCGGTAGAAGCCTTACTGGTCCAGTTCCCAGGTCACATTCACGCGCACCTGAAGGCTGGTCTCGCCTGCCTCGATCGGCGCGGGGGCTCCGTCTGCCGCCATTTCCGCACGGGCCATCATCATCTGCGGACGCGGACCGCCGAAATCCTGTTCGTTGATCGACAGCACGCGGCCGAGCTTGACCCCGGCGGCTTCGGCGTAGAGCTTTGCCTTGCGCATGGCGTCCGCCATCGCGGCCTTGCGGGCCTCGTCCTTCAGGCTGTCGGCATCGCTGACGATGAAGGAGATGCCGCCGACCTGGTTGGCGCCGTCACGCACCATCGCATCCAGCAGCGCGCCGAGATTGGCCAGATCGCGCACCCGGACCGACACGTTGTTGGAGACGCGGTAGCCGATGATCTCCGAGCGGTAGTCGCCCGGCTCCGTATCCTTCAGCCGGCGATAGCGCGGGGAAACGGAAAAGCCCGAGGTCTGGATGTCGCGGCCCTCGATGCCTGCGTCCTTGATGCGCGCGACCACCGCGCTCATGGCGGCCGTATTGGCCGTCATCGCCTCGCCGGCGGTCTCGGCATCGCTGACGACGCCGCTTTGCACCATCGCCATGTCGGGGGCAGCGGAGACGCTGGCCTGGCCCACCATGTCGATGGTGGCGACGCGGCGGGAGTCGTCGGCTCGGGCCGCGCCCGCGCCAAGCGCAAGGGCCATGGCACAGGCGGCGACGAGAGAACGGCGGGTGGACAAACGCATGATTTTACTCCTGACAAGCCCCGAAACGGGGAAGAACAGGAGCGACCTTTTCCGCCAAATGCGGCGGGCGAAAGGCAAGGCTCAGCTCTCCCTGGGGGAGCCGTTCAGCGCGATCGGCTCGCCGACGTCGCCATCGGCGGACAGCAGCACGGCAATCGGCCGGGAACCCGGAAACTGCGCGCAGATGATCAGCACCATCACCGTCAGCGGCACGCAGAGCACCATGCCGGTGACGCCCCAGATCGCGCCCCAGAAGGCAAGCGACAGCATGATGACGAGGCCCGACATGTTCAGGCTGTTGCCCATCAGCCGCGGCTCCAGAAGATTGCCGATGGAGAACTGGATGGTGCCGAGACCCAGACTGATGATGAAGAACGGCGTCAGCGTGTCGAAATAGACCAGCGCCAGCAGGCTGGGGAAGATCACCGAGATCAGCGAGCCGATGGTCGGGATGAAGTTCAGCAGGAAGGCGATGAAGCCGAAGAGCGCGGCATAGGGCAGCCCGAGCATCACAAGAAGGCCGCTGGTCAACAGGCCGGTGAGCGCGCTCACCGCCGTCTTGATACCGAGATAGTGGCGCAGCGCCTCGGCGATGCGGTCGCGCACCTTGAACACCATCTCCGCCCGCTCGGGCGACACGAACAGACGCGCCATCTTGCGGTCGAAGGTGGATTGCTCCAGCAGCAGGAACAGCACGTAGATGAAGACCAGCGACGCCGAGCCGGCGATGGTGGTGATGGCGTTGGCGCCGGCCGCGATTGCCTGGTTGAAGGCGTTGTCGGGCATGAGATCGCGCAGCGCCAGCGGATCGGCCAGGCCGAAGCGGGTCGAATAGGTTTTCAGCAGCGCGTCGAGCCGCGCCTGATAGACCGGCGCGTCGCGGGCAAGTTCGGTCAGATTGGCGGTGACGATGTCGACTACCACCGTCGAAATGCCGAAGATCACCGCAAGGGCGGCAGGCAAGGCGACGGCCCGGGGCAGATGCCAGGGGCCGAAGGGGATGGCGCGGACGGCGGCCGACAGCGCGTTGATCAGATACCAGACCAGCAGCGCGATGACGAAGGGCAGCAGCAGCGCGCGGCCGATCACCAGCAGCCAGCCGATCAGCGAGACCGAGACGAGAACGAGCGCGACAGTGGCTGGAAAACGAGGCATGGCGTCCCTCTCGCGCGCGGCGGCCCCCGCGCATTGCGTCGTGCGGAAGGCGGAAAATCCTGACCGGTTTGCTTTTGGCGCGCTTCGGGACGGATTGCAACCGGCCCCGGGACACGCGGCCATGCGCCGGGCTTTCGCACCGATCGCCGCCCGGCGCCGGCATGCCCCGCGCGGCGGCGCGGGACGTGGCGCTCTTGGCCCGGCGGCGAAGGCCGCGATCCCGGCCGTCCTGTCGACCGCGCCGCGCCCC
>MDTG01094941.1_pt1 | contig 12165 bp, 9 predicted proteins | sample 811421 | NCBI WGS metagenome assembly MDTG01 (sample SAMN05326645, study PRJNA326480) | marine metagenome | isolation source: seawater | place: Pacific Ocean: South East | collected 2011
GCTGGCGCCGGATTAGGACGGTTTTGCCATCCACGCAACACATCCACGCCACATAACGGTGAGACTTATCTTAAAGTCTGCTTTCGGCCACCTCACGGGCCTGCATGTGCGGCTGTGCGTCACGGCTGATGGCGACAAATGCCCGTCCGGAAGGCACGCCTGCCCCCAAATATCCGCCAGATCTGCGCTAGTCGGGCGAAACACCCAGCGACTCAACCGTGCCGATTGTCAGATATCCCACCGGCAGGCCGTTTTTTTCCTGCCAGTCTTCCATCGCATTCAGCGTCGCCGGGCCGAAAACGCCATCAGCCTGAACATTATACCCCTTGGCCGCGAGCGCTCGCTGCACTTCGGCGATCTTGGCTTCTGTCGCATTGGAATCACACAGGACTTCCCGCCATTCGACCGTCCCGCCACCTGTGACGGTCCGCTTCTCGATCGTCTTGTACGTGGCCGGCACGACAATCGTTTCCTGTTGTTCCGGCGTCACAAGGCGCTGGACCTCAACATCCTCGTATTCAGCCGGGAGGATTTCCTCGACCACCTGGGCCGGTTCCCGCAGGACCTGCCGCTCAATTGTTCGGAAGCGGGCGGGAATCACCCTTGTTTCAACACGTTCAGGCGTTTTCAGGCGCGTCCGGCTCACCGTGTCATACTGCGCCGGCACTTCCACACGGCAGAGGACTTCCCCTGTGGCGAGCGTGACATCGCCCTCACTTGACGGCTGGCGCCCGAAAAGCCCGGCGCCGGGCTTCCAGGTGACATAGGCCGGACGCACCAGAACCTGCTCGGTGAAAGTCTCATATTCGGCCGGAATCACGACCGTCTCGGTCTGCTCCGGGACCACCAGCAGCTGTTCGGTCTCGATTTCATAGACCGGCGGCACCACGCGATAGGTCAGCGCCTGCTCCTTCACCATCACCCGCTGGATTACGGTCTCGTAAGTTGCCGGGATCACGCGCGCTTCGGTGTGCTCTGGCTGGTCCAGCACCTGTTCGGTCTGGATTTCATAGGTTTCGGGGATCAGGACCCGCGCATAGCAGGATCCGGGCGCGGCATCGGCCGGATAGTCGCCAGTGCCCTGCGCGGCGGCCGCTCCTGCCAGCACAAGGCCGGCGGCTGACAAGGTGAGAATTCTGCTCATTCCAAGTCCCCTTCCCATATGTCCCCTTCATACAGGCCGCTTCCTTCTGGAAGCGATCATGCGCCTTCAACTTAGCGTAACCCTATCCGGGCGGCCACACACTTCGCCAATCCGGCGTATCCCTATCCTTCGCGGGGATCGGGTTTTCCGGCAAGCGTGCGACCTGCCACAGGGGGTGGCAAACCAGACGGTTCGGCGTATTAGGGGCGCGAACAATCCGGCCCAAACATCAGGAATCCGCGCATGATCCCCCGTTATACCCGTCCCGAAATGGCCGCCATCTGGTCTCCTGAATCCCGCTTCGGCATCTGGCTCGAAATCGAGACCCTCGCCGCAGAGGCCATGGAAAACCTCGGCATCATCCCGGAAGGCACCACGGCGGCCGTCCGCGAGAAGGCCGCCTTCGAGGTGGACCGGATCGACGAGATCGAACGAGAAGTGAAGCATGACGTCATCGCCTTCCTGACCAATGTTGCCGAACATGTCGGCGAGCCTGCCCGCTTCCTGCACCTCGGCATGACGTCCTCGGATGTGCTCGACACCTGCCTGAACGTGCAGATGGTACGCGCCGCCGACCTGTTGCTGACCGGCATCGACCGCGTGCTCGCGGCCCTCGAAAAGCGGGCCTTCGAGCACAAGCTGACCCCGACGATCGGACGCAGCCATGGCATCCATGCCGAGCCGACCACGTTCGGCGTGAAGCTCGCCACCTTCCATGCGGAATTCCAGCGCGCCCGCACGCGACTGCTGATCGCGCGGGAAGAAGTCGCCACCTGCGCCATTTCCGGCGCCGTCGGAACCTTCGCCAATATCGACCCGAAAATCGAAGCTCATGTCGCCGAGAAACTCGGCCTCTCCATTGAGCCGGTGTCGACGCAGGTCATCCCGCGCGACCGCCATGCCATGTACTTCGCTGTGCTGGGCGTGATTGCCTCCTCCGTCGAACGCCTCGCCACTGAAGTGCGTCACCTTCAGCGCACGGAAGTGCTGGAAGCCGAAGAATACTTCTCGGCGGGCCAGAAAGGCTCCTCGGCCATGCCGCACAAGCGCAACCCGGTGCTGACCGAGAACCTGACCGGTCTCGCCCGCCTCGTGCGCTCCGCCGTGACGCCGGCCCTCGAAAACGTCGCCCTCTGGCATGAGCGCGATATCTCGCACTCTTCCGTCGAGCGCGGCATCGGCCCGGACGCCACCGTCCACCTCGACTTCGCCCTGCACCGCCTGGCCGGGGTCGTGGAAAATCTCGTCGTCTATCCGGAACGGATGCTGAAAACGCTGAACTCCATGGGCGGCCTGCACAATTCGCAGCGCATCCTGCTCGCCCTCGTTGAAGCCGGTAACAGCCGCGAGGATTCCTACCGGATGGTCCAGCGCAATGCGATGAAGACCTGGGGCGGCGAAGGCCCGCTTCTGGACCTGCTCCAGAAGGATGAGGAGGTGATGGCGAAACTGACGAAGGAACAGCTCGAGGACCTCTTCGACCTCGACTATCACTTCAAGCAGGTCGACACGATTTTCGAACGCGTTTTCGGTCGCTCATAGTCATCTGAAAGTCCGCATAAGTCCGGCCTGGTCCGGTATCGTCATGAGCTGATCGCGCTAAGTGCCTCCCTGGCCTTGCGCGAGATGCCTGCCCAGTCGCCGGAATCGACGTCAGCCCGCGTCGCGATCCACGATCCGCCCACCGCCAGAACGTTCGGCAAGGCGAGGTAATCATTGGCATCGCCGGCACCGACACCACCCGTCGGCATGAACTGAAGATGCGGCAATGGCCCGGCCAGTGCTTTCAGCGCAGGAATGCCGCCGGCCACGCTGGCTGGAAAAAGCTTCAGCATTTCAAAGCCTTCCTCGTGACGGCACATCGCCTCGCTGGCCGTCGCGATACCTGGGATCATCAGCGGTCTATACTTGCCCAGCGCGTTCAACAGCCCGGGGCTCATCCCCGGCGAGACCAGGAAGTCCGCCCCCGCCTCCACCGAATTGCGCACATCCTCGCCGGTCAGCACCGTACCAGCCCCGACCAGCAGCTCCGGCGCCGCCGCCTTCATCGCCGCAATCGCCCCAATCCCCGCCGGCGTCCGGAGCGTCACTTCCGCGATGGTCAAACCGCCATCCTGCAGTGCCCGCGCCAGTGGCGCGGCCTGTTCCACGGATCCGATCACAAGTACCGGTACAACGGGCGCCTTGGCGGCTGCGCGCTTCATCTCCGTGAGGGAGAAGGTCATGTCCGTAGCTCCTGATCGTAATAGGCCGCCGCGCCGATCAATGGCGCTTCCGGATCATGCATTAGCACGACCGGGCATTTCTCGAGAAAACCGCTCATCGGTCCGCGCTCTCGAAAGCGTTCAATGGCTTCGGGCGTTTTGAGGAAATCGACAATCCGCTCCGTCACGCCGCCAGCCAGCACGACGCCGCCCAATGCGCCATTGGCCAGGGCGAGATCGCCCACCGCGCCCATCACCGTACAGGCACGGATGAGGATGAGCTGGTAGAACATCTGATCGCCCTCATCTGCGCGCTTCCGCATTTCGGCAGGCGACAGATCCTCAACCGGACGGCCATATATTTCGCAGAAAGCTTCATGCACCGGCGCCAGTCCCGTGCCGGACGACACAAGTTCGTTCGACACGTATCCGAATTTCTGAAGCAGGATCTTGTTCAATTGCCATTCAAGGTCTGTGCGGGGGGCAAAGGCGATGTGTCCGCCCTCTCCGGTCAGCACATGCCAGTTTCCACAATCATGGAACAGCGTCGCGACCCCGAACCCGGTTCCCGGCCCCGCAACAATCTTTGGGGCTTCCGGTTCCGGTTCTCCCGGCAGGATCGAATCGAAACTGCTCTGTTCGAATTCGGGTACTGCACGCGCCATCGCTGTAAAATCATTGATGAGACGAACGTCGTCGAAGCCGAACCCGGCCCGCAATTCCTGTTCGGAAACATGCCAGCCGCGATTGGTAAGCGTTACGCTGCCGTGCTGCACAGGGCCCGCCATGGCGAAACAAGCCTGGCCGACACGCGCATGTGTCCGGTCCAGATAGGCACGCAACACGTCGTCAAACCGGGCGAAATCATCGCCCGCAAATTTCTCGAAATTATCGGCGACAATCCTGCCGTCCTGCCGGCGGGCGATGGCAAAGCGGACATGTGTTCCGCCGACATCTCCCACCAAAACATCTTCACTCAACGATCAGTCCCCCTCGGCAACAAAATCGAACTGGCTTGCACCCGTATCCGCAGTTCCGCTCATCTGGCGGAAATAGGAAAACATCTCGCGGCCCAACCCAACCGAGGACGTATTCGGCCGGAACTCGGCCGGTTCACGTGCCGCAAATTCTGACGGGTCGACCTTGATATCCAGCGTTCCGTTTTCCGCATCGAAAACGATCATGTCGCCATCACGGACGCGCGCGAGCGGGCCGCCGCGCGCGGCTTCCGGGCTGACATGAATTGCCGACGGCACCTTGCCGCTGGCCCCTGACATTCGGCCATCTGTCACCAGCGCCACCTTGAATCCCCTGTCCTGCAGAACCCCCAGAGGCGGCGTCAGGCTATGAAGTTCCGGCATGCCATTTGCCGCCGGGCCCTGAAAGCGGACAACAGCGACAAAGTCGCGATCCAGGCGGCCCGCCTCGAACGCTTCCTTCAGAGCCTCCTGGGATTCGAACACCATGGCCGGTGCCTCCAGCACCCGTTTCTCCGGTTTAACGGCAGAGACTTTGGAAACTCCACGTCCCAGCGGACCCGTCATCAATCGAAGCCCCCCATCAGAAGAGAATGGATCGCTGGCAGGCCGGATGATCTCCAGGTCGCCGCTTTCCTCCGGCGCCGGACGCCACGACACCTTGTCACCATCCAGGAACGGCTCATGCGAATAATCAGAGATTGGCCCTGCCACGCCTTGTGCGTCACCATTGAGCAGACCCGCCCCAAGGAGTTCACGTACAATGAACCCCATGCCGCCCGCCGCGTGGAAATGATTCACGTCTGCGGGGCCATTTGGATAGATCCGGGTCAACAGCGGTGTGACGTGGCTGATGTCTTCAAAGTCCTCCAGCGTCACGATGAACCCCGCCGCAGCGGCCATGGCCGGGATGTGGAGCGCATGATTGGTGGACCCGCCGGTCGCCATTAGCCCGACGATTCCGTTGACGATGGAGCGCTCATCTATGATTTCGCCCGCGGGCAAATAATTATCTCCCTGCGCCGTAATCTCAGCCGCTCGGTGCGCGGCAGCCTTTGTCAGCGCCGTACGAAGCGGCGTGCCGGGATTGGTGAACGCCGCGCCCGGAAGGTGGAAACCCATGACCTCCATCAGCATCTGATTGGAGTTGGCCGTTCCGTAGAATGTGCAGGTGCCCTGCGCGTGGTAGCTTTCCGCCTCCGCTTCCAGCAATGCGCTGCGATCCACCTTTCCTTCGGCGAACAACTGCCGGATACGGATCTTCTCGGGATTCGGAAGGCCTGACGGCATCGGTCCGGCCGGAACGAATATGGAGGGAATCCAGCCAAAGCGCAGCGCCGCAATAACAAGGCCGGGAACGATCTTGTCACAGACCCCGAGATGCAAGGCCGCGTCGAAGACATCATGGCTGAGGCCCACTGCAGATGCCATCGCGATGACATCCCGCGAAAACAGCGACAGCTCCATTCCCTGCTGGCCTTGTGTGACTCCATCGCACATGGCCGGAACACCACCAGCCACCTGCGCCACGGCATTCACTTCGCGCGCACCTTCCCGGATGAGTTCCGGATAGTGCTCGAACGGCGCATGCGCCGACAACATATCATTGTAGGCTGTGATGATACCGATGTTCGGCCAGCCAGCGCCAAGAAGATGGGTCTTTTCTATAACGGCGCACCCGGCCGATGCGTGCGCCAGGTTTCCTTCCGTGAGCCGCTGGCGGGCAAACCCTTTCGGGCGCCGCGAACGGATCATTTCGAGATAGGCTGCGCGTGGCTCTGCAGATCTCAGGCGAATGCGTTCTGTCACTTCGGCGATTTTCGGGTGCAGTTTGGTCATCTAGGGTGCCCATATGATTGTGAGACGCGGACCGAGTTTGTCGATGGCGTAACGGACCGGCATATCGAGCGGGTCTGACACGAGCGCGCGCTTCAGAATGTCCAGCTTCTCATCGCCGAACAGCAACATCAACGCCATGCGCGCGGACGTGACCGCCGGTCCGGTCAGTGTCAGCCGCTGAGTATTCAACCCCGCACCGGGGCAACCGGTTGCATCAATCGCTGCAATTGTTTCACCATTCGCAGGCACCAGCGCGGCCTCCAGGCCTTTGGACCCGGGGAACCAGCTCGCCGTGTGTCCGTCGCCGCCCATTCCGAGCAGCAGCACATCTGCTGGCGCACAATGCGGTGCATAAGCTGCGTTTCTGTCTGCCACCGCTTCGCCGGGCTCGGCTGCGCCGGTCTTCATCGGGATGAGCCCTGCCGCCCCCGCACGCCCCTTCAGCAGACGCGTCCGGACCAGCGCCTCATTGGAAAAATCGTGGTCCAGCGGCACCCAGCGTTCATCCACCAGACCGACACTCACACATTCCCATGGCAGGTCCCAATCCGAAAGCCGGTCAAACAACGGCCCCGGCGTAAAACCGCCGGACGTCATGAAATCTGCACGCCCCCGGTCAGCGATGGCATGCTCCAAGCCGCCAGCAACAAATCTTGCGGCGAAATCCAGCGCAGCATCGCGCGTGTCGAAGCGGGTCAGCTCATGCTTCATCTGACTACAATCCTTCCCACCAGGCCCGGTCGTCACGATCCATCAGCATGGCCGCGGCCAGTGGGCCATCGCTCCCGGCTGGATAAGGCTCTGGTGCATCGCCGGCCTGCTCCCAGGCCTCGATCAGAGAGTCGACCCACGCCCAGGCGGCTTCAACTTCATCCTTTCGCATGAACAGGGACAGGTTGCCGCGCACCACATCCATCAGCAGGCGCTCATAGGCATCTGGATAGCGCACCGTGAAACTCTCCGCATAGGAAAGGTTCAGCGGCATGGACTTGACGCGCAGGCCGCCGGGGCCGGGCTCCTTGATCTGCACGAACAGGCGCACACCTTCGTCCGGCTGCAGGCGGATCACCAGCCTGTTCGCCATGTCATTGCCCTCGCCAAACAGGGAATGCGGCGTTTTCTTGAACTGGATCACGATATCGGAATGACGGTGAGACATCCGCTTGCCGGTGCGCAGGTAGAAGGGCACGCCAGCCCACCGCCAATTATCGATCCCGGCCTTGATCGCAACAAAGGTCTCGGTATGGCTCTTGTCTTCGCCGGATAGCTCATCCGCATAGCCCCGGACAGCTTCTCCCCCCTTCATGCCCGCCTTGTACTGGCCACGCACAGTTTGCTTTTTCGCGGCTTCTCCGTGAATCGGCATCAGCGCATTGAGCACCTTGATCTTCTCTGTACGGACGTCATCATCCTCCAGCTGGTTCGGCGGCTCCATCGCCGTGAGGCAAAGCAGCTGCAGCATATGGTTCTGCACCATGTCACGCAGCGCACCGGAGCGGTCATAGTAGTCGGCACGTCCCTCCAGGCCGAGGTCTTCCGCGACCGTGATCTGGACATGATCGATATAATTTCGTGACCAGAGCGGCTCGAACAGGATATTGCCGAACCGCAGAACCATCAGATTCTGGACCGTTTCCTTGCCAAGATAATGGTCGATGCGGAACACTTGGCGTTCAGAGAATACGGCGCCGACCCCATCATTGATTGCCCGGGCCGATTCGAGATCTGTCCCGATCGGCTTCTCAAGCACAACGCGGGTGTTCCCTTCCGCCAGACCTTCCCGGCCGAGCGCGTTGCAGATGGCGACGTACAGGCTGGGCGCGGTCGCAAGATAGAACACGCAGGCCCGCTCACCATCCATGGTCAGTTTGGATTTCAGCGTCGGCCAGTCGGCTTTGGCGCTGGTCGCGTCAATCGAGACGTAATGGATCAGCTTCTCGAACTTCTTCCATTCCTTGTCGTCCCAGTTTTCGCCTGTCGCCTTCTCACATGCGTCACGCGCCATTGCACGATAGGCCTTGTCGTCAAGATCAGACCGGGCCGTTCCGACGATGGCGCTGTTCTCGGGAATCTGGCCGTCGAGCCACCTGTGGAAGAGCGCCGGCAGGAGCTTGCGCCGGGACAGGTCTCCCGTTCCCCCGAAAATAACGATGTCGAAGGGATCAACGGGTATGAATTTGGCCATGTCGCGCTCCTTTCACGCGGATGTTCGGTATTCTTGTTAGTGCATTCCGGAAGCGCTGAGAAATTTTGGTGCGAGGTTTCTCCCATGATCCCTCATTCGCCCAATCTTTCAGTAGATTTGCACACGATCACTCCCGATGAAGTCACGCATATTCCTGCAGCGAGGCGATATTTGCGGCACCAGTCAGGACCTCTCTGAATTCATGTCGGAAGAAATTACAACGTTGTCTTTCTGCTATTAGCGGACGGTGGCCCGACATGACAAGCAGAACTCGCCTGATGGGTCAGCGCCTCAGGATCACGAATGAATATGGCGGCAAATCCCTGCCCGGCGGCGTCTCCGGCCCTTCGGACTGAATCAGGACGGTGCCGTCCAATTGAACCGCTTTCGGAATCTCGACGGACGAAGCACCGAGATTGAAGAGACAGGTTACCGTTTCAGTGTCGGAGGAGCGAACCAAGATGAGCAACGGCTCCGGACCTTCGACAAAAGAGACATCCCCCCATTTCAGGGCCGGGCTCGCCTTGCGGATACCCAGTAATCTTCGCGTGAAGTTCAAGACCGATTCCCGGTCTTCCTCCTGCACGCCAACCGACAAGCGAGGATGGTCCGCGCCGACCGGCAACCAGGGTTTGGCCTGCGAGAACCCTGCAGTCGGGGCGTTTTGTTCCCAGGGCATCGGCGTCCGCGCGCCGTCGCGCCCCAGCGTCCGCGGCCAGTTCGCGATGGCTTCCGGGTCCTGCAGCGCCTCGAACGGCACATCCACCTGCGTCAGGCCCAGCTCCTCCCCCTGATACAGGATCGGATTTCCCCGCAGGCAAAGCAGCAGCGCGTTTGTGAGTTTCGCAAACCGGGGCCTGTCCGGTCCATCATACCAGCGACTGACGCAACGCGGCGCGTCATGGTTCGAAAACTCCCAAGACGGCCAGCCCTCTTCCAGTGATCCGGTCCAGTTGCCTTGTGACCTGTGAACGCGTTTGGCCGTTAATGTCTGCGCATACAGGAAATCGAAACTGTAGGCGGCGATCAGCCGGTCGTCCCCCTGTGTATAAGACCGCATTGTCGGCAAGGGATTGTCACTGGCAACTTCGGCAACGGTGTAGCGGTCACCGTATTCGTCTGTCAGTTCGCGAACGCGCTTCAGGAATTCCGGAACCTCCGGCTGGGACTGGTTAAACTCTCGCCGCTGCAGGTCAAACGGACGGGTGATCGTTCTGCCCGCCGGATTCCAAGGCGGATTGTCCCGGAAGGCCCTGTCGTGCATGGCGAAGTTGATCGCATCCAGCCGGAAGCCGTCCACGCCTCGGTCCAGCCAGAAACGCGCTGTCGCCAGCAAGGCGTCCTGAACGTCCGGATTGTGCACATTCAGCTGCGGCTGCTCGGGCAGAAAATTGTGCATGAAATATTGCTGGCGCCGGGCATCCCATGTCCACGCGGCGCCGCCGAATACGGCCTGCCAATTATTCGGCGGTGTCCCGTCTGGTTTCGGATCCTGCCACACATACCAATCCGCCTTCGGATTATTCCGGCTCTGGCGGGATTCCGTGAACCAGGCATGTTCATCCGATGTGTGAGCGTAGACCTGATCGATGATCACCTTCAGCCCATACCCGTGCGCACGGTCCAGAAGCTGGTCAAAGTCCTCCAAGGTGCCGAAGATCGGATCGACGGCACAATAGTCTGAGACATCGTAGCCGAAATCCTTCATCGGCGACGCGAAGAAGGGAGAGATCCAGATGCCATCCACGCCGAGTGAAGCGATATAATCCAGCTTCTGCGTGATCCCCGGCAGATCGCCTATCCCATCCCCATTGGTATCGAGATAGGACCGCGGATAGATCTGGTACAGGACTGCGCCGCGCCACCAGGGTCGTTCTGGCTCGCTCATGCCGTCATCTCCCGGGCGACCTTGTCTGCAATCATGATTGTCGGCGTATTTGTATTGCCGGACGTGATCGTGGGCATGACCGATGCGTCGATCACGCGGAGGCCCTCCACGCCGGTGACACGCAAATCCTTGTCCACCACCGCCATCGGATCATCCTGACGCCCCATCCGGGCCGTACCGACGGGATGAAATATCGTCGTTCCGATGTCTCCAGCCGCCTGCGCCAGCGCCGCATCGTCATCGCCGACAGCAGGACCGGGCAGGAATTCCTCCGGATCAAACGGCGCCATCGCCGCCTGGCGCATGAGTTTCCGCGTAGCACGGATGGCGTCCGCCGCGACCTTCCGGTCCTCCTCCGTAGACAGATAACTTGGTGCGATAACAGGCTTTGCCGCCGGATCGGCCGATGAGATCCGGACCTCTCCCCTCGAAGTTGGCCGCAGGTTGCAGGCACTGACCGTGATGGCCGGAAACCGGTGCAGCGGGTCCCCGAATTTGTCGAGCGATAGTGGCTGGACGTGGAATTCGATATTCGCCCGCGTCTTGTCAGGGTCTGAGCGCATAAAAATGCCCAGCTGCGACGGCGCCATGGTGAGCGGACCCCGCCGGCGCAACGCATAGTCCAGCCCCATCAGCCCTCGCCTGAAAAGATTGTGATAGGTCTCGTTCAGCGTCCGCGCGCCGGTCACCCTGTAAATCGCGCGCTGCTGCAAATGGTCCTGCAGGTTCCGGCCAACGCCCTGCCGGTCAACCTGCACCGCAACGCCCGCCTCCTTCAGAACTTCTCCCGGCCCGATGCCGGAGCGCTGAAGAATTTGCACCGACCCGATTGCGCCAGCACAGAGGATGACCTCCCCCTTGCAGTGCGCCCGCCGACGCTGGCCGTCCTGCAGGAAATCAACCGCCACGGCCCGCCCATCTTCCAGAACCAGTCTGTCCATCAGGCACCCCGTCTCGACACGCAGGTTCTGCCGCGCCAGAGCTGGCTTCAGGAACCCTCGTGCCGCAGACCAGCGCAGGCCCTTCTTCTGGTTCACATGGAAATAGGAGGAGCCTTCATTGTCTCCGGTATTGAAATCATCAACCGGCTCAACGCCCATCTCCCGCGCCGCCTCGCGAACCGCGTCCAGTATGCCCCAGCGCACGCGGGGCGCCTCGACGCGCCACTCTCCACCCGTGCCATGCGCTTCGCTGTCACCCAGAAAGTGATCTTCGATCCGGCGGAACACCGGCAGGACATCCTCCCAGCCCCAGCCCGGCAGGCCGAGACTTTTCCAATGGTCATAATCCCCCGCCTGTCCGCGCATGGAGATCATGGCGTTGATGGCAGACGACCCGCCCAGCACCTTTCCGCGCGGATAGTTCAGTTTCCGTCCGTTGAGGCCCGGTTCCGTTACCGTCTCGAACATCCAGTCGGATCGTGGATTCCCGATGGCAAACAAATACCCCACCGGTATGTGGAACCAGATCCAGTTGTCCCGTCCGCCCGCTTCCAGCAGCAGCACACGCCGCTTACCGGATTCCGAGAGCCGGTTGGCCACAACGCAACCAGCTGAGCCTGCGCCCACAATGATGTAATCGTACTCGCCGTCCAGATCCGCCGAACCGTTCAACTGCGCCTCCCGATCTGGAGACCATTAGGCCGCATGGGCCGGACGGCGTCCACCCTTACCGAAGGGAGGCCAGCACACCGAATGGACTGTCGGACGGTTTACGGTCGGGCGCTTTGGAGGCCTTTTCCGGCTTCGCTGCCGGGCGTGCGCCCTGCCGCTTCATGCTCAGAGCGATCCGCTTGCGGGAAACATCCACTTCCAGAACGACCACATTCACGACCTGCCCCGTCTTCACCACCGAATGGGGATCCTTCACGAACGTGTCGGCCAGTTCGGAGATATGAACCAGGCCATCCTGGTGCACGCCGATGTCCA
>MDTG01131722.1_pt1 | contig 12165 bp, 12 predicted proteins | sample 811421 | NCBI WGS metagenome assembly MDTG01 (sample SAMN05326645, study PRJNA326480) | marine metagenome | isolation source: seawater | place: Pacific Ocean: South East | collected 2011
ACTAGTATTTATTTCTTAATAGTATCCCTATGAACCCTGACAGAGTTATCCTACTCATATTCCACCACTTTGTCAAGTGTCACCCATTGAATCTAAAAACAATATAAAAACCTCACACTTCTTTCATAGATATGTTAGAATATACGCACATTCAAAGAGCACCATGACTCTCCCTATCAACGGCAACAAATTGACTGAAAAAGAAGAAAAGAGTATGAAGATTGCTATTGAAGAAGGTAGTATTACTGCTATTCATCCAGAGAGAATGGAAGCATTAGCAGAAATGTTGGTAGAAAAACTCAAGCAAGATGCTCCAGAGATTCAGAAGATGAAGGGAGCAGGAACACACTGGAGAACTGATAATCCTCTCAATGATTGACATATTGGCATAAAGGATATATAATCTATCTACATGACTTTATAGTATGGTACAAGACGAATTACTTTCGTTATTCCCAACACCGGTTCTCATAGCACAGTATCCTGTAGCATATGATAAGGAGTTAGAATATATTCAAAACCTCTCTTGTCGCAGGGAAAACAAGGGAGGAGATGCTGGTCAGAAGATTCACTATAATCGTCAATCTGAAGACACATTTGTATTAGATAAACCAGAACTTTCTAATGTCAGAGAGTTCATCAAGTCTAAAATCTTCAAGTTTACAAGAGAAGTAATGCTCTCTAAAGATGACGTGGTAATCACACAATCTTGGGTCAATAAGTCTAAGAAAGGTGAATCACATCACGAACATGTGCATCCCAACAGTATAATCAGTGGTGTGTGGTATCCTATCATCAACGAAAAATTACCACCAATTCAATTCCGTAGTAAAAATCAACGAGATATTAGTCTGTCTAACGACAAGTATAATAACTTCAATAGTGCAACATTCTTATTACCCATGAAGATGGGTGAGTTGATTATCTTCCCAAGTAATCTCACTCATAGTGTGCCTGCTAACCAATCAGACACTGAACGCATCAGTTTGTCATTCAATACCTGGGTAAAGGGTAGTCTTGGTGATATAAATTCTCTTACATACCTTCCACTTGATAGATGCATATGATTTCCCCTGACATGATCTCAATGAATAAGTATGACACTCAACTGCGTGATTTGATTCATGTAGAGAAGGGTATCATTCCTGCTAATCTATGTGAATATCTCGTAGAAGAGATTGAAAAGAATGAATGGAGACCACATAGTTGGCATAATGCCGTCAACAATACATTCGGTTCTGAAGAGACAATGGAACTGGATGTGCAGAACATTACTGGTGAGCATCAACAACTGTTGACACCATTTATGATTCAGGCAGGTACAAAATATAATTCAATTTATTCATACGATACTGAACGAACTGCACAGATTATGCATAAGTTTAGTTCAATTCGTTTCAATCGTTATAGTCCTGGGCAGATTATGCGTCAGCACCATGACCATATCCACTCACTGTTTGATGGTAACGAGAACGGTATTCCTGTCCTCTCATTCATTCTCAACCTGAATGATGACTATGAAGGTGCAGAACTATTCTTCTGGGATGATTATGTTGTACCCCTAGGTAAGGGTGATATTATTATGTTCCCGTCTCTCTTCTTGTTCCCTCACGGTGTGAAAGAAGCAACCAAAGGTAAGCGTTACTCAGGTGTAAGTTGGGGTTGGTGATTACAATCCACCGTGACCATTTGATGCACCACAAGTTTCATCACTTTGATTTCTTGTTAGGTTTCCAAAATCAACTGAATTTCCTTTGGTCTTAATTTGAACATATTGTATTTCATTGCTATTTGGGAATCCACCAGCACAGATGCCTCTGGTGGGAGAAGAAACATGTCCTTGAGTTCTTCCTTTTGAACTATTTAAATCACCAAAGTCTTTTGCGCTACCAAGAGATGTCATGGTTACATAATCAATATGATTAGTATCTCCTGGGTTATCTCCACCCATCCAGAGTCCTCTAGTAGAGTTACATGCTCCACCATGACCTCTTCTTCCAACAGTTAAATCACCAAAACTTGCTCCATTTCCAAGAGTAGCAGTCATAACATATTCTATATTAGTAATTTTATCACTGGCATTCTCACCACCAGCAATTACAGTTCTTGTTTGAGAACAAACTGCCACTCTATCTGTTGCTGCTGTTACTAGATTACCAAAATCTACTGCCTCTGCTGCTGACTGAATGGTGACATATTCTATTTCTTCTACATAGGCGTTCGTATATCCACCAGCAATTAATCCTCTTGTTCCATTTGATGAACCAGTGCAGTATCTTCTAGCAAATAATAAATCTTCAAAATCGGAACGAGTACCAGTTGATGCAAAAGTATATTGTTCAATTGTATCACGATTAACAGCAGGAGATGGAATATATCCACCAACAACAATTCCTCTTGTTCTGTCTGAAGTTGCACCCATTGACAGTTTTGCTTCAACTAAAGTATCAAACTCAATCGCATTACCTGTGGATGAAATGGTGATGTAATCCATCACAGCAGTTGCAGGATTACCTCCAGAAAACACACCACGAGCACCACCAGTCATCAAATCTGGTGACCAACTTTCAACTTCCATCCATATTCCGTTGGGAGTTGTTCCATATCCAACGGGAGAAAGTATATAAACTTCTAATTTTTTAGAGTCAGTATTGAATCTAATTGAACCTGCAGTTGCTTGACTTTCTGCGGGAAGTTCAAACTCATCACCTCCACCGTAAGCACTACCACCTCCTACGGGTGTATAACCGTCACCACCGCCCCCCTGAGCACCGTAGGCACCTCCACCAGGTCCAGCATTTCCTCCAGGACCACCCTGACCACTGTATCCCATTATCCTAGACCTCCATGTGAATCACAGACAGTTCCATATACCCTTCTACCAAAACTTAAGTCTCCAAAATCTGCTGCATTACCAAGAGTTGCAATAGTTATATATTCTATCACATTGCCATTTGAGTTAGTTCCTGGACAGAAAACTCCTCTAGTGGAATTTGATACTGCTCCTCCTGCTTGTTGACCCGCACCTGTGTCACCAAAATCTAGTGCATCTCCCTTTGATGCCGTTGTTATATAATCAATGACATTACTATAACCAGGAGTAAGACCACCTTGCATTACCATTCTTGTCGGTGATGTCATACTATTAGTAGTATTTGACCTTGCTTCAGTTGCATCACCAAACTCCTGTGCATCTCCTGTAGTTGCAATGGTTACATATTCAATAGTATTAATCCAAACGTTGGTTGCTCCTGGTACTCCTCCTCTTGTAGCACCCCATATTCCACGAGTTGTGTTTGAACCTGTGTGTGATCTTCTTCCTTTGTTTATGAGTTCTCCAAAATAAACGGAATCTCCTTTAGATGCTATGGAATAATATCCCATAGTACCCAACCAAAGATTTGGTGTATTACCTGCAGATACATAATCATAATATCCACCACCATATACTCCTCTAACTTGATTTGAACATCCAGCAGGAGAAGGATTGATATGATTAATTAAATCACCAAAATCTTGAGAATTACCAGTGGATGATATGGTAACGTAATCAATTATATTGTAATAGTCTGCCGTTGGTGAAAATCTTCCTGATATAAAAATTCCTCTTGTTGCACTACCTCCACCTGATTTTGCTGTTCTTGATACAGATAAATCACCAAAGTCATGTGCATTACCAGTAGTTGCTATTTCAACATAGTCCAGGACATTTATCCCTGGATATGGAGATGCTGCATCATATCCACCACCAAATATACCACGACCTCTACCACCACGATAAGCAGTATTACCTCTTGGTAGAGACATTGCACCAGTAGAGCTCATCACACTGGTGCCAGAAATTACAGGACCATGAGTCCCATTAACATTTTTTATATTGTTTACCTTAATGTCTGACATCGGTTAGTATCTCATACGATTATTTATCCAATACCACCATGTGTATTAGAGACTGCACCAATACCAAGTCTTGCGTCTGTAAGTTCACCAAAGTCATGTGCATTTCCTTGTGTTGCAATCGTCATGTAATCTATCGCGTTTATTGCACCAGGATTTCTTCCCCCTACTGACAATCCACGGACTGATGAAGCACATCCACCTGTATAACCTCTTTGACCAGTTAAATTACCAAAGTCTGCTGCATTACCTTTCGATGCAATTTCTACAAATTCTATTCTAGTAATCTGCGGATTTCCACCTAACGCTATTCCTCTTGTAGAGTTTGAACATGCTCCTACTCCCCAATTAGCACTTTGTAAATCACCAAAGTCAATAGCATCTCCTAACGATTGAAGATTGACATAATCAATTACGTTTGTGCCACCACCTGGTGGACTATCCAGTTCTCCACCAAAAAACATTCCACGGGTAGGTGAACCTGCACCACCATCTAATTGTCTGACTGTAGTCAAATCACCAAAATCTTGTGCATCTCCTCTTGTTGCAATTGTTACATAAGTAATTGCATTTGTTTTTGGACTCCATGCACCTGCAAATATACCACGAACAGAATTACTTGCACCACCAAGATATGCTCTTGGAATTTCTAAGTTTCCAAACTCAACTGCATCTCCCTTTGATAATATCTCAACATAATCGATAAGTGATGTGATTACTGGAGTATTAGGATAACCTCCTGCAAGCAAACCACGAGTTGCTGATGCACATGCTCCAGCAAATTTTCTTTGTACTGTTAAATCACCAAAGTCATGTGCATTTCCTGGTTGAGGTATAGTTACGTAGTCTATTATACTAGACGAACCAGGATCACTACCACCCATAAAAACACCACGTCCCGCACCATCGCGAGTCTCTGTATCTCCAACTGGGGGAATAAAGTGTGATGTTGAATTTATCTCTACAACACCATCAATCTCTGTTCCTCCATCACCCTCTCTATTTGTTATATTATTTACGTTCAGATTAGCGTTTCTGCCACCTACACGACGGTAACCAGAACCGCCTCCAGCACCGGATTCACCGCCGCCCTGAGCACCGTAGGCATTACCGCCCTGAGCACTACCGCCTCCGGGACCTCCAGAACCTCCAGGACCGCCACCGCTGTACCCCATTAGTTACTCCGACTATAGTATCTCAAGGTATTTATCCCAATCCTCCGTGACCGTTTGAGGTAGTTCCAGCATAGTTTCTACCCAAAGTCAAATCACCAAACTGTTCTGCCGTTCCCGTAGACATGATTTCAACATAGTTTGTAGTATCGTTATTTCCAACACCTACAAATAATGCTCTGGTTGGAGATGAACATGCTCCATTGCTACCTGCATTTGCATCTCCACCTAAATTACCAAAATCTACAACTTCTCCAAGAGTTGCCATCGTTACATATTCTATTGCTCTTTGAGCACTATTGTTAATGGATCCACCAGCGACTAATCCTCTTACAGCATTACATCCAGACATACGATATTTTCCTGCTTCTTTCAAATCACCAAAATTGGCAGCAATTCCTTGAGTTGCCATTTGAATATAATCTATAGTTGTCACACCATTAGCATTACTAGGATTAGCACCACCAGCAAATACTGCACGGGTTGGACTCATATTTCCATGTGAAGCATGCCTAGCGACAGACAAATCACCAAAATCTAATGATATACCAGTGGTTTGAAATATAATTTGATATATGGTATTATACGATACACCTGCATCAGTACCACCAACTCTAAATCCTCTTACACCATCAGATGCAGATGCTGCCTGATTGTAATCAGTTGGCATTGTTGTATGAGACTCACTGGTAGCATTACCATGTGATGCTATTGTCACAAACTGACTATCTGTAGCATTTTGTGCATTGAAGAATACTGCTCTTGTTTTATCTGCAGTTCCTACTCTATATGCACCACCAGTTCCACCAATATCACCGAATACTGCTATATTACCTGTTGATGCTAGATTTGCCATCTCAATCTTACCACTATTGGTATTTCCAGAGGCAATAAGACCATGAGTTCCATTAGTCATAATCTCTGGTGAATTAGTTGTAACCTGAACCCATTCACCTGCTGCCATGGTTCCAATACCAGAAGCAGAATTTGTAGTTCCTTCTGTTCCAATACGGAAATACTCTAACTTCATAGAGTCAGTATTGAACCTAATTGCTCCTGGAGTGATATTAAGTGGTGGTAATTCTCCGTGTGCCATTATGCTAAACCTCCGTGTGAATCAGAACAACCACCAGCATATGCCAAATCAGGTCTGGACAATTCTCCAAATTCAACAGCATTACCAAGTGTTGAGATAGTTATATAATCAATTTTATTCACATAAGTTCCACCACCTGAAGGACTCTGCCCTCCAGCAAATATTCCACGAACAGAATTATCTGTGCCTGCTAAATGATCTCTTGAATCTGTCAGACTACCAAAATCTTGTCCATTTCCAAGAGATGCAAATGCAATATATTGAATTATATCAGTCCTACTTGGCACTCCACCTCCAGCATGAATTCCACGAGTTCCACTTGACGCAGTATCAGAATAGTTAGTATAATAATATAAATCACCAAAATCTTTTGCAGAACCTAATGTTGAGATATTTACATAATCTATAGTATATTTGGGAACATTTGATGCTGGTGCTATATATCCTCATGTCCATAATGCTCTTGTAGGATTTGCAACAGCGGCAGATCCTATCCTTGCTTCAGTCAAACTACCAAATTCAAGACTGTTAATACCTTTTGATGTCGGAGTAATATATTGAATTGTATCCATATTTTTGGAAGGAGCAGATCTTCCACCACCCCAAAGACCACGAACGTTATTTCCTGCTGCCTCAACATATCCTGTTGGATAACTCAAATCACCAAAGTCTAATGCATTACCAGTTGCTGAGATAGTAACAAAATCTATATGATTTGTAGAAGCAGGAACAGTGCCACCACCGTAAAATCCTCTAATAGATGAACCATAGCAACCACCCGCCCATCTTGCAGCCTCAAACAGATCACCAAAGTCTCCTGAATTTCCTAATGTAGAAATCTGCACATAATGAATATCTGCGACAGCAGCATTACCACCAGTAGTTTTATATCCACCCATGAATACTGCACGGTCTCTACCACCACGATGAAATGTATCACCTGATGGTAGTACAACACCACTAGTAAAGGTGGTTATACCTGCAATATTTGGTCCTTTCTTTCCATCTTGACTTTTGATTTGATCGACTCTAAACTCTGACATTATAAACCTCCGTGACCGTTAGATGCACCCTGATGAGTTCCACTGTCACCTCCAGTCACAGTTAAGTTGCCAAAGTCTGTTGCATCCCCTAAGGACCCAAATTCGACAAAGTTGATTGTATTTACATAAACTGGATAATTACCCATAGCAACTACAAGACGAGTTTTAGAAGCAGCACATGCTCCATATACAGTTGTAGTGAGCAGGTCACCAAAGTCAATTGCATCACCTAGTGTTGCTATGGTTATATAATCAATTAAATTAGTAGCAGATGAACCATTATGCCCACCAACGAGGAGTCCTCTGGTTGCGTTACAACCTCCTTGTGAACCTCCGTTTACCGCTGTGTTTAAATCACCAAAATCAGCAGTATTTCCTTGAGTTTGAATAGTTATAAAATCTATATTTGTTTCAACTCCGCCAGAAACTCCAGGATATCCACCAGTCATTATTCCACGAGTGCTATTCGCAAAAGAGTCATTTCCATATCTGAAAGACATTGCCAGATTTCCAAAGTCTTTACACTCGCTTCCAGTTGATGCAATTGTAAGGTAATCCATCACATGAGTGTTGGCGGAACCATCCCAACCACCACCACGAACTGCTCTGGTAGAATTTGAACATGCTATTGCACCGTATCTACCATCTAATGAATTTGAACCAAAGTCAATTGTGGAACCTGTTGATGCAAAGGTATAAAACTGAATATTAAGATCCTCATTTATTGAGGGTGTAATACCCTGAAAAACTACTCCACGAGTTCTAGAACCAACTGCATTTCCATATCTAGTTGGAAGTGTTAGAGATCCAAAGCTTATTGCATTTCCTGCTGTATTGACATTGACATAATTCATCACGGCAGAGATGGTAGGATATCCCCCAATACCACTAAAAACACCACGAGTTCCACCAGTCTCTACTTCTGGTGATGTTGCTAATATTTCTTCCCACTGACCAGCAGCGAGCGTGCCGATTCCTGCCGATGAAGCAGTTCCACCATAGTTTGCACTACCACGAAAGATTTCTAACTTCCCGGAGTCGCTATTGAATCTAAATGCTCCTGGTTTGATTGTCATCAGATATTACTCTCCATAGTTATATTTAGAGTCCTCCGTGACCATTGGATGTTGCTGCAATATGGTCTCTTGCAGCATTAGAAAGATCTCCAAAATCAAGTGAGTTTCCTGTTGTTTGAATTTGAAGTGCTGAAATTTCATTTATCTTAGAACTACTTCTTCTTCCTCCACCAATCACACCACGAGTTGAATTACATGTTCCTCCACCTTGATTATTTGTGACTGCTCCATTTGCTAAATCACCAAAGTCTTGACCATTACCAGTTGAAGCAATCGTGATGAATTCTATTACATCAGTGTCACCTGGTGCTTCTCCTCCACAACTTATTCCACGAGTTGAATTGGAGAAACAAGCATTACCATTTTTTGATTGTGTCAGGTCACCAAAGACTTGTCCATTTCCTTGTGTTGAGATTGTAACGTATTCTATAGTACTGACTCTTCCTGAAACATTACCAAGACATATGACTCCTCTAACTGATGAGGACATTGATCCACCACCAGAACATGCACCTTCTGAAATATCACCAAAATCAGTTGAATTTCCGTTAGATTGAATCGTTATAAGATCAATTGCATTAGTTTTACTGGGAGAAGTAGGAGTACTACCACCTGCAAATAGTCCACGGGTAGAGTTTGATAATGTATTGACATTACCTCTTTTCCCACTGTCCCCAGTTGGTCCTTTTAAGTCACCAAAATCACCAACTAGTCCAGTTGATGACATTATTACAAACTGAATTACGTTTTGTCTTCCACCACCACCAGTCCCATAACCACCTGCAAAAACTGCCTTGACTCCATCAGAACAAGCACCGCCAGCAGTTCCTGTTGAAGTATTAGCGTCTCCAAAATCCTGTGCATTTCCAAAAGTTGGAATAGTTATATAATCAATATGGTTTGTTCCATCAGCAGGAGTATTACCATTGCAAAATATTCCACGAGTTCCTGTTCCTCTTGCTGATTTTGCTGCTGCCAAGTTGTGATCACCAATGTCACGTTTGACAGTGGATACATTCACCCATAGGAATCCATTATAATACTCTAAATGACCACTATCAGTATTGAAACGAAACTGTCCTTCACCAGGATTTGCGGGTCTTTCTGCTGTGGTTCCTGATGGTGGGACAAAATAGTTTGGTGATGAAAATGTAGATATACCAGATACTACTGGTGCTCCGTCTTCATTCTCATTAGAGAGATTGCTTACATTGAGTCTTGATTCATTCTTGTAACTAAATCTTGACATGATTATAACCCTCCGTGACCGTTAGAAGAACCACTGAACTGGTATTTTGACTCAGTTAGATTACCAAAATCAACTGAGTTACCGGTGGTTGAATTAGTGACATATTGTATTGCATCCTCATTACTTGTTTGGAATCCCCCCGCATGTATTGAGCGAATCGGACTACTTATATTTGCTTGAGATCCATATCTCGTCACTCCATGTACCATATCACCAAAGTCTTGTGCGTTGCCTGTTGATGCAATTTGAACAAAATCGATTGTATTTACTGCAGAAGGATCAAGACCTCCCATTCTAATACCACGAGTCGCATTACCTCCACTAGAACCTCCTTGACTCACCTCTGTCAAGTCTCCAAATTCTGTTGAATTTCCTTGTGTTGATATTGTTATGTAATCAATAGTGTTTCTACCACCTCCACCAAGAGATCCACCTGCATATATTCCTCTAACTGATGAACCAAAAGTAACTCCATCTGCTGAAGCATCAGTCAAGTTTCCGAAATCAACTGCATCTCCAATTGAAGCAATAGTTACATACTCCATTGTATCAACAATTACCGCTGGACCAAATTGTTGTCCGTGCTGACAGATTCCTCTTGTCTCATTACTCATCCCTTTGGACTGTTGCGTGATAGATGATATTACTGAACTGAAATTTACATGAGAACCAGTTGATGCAAAAGTAAACCCGCGAATGCTAGCAGTTCTAGCACCAGCAACCGGGTGGTTATATCCACCAAAGAATACTCCGCGAGTTGATGATGCAAAAGAACCTGGCATTGCAACCTGCTGAGTCAAACCACCAAAAGTTACTGCATCACCAAGAGTTGCGATAGTTATATATTCTGACTTGGGTGAAGATGGAGTAGTTGGAGTGTTTCTATTTCCTATAAAAACACCCCGAACACCTGTTCCGCTACGGGATTCTCCACTGCCTGTCATATGATTTCCAATCATTTCAACAGACTCACCTTCTATGGTTGCCCAGTGGTCTCCTCTCCATATCTCAAGTCTTCCAATATCAGTATTGAACCTCAACATTCCTGGTAAAGGATTTGAAGGTCTTTCTGCTGTGGTTCCTGATGGTGGGACAAAGTAATTTGGTGAGATCATTGTTGTGACCCCTACAATCTCGGAACCACCACCAAATTCACCACTAAAACCTGCAGACTTAAATTCTGACATGATTATAAACCTCCGTGACCATTAGAACAGGACTCAAGGTGTCTTCTATCTGATGCCAAATTACCAAAATCTGATGCATTACCAGTTGTAGCAATTTCTACGCTTTCAATCGTATCTGTGACTGGAGATCCGCCTCCACCTGATAATACTCTGGTTGATGAAGAACATGCTGCATTATAATAATTTGCTGTAATTAAATCTCCAAAGTTCACTGTATTTCCTGTGGATGCTATTTGGATATATTCAATATCATTTGAAGCACCTGGAGTAAATCCACCCATTGTTACACCACGAGTTGCATTAGATGCTGCTCCCATAGCACCTTTGGATGATTGTTGGTCACCAAAGTCTAACGCATTTCCTGTTGTCGATATTGTGATATATGCCAGTGTATTTGACCCTGCAGCGGGTGCATTACCATTGAAGAATACTCCACGAACTGGTGATGCAACTGCTGAACCATTGGCACCCTTTGCTATTTCATTATCACCAAAATCTGTGGCACTTCCAGTCGATGCCATCGTCACATATTCAATTATATTTACAGTAGTTGGTGCAGGAGAGTTTCCAAGGTAAGCAATACCACGAGTTGAATTTGCCAGTCCGGCACCTGTTTTTGAACCCTGTGTTAAGTTTCCAAATGCAGTTGCAGTACCTTCTGTTGAAAAGGTGAAAGTATCAATCGCAGTAAGAGCAGGGTCACCACCAAAATAAAATCCTCTTATTGAACTAGAGAATGCATTTGCTTCTTGTTTGTTACCGGTTAAGTTTCCAAAATTCTTTGCATGACCAAAGTTAGTAATTGATACGAAATCAATGGCACTAAAAACACCTACGCCGTCTTTCTGACCCCCCATCCATACGCCACGAGTTCCTGTTCCTCGTGCAGACTCACCGCCAGTAAAAGTACTGACACCGACATGTTCGCTACTTGCTACAAACTCTAACCATCCCCCTCCACTGAAATACTCTAGGTTTCCACTGTCTGTATTGTAACGAATAGAACCCTCAGGACATCCAGTCGGTCTCTGCGCTGTGGTTCCTCTTGGGGGTATAAAATATTGCTGTCCAGAAAATTCAGTGATTCCAGATAATACGGGTCCACCAGTATTTGATTCGTTTCCTAAACTATCGACCCGTATCTCAGACATATACTATCTGTTCCAGAAATCCATATTGATATATTTATTTATCACTTCCTCACTGAGGACTTCTGAATAATGCTTTGATGTTTTCTTGATTGATGGTCTTACCTCATGCATTGTTGGTAGACCATACACGTCTTTATCTTTCTCTCTATCTCTCTGCTCAATGTTCTCAAAGTCATACTCAAATGGTTTGAGTTTCAAGAACCAATGAATACTTTGTAATGCTTTCTCTGGACTATTTACCAGGTCATCATACTGCACAAAATGAATATGTTCTGTTTGATTCTGTCTGAATGC
>MDTG01254265.1_pt1 | contig 12165 bp, 14 predicted proteins | sample 811421 | NCBI WGS metagenome assembly MDTG01 (sample SAMN05326645, study PRJNA326480) | marine metagenome | isolation source: seawater | place: Pacific Ocean: South East | collected 2011
AATTGGTAGAGCAGCGGTCTCCAAAACCGCAGGTTGCAGGTTCGAGTCCTGTCCGCCCTGCAGATTCGTTTGGTTGTGACGTGAGAGAATTGGACTGAAAAGCGACGTTAGGAAAATAGTGGCAAAAACTTCATCAGAGGAAGCGAGTGACGATCTCGTTGGCAGAGCCAAACGTGATCGAGAGTCTCGCAGAGGTGCATGGTCGAGGATGGTTCTTTTTCTGAGACAGGTGTTGGATGAGCTGAGCAAAGTAGTGACTCCTACCCGGAGTGAGCTAGTAAATTTCACAGTTTTAGTGCTGATTTTTGTTTTGATAATGATGGCGTTTGTCTCAGTCCTCGATATTTTCTTTGGGTGGGGAATCTCCTGGATTTTTGGAGACGGCCGAAGTTTATTTGGCTGAATTTTTTGAGAAAAGAGATATAACTTGGTCGGAGATGAGGGTGAAGAATTGACAACAGACAACGATGGGGTGAGCGAAATAGCATCTTCTGATGAAGCTCTCGGCGGGGCCGAACTCAACGACTCCACTTCCGAAGGTCTTGGAATCGAAATGCAGGCTGATGCAGAAGCAATTGAAGATTCCGGTTCAACTCACGCGGAATCCGCTGCAAATTCGGAAATGATGGCTAGCGAGGATCCCTATTCGGATTTTCGGAAGGAGCTCCGGCGAAAACCCGGCAAGTGGTACGTCGTCCATTCGTATGCAGGTTTCGAGAAAAGAGTTAAGTCGAACATTGAGAATCGACGTACGTCTCTTGGGATGGAAGATTATATCTTTGAGGTGCAAGTGCCGATGGAAGATGTAGTAGAAATTAAAAATGGGCAAAGAAAGCTGGTTACTAGGGTAAGAATTCCAAGTTACGTTTTGGTTCTGATGGATTTGAACGAGGATAGTTGGTCAGCAGTCCGGCATACCCCCGGTGTGACCGGATTCGTTGGAAACGCTCACAACCCGACTCCCCTGCGTTTTGAGGAGGCTTTTGATATGTTGAAGTCAGTTGTCCAGGTTGCCGATGCAGCACCCGTCAAGGGTAATGCGGTTACTGTTGGCGGCGGAGTATCGAGAATGCTTCCAGCTGAGGTAGATTTTGAGGTTGGGGAAACGATTACGATTAAGGAAGGGTCGTTCGCGGGTTTGCCCGGCACTATTAGCGAAATCAAGCCTGAAAGCGGTAAGCTTACAGTCCTAGTATCTCTTTTCGAACGGGAGACGCCTGTTGAATTGGGATTCGATCAGGTGACTAAGCTCTGAGTTACACACACCACGGTGCGACAATGTCAACCCAGTGGGAGCGCGCGGCGGTTGGCCGTGCTCGAACAGAAAGTAGGATAGTCCAGTGGCACAGAAAATTGTGGGTCTAATAAAGCTTCAAATCCAGGCCGGGGCTGCTAATCCAGCACCTCCTGTTGGGCCGGCGCTTGGTCAGCACGGCGTGAACATTATGGAGTTTTGTAACGCCTACAACCAGGCCACGCAGGACCAACGTGGGAACGTTGTTCCGGTTGAAATTTCGGTTTACGAGGACAGATCATTTACCTTCGTCCTCAAAACCCCTCCAGCAGCTGAGCTAATCAAAAAAGCGGCTGGCGTCAAAAAGGGCTCCGGGACTCCTCACACCGAAAAGGTTGCCAATATCACTCCTGAGCAAGCTCGGGAGATTGCGGAAATAAAGCAAGCAGATTTGAACGCAAACGATGTTCAGGCTGCAGCCAAAATAATTGAAGGCACTGCCCGCAGCATGGGAATAACCGTCAGCTGATTATCGGAAAATGCACCAAGTGGGAGAGCGAGCCACGCTCAGATACCACTGACTCTAACTCAGGAGAAATGAAATGGCGAAGAGATCAAAGGCATATCAGGCCGCAAATAAGCTAATTGACGAGGGGCGCTTTTACTTGCCTGCGGAGGCGGTGGCCATAGCCAAGCAGTCCTCGGCTTCTAAACCGCACTCCACGGTGGAAGTCGCTGTCAAATTAGGAGTAGACCAACGAAAAGCTGATCAAATGGTTCGTGGGACTGTGTCTTTACCTCACGGTACGGGGAAGACGGCCAGAGTAGTTGTGTTCGCCACGGGGGCAGCTGCTGAAGCTGCCGAGAAGGCTGGTGCTGATGAGGTTGGTGGCGAGGAGCTCATCGAGAAAGTTGCCGGCGGGTTCACCGGATTTGACGCTGCGGTTTCAACGCCGGAGCTGATGGGGCGTGTGGGTACTTTGGGTAAAGTTCTTGGCCCACGTGGTCTAATGCCGAACCCAAAAACCGGAACAGTCACTCCTGATGTTGGCAAGGCTGTTTCCGAAATTAAGGGCGGAAAGATCGAATTCAAATTAGACAAACATGCCAATCTGCATTTCGTAGTCGGTAAGGCAAGTTTCACAGAAGACCAACTGTTGGAGAATCTTGTCGCAGCGTTTGATGAAATCCAACGGATGAAGCCGGCGTCTTCTAAAGGGCGCTATCTTCAGAAGGCCGCGATGGCTACCACATTCGGTCCGGGGATTCCTCTCGATGTCAACGTTTTGTGAACATGATCCCGCAAATTAGGCGGGGATTAGTGTCTGATGCCTTGCAGCTTTCCGCCCTAGCGTCGGAGACTTTTGAGTTGGCGTGTCCCCCTAATACTCTCAAACAAAACATTGAAAAGTTTTGTAAAGTGAACCTCTCCGAAGCGGCTTTTAAGAATTATTTGGAACGTAAAGAGGTCAAGATATGGATAGGCCACAGCGACGATCATTTTTTGGGGTACATAATGAGCATTAATTCCGAGCCATCGGATCAAGCCGTTTCGCGTTGCCTACAGAGCCGGCCCAGTGTCGAAATTTCTAAAATTTATTTGCGGCAGCATATTCACGGGTCTGGTCTTGCCCAGACGATGATGCTTCAGGCTGCTGACAACGCCAGGGCTGAGGGAGCCAAATCTTTGTGGCTTGGGGTCAACAAAGCTAACAACCGGGCTCGTCGTTTTTACTCCAAAATGGGTTTCGAGAACGTTGGAGAGAGAAAGTTTAGGGTTGGACAGGATTTTGAGGAGGACTACGTTATGGAAAATTTGTTGTAATAACGTCCCGACTGCGGCCGCGGCTATTGAAATTTTGCAAGTTCAGCTTGCAAAATTTGAGGCCTTCAAATACGCTTAGGGAGCCGAAGACCGCCGGTCGTGCTGGAATCTAGGTTCCCTCACCGAAGTTTTGAGAAAATTCTCAGGCCTGCGCAGGTGTAGTTTGGTGGGTTTCAGAAAGCGGCCCGTCCAACCGCCCGGATTGGAATTCTGGCTGGAAAGTTGTCAGCAAATATTCGGGACGTAGAGGGCGGTTAAAAAAATGTCGAGCAAAGAGCAAACAGTCGCTGAGCTTGTAGACCAGTTCCAGAAGTCTTCGGCAGTTCTGCTTACCGAGTATCGGGGTCTAAGCGTTGCCCAGCTAAAGCAACTGCGGCGTGGCCTGCAGGAGAACGCGAGTTATGCAGTTGTTAAAAATACACTCACCAAGATCGCTGCAAAGAAGGCGGGTATCTCGGCTTTTGATGGCATGCTGAACGGGCCTTCAGCTATCGCATTTGTGCATGGGGATGCGGTGGTTGTGGCGAAAGGGTTGAAGGACTTCTCCTCGGAGAATCCTGAACTTATTATTAAGGCAGGATATTTTGACGGAGCGCCTGTGTCGAAAGATGAGATCTTGCATCTGGCAAGTCTCGAAACACGGGAGGTTTTGCTAGGAAAACTAGCGGGGGCCTTCAAAGCCGCCCTATATGGAGCAGCATCATTGCTGAATTCTCCCTTGGTTTCAGCAGTTAGAACAGTTGATGCCTATCGTCAAAAACAAGAATCCGACAGTTGATTCGGTCGGTACGTTCCAACCAATAAAAATAAGGAGAAATCATGGCTAAGCTCTCAGCTGACGAGCTAATTGAGGGGTTCAAAGAGCTTTCGTTGATCGAACTCAGTGACTTCGTGAAAAAGTTTGAAGAAGTCTTTGAAGTAACCGCGGCCGCGCCGGTGGCTGTGGCAGCGGCAGGAGCTGCCCCCGCAGGAGCGGGAGAATCGGGAGGAGGCGCAGAGGAGAAAGACTCCTTTGATGTCGTTCTTGATGCCGCGGGAGACAAAAAAATTCAGGTCATCAAGGAGGTTCGTGCTCTCACCAGTCTTGGTTTGGGTGAGGCCAAAGCCTTAGTGGACGGTGCCCCAGGGGTTGTGCTCGAAGGAGCTAACAAGGAGACTGCGGAGAAGGCGAAGGCAGCTCTTGAGGAAGCTGGCGGCACGGTAACTTTGAAATAAGTTACCGCCCTGGTTAGGGTTTGGACCATCACCAATTCCGCAAGCCCTAATTTAGTTCCATTACCCGGCACAATGGCCTTTTCAAGCTTTTGGAGGAGCCTCCGCAACTGTGGGAAGCTCGCGACGTAGGTTTGGGCAGCAACTAGTGGCGCAGAAGTCGGGCCAGGGCCCGAGCTGGGACTCAGCAAGAGCGGGAGTCGATTCGAGGCGTTCGAGAATGAGGTCTGCGATCCCATCGACGAAGGCCTCGTGGACTCCGGCCGTTCTCACTCGCTCGAACTTTAAGTTCTCCTCACCGGCTGTTTCTTTTGCTTCATTATCAAGGTCCCAAATCACCTCGACATGATCACTGACAAATCCAATTGGAACCACGACTACGGCCCTAAAACCGGACTTTTTCGCTTGTCTGATTGCATCATTCACGTCTGGTTCAAGCCAGGGAATTTGAGGGCTGCCGCTTCGAGATTGATAGACCAGCTCCCAACTCAGGTCTGAGTTGTTCATTTTTTCTTTAACCGAGTTCATGACTAGCTCGCTAGCTGCAAGATGTTGCGCCTCGTAAGCTCCCCCAGGAGCATGGAATTCTGACCTTCGGGCAGGTGGACCACTCGTCTCGCCCATCGAGTCTGGAATCGAATGGGTGGCAAACATTACCCGGATGTCACGGGCCTCAAAACCCTGTGAAGAAAGTCCCTCTAATTTGTGAGTCAAGTCTTCAATTACTGGCCTAAGGAAACCTGGGTGGTCGAAATAGTGACGAACTTTGTCGATGACCATTTTTTCCTGGAGGCTATTTTCAGCGAGTGCGGAGAACAAATTTTCTCGGTACTGTCTGCAACCCGAATAAGAACTGTAAGCGCTAGTTACCCAAGCCAGAACCTTTCGATGACCGTTCAAGTACATTTCTTTGATCACGTCGTTGAAAAACGGTTTACTGTTGCGGTTAGCCCAATAAATTGGCAGAGAAATACCCCGTTGCGGGAAGCGGGACCTCATGGCCTTCAATAACTCGCGGTTTTGGCTATTGATCGGGCTCACCCCCCCAAGGGCGAGGTAGTGTTTAGAAACCTCCAGTAAACGCTCATAAGGAACTCCGCGACCAGCAGTTACTCGCTCCAGATAGGGCATTACTTCGTCCGGGCCTTCAGGACCTCCGAACGAGGTTAGTAAAATAGCGTCGTAATTCATCAGAAATATTCTCCAATTCTGGTTGGATCAATGCGGCGTCCTGTAAAAAACGGGACCTCTTCGCGGACGTGGCGTCGAGCCTCTGTGGATCTCAGGTCTCGCATCATATCAACTATTTCGAACAATTCGTCCGATTCGAGTGCAAGGAGCCATTCGTAATCTCCGAGGGCAAAGCTGGCAACCGTGCTCGAGAGAATCCCGGGATACTTTGAACCTGCCTTGCCATGCTCGACCAACATATCTCGTCGTTCCCGCTCAGGCAGCAAATACCAATCGTAGGATCTGACGAAGGGATACATGCATAACCATTTCTTGGGTCTATTGCCAGTCATGAAAGCAGGTACATGAGAGCGGTTGAACTCGGCGGGGCGGTGCAATCCCATTCCTGACCATGTTGATTCGAACCGGCGACCAAAAGATGTCCCTGAAAACGAAACGATTGCATCCTGCACCAGTTCCGCAGTCGAACCATGAATCCAAAGCAACAGATCGGCATCCCCTCGGAAGCCCCTCAGGTCGTACGCGCCCCTGAAGATTGCTCCATTTTTTTGAGATTTCGCTATCACTTGTTTTAGTTGATTTTGAGTTGCTTCCGATTTAGGAGAGGACTTGGTCATCCGCCAAGCAGTCCAACCCGTGAAGTGGATGGTGGAGTTGATTGTCTCGACATCCATGTCAATATTCTCGGTGCTCATGATTCCCTCCAATTGTTGATGTTTTGAATTATTCCGAGAAGCCCGTTCCCGCTCACTGATGACCCTGCTAAGTCAACCCCGAGCTTTTGGCCCCGCTTGATTAAGCTTTTATTTTTTTCTTGGAATCCGGGGTAAGTTTCCACCAAATGTGATGGCCAGCTGGTCATTTCAATGTCCAAAATCTTTTCCGGTCGGCTGCCACAAATCAAGGTGAGAGCGTCCGAGATTCTCGATTCGACTGTTGGATTTTGACCACTGATTGGTCGAGAACAGCTGAACCTCACGAGATGTTGTCGTGGTTCCAAAAGGTCCTGAACCCATTGCCATTTTGCGTTGATGTGCGAGGTTGCCCGAATTGCTGGATCAACCTGGTCGCTTACTATCGCGCCGGAGCCAATTGGAAACTCATCAAGCGATTCATCTTCGACTAAAGCTAAAACAATTCGAGTGCTCCTTTGTTTTTGACCGCGTGAATTGGTCTCGCCACCATCGAGTTTTGAGAGCAATTTCTCGCTTTCCACCGGGCCGCACGCAATGGTTAACCGCTCGGTACGAAGCTTGTCTGTCTCACTTTCGACACACCATGCTTTGGACAGTTTTGAGATAGAAATCTCGTCGGCTCCTGTCGTGATTTGAACTCCCAACGACCTTGCTTTTTGCACCAAAAAATCCACCATGGTATGTAGGCCACCGCGCAATGACCCCACCGCTGAGCCAGTGGAGCTGGAATTGCCCCGTAATTTAGCCGCCGCCCCTACCAGGGAACCTTCAGCGCGAATTGCGCTCGCAAAGGAGGGCATTATTTCGGCAAAGGAGCAGTTGATCGAATGTGGCCCATACACGGAGGTTAGTATCGGTGCAACGACTTGGTTGAAAAGTTCTTGGCCGAGCCGTTTTGAAACTAAAGTTCGAATCCCAAGAGAATGCCAGTCTTCCGGAAGAGGTTTGCTGTCTCTGATTAGGGCATCTGAATATGACTGTTTAGATATAGCTCCGCTGGAATAGACCTCGCGGAGGTCAGCGGGAATCCCGAGCACGCCACGAGGGATGGGAATTTTTCCGCTTTCTGTCAAAATCACTGGGGCATTAGATCGGGGAATTTCCAGAAGACTTGAAATTCCTAACTCCTCGAGCAAGTTGACACCTGATGGATCAATCGTCGAAAACGCCTCTGCACCGCAGTCCAAATCAAATCCGCCAACCCTTGAGGAGCGCAGAGCTCCACCAAGTCGATGACTTCTCTCGATGAGCTCCACTTTCTCACCCCGTTGCGCCGCTCGCACGCTGGACAAAAGTCCGGCGAATCCGCCCCCGATAACAATTCGGTCGACTATCAAGCTGTCTCCGAGTGGACCAGGTCTACCAGTTTCGTAAGGACGTCGGGATTAGTGTCCGGGGGAACACCGTGCCCCAAATTTACGACATGCCCCGGGAGAGATTCTCCATCCGCCAAGACGCCGCGGACATGGGAATGAAGCACGTCTTCAGGTTCCCCCAACATAGAGGGGTCAATGTTTCCTTGAAGCGGCACCTCCCTACCTAAAATTTTACTAGCTTCTTCCAGGGTCGTCAGAGAATCTACCCCGATAGCTGTAGCTCCGACCGACAACATGTCTAGCAGTATTCCCTTCGTGCCGACACCGAAATGCAAGCGTGGGACTTGAGATTGGTTTACTCCCGCAACACTTTCTAAATTGGAGAACAGAATTTGCGAGAATGGGGCCGCAAAATTTCTGTATTCCTCTACTGACAGTTTGCCGGCCCAACTGTCAAAAATTTGAAGAGCTTCGGCGCCGGAGTCCACTTGAGCGTGAACGAAAGCTGTCGTGATCTCGGCGCACCAACCTAAAATCCCGGCCCAAAGTCGTGGCTCCGACTTCATAATTCTTTTCGTGTAGGGAAGGTCTTTTGAGGGTCCTCCCTCGATTAGATACGAGGCCAAGGTAAAGGGTGCTCCCCCGAACCCGATAAGTGGAGTACTCCCCAACTCGCGGACGAGCATTCTCACCGCTTGTGTTATTGGTTCTAGGTCATCTGCGCTTACTGACCGCAGCCGCTTGAGATCTTCTAAGCGTCTGATCGGATTTTCGAGGGTGGGTCCCAAATTGGGGATTATTTTGATTGGGAGTCCCGCCAGGACCAGTGGAACGGTGATGTCCGAAAAGAAAATCGCCGCATCGACCCCATGGCGCCGCACTGGTTGAAGACTTATTTCGACCGCGAGTTCTGGAGTGAGGCAGCACTCCATTAGGCCTGCGGTGGCTCGCAATTTCCTATATTCGGGGAGGGATCGTCCGGCTTGGCGCATGAACCAAACCGGGAGCGGATTGGTGCGGTGACCTGAGAGGTTTGACTGCAGGGCCGACTTGGCAGGTCCAGGATCTCGCGAGGAGCGGGAAGTCGAATCTGACATACTCAATTTTCTAGGTACAGCAATAGATTGTTTCTGACAATGTGTCAGGTACGCGCTTGTTATTGTCGAAGATTATGAGCATAGTTTTTTTAGGTACTGATTTTCAAGATTCTCCGTTTCGCACGTTAGAACGACTTGAACGTATCGCCCCGGCGGTTAGAGAATGGCTTGCATCGAGCGAGTCGGGGGTTCAGGGCTCGCTAGTTTTGTCAACTTGCAATAGGTTTGAACTTTATCTGGACACCCCCAATTCGGGAGATGCGCTTGCCTCCAGCGTTGGCTTTATTGCAAAACTTCTAGGAGAGCCCGTCGAGGAGACGAGTAAATTGTTCCGGGTTAGGCATGGTTACTCCGCGGTTTCGCAGATTTTTCAAGTTGCGTCAGGCCTGGAGTCAATGGTCGTTGGGGAGACCGAAATCGTTGCCCAGCTAAGAAACGCTCAATCTTGGGCTCGAGATCTGGAAGCGCTTAGTACCCCGTTACAACGAGCGTTGGATCGGGCCTTGCGGGTTTCAAAGATAATCTCCAAAGAGTTTGAACTGTTTCAATCTGCCGGAACAATAATTGATACCTCTCTTGATCTGGCGCAAGACAAACTTCCGCTATTGTCAGCCTCTAAGGTCTTAGTTTGCGGAACTGGAGCCTACGCTCGAGTTGTCTTGGCGGCTCTCCGTCGCCGAGGAGTCTCGACAATTAGTGTTTACTCGCGCTCGGGACGAGGAGAGGCGTTTGCCAGGGCTCATGGGGTGGAGTCAGTTGAGCAAGATAGGCTTATCGAGGCGGTGTTGGAGAGCGACCTGGTAATTGGTGCAAGCGGGGCCTCGGGCTACATCCTGACTTGGGAGGCTCTTGCCCAACTGCAGGTCCCGAGGCGGCCGATCGTACTTATTGACGTTGCTTTATCCCGAGACATCGATCCGAGGTTGGAGTATGCGGGGTTCGGTTCCATCATAACTTTGGAGACGATCAGGCGAGCTGTCCCACGAGACCATTCGCAAAAAATTATAAACGCGGAAAGCAGGATTGATGCGGAAGTTCGTAATTTCATTGAGGATGATGAAGCTCGCTCGCTCGATGATGCAGTTGCCTCTCTTCGCAATTTCGTTGAGGAGATTGTTGATTCGGAAGTCAACGCAGTGGCCAACCGGCGAGGCGAGGAGCTAGCATCTGAGGTTCGTAGGTCTCTTGTTCGTGTGACCAATCGGGTTCTACATTCTCCCTCGATACGCGCCAGGGCCCTTGCTCGTGATGGACGCGAGGAAGACTATCGTCGCGCAATTGACCTAGTTTTTGGTGAAGCAGCAACGAATGAGTCGTAGGTTTCGAATTGGGACGAGGGAAAGCCGGCTTGCCCTGGCACAAAGTCGGCTGTTGGGTGAATTGGCCAGCCGGCATAATCCCGACGTTGTCTTCGATTACGTCGGCATTAAGACAGAGGGAGATCTGTCGAATATTCCCCTAGCTGAGCATGAAAATCCTGGAGTCTTTGTGAGCCAACTGCGCGAAGAGTTGGTTGCCGGACATGTAGATTTAATCATTCACTCGATGAAGGACCTGCCTGCCATGGCGGATGAGAGATTACTCGTAGCATGTGTCCCAGCGAGGGAGGCACACCAAGACGTGCTGATAAGTCGTGCCGGGACCCCTCTCCTAGATATATCTTCCGGGGGTCTTATCGGAACTTCCTCGCCGCGCAGAGCGGCGAGCATTCGCAGGCTTCGCCCTGATCTTCGCGTCGAATCTATTCGGGGAAACATTGACACCCGAATCGACAAAGTCATGGGTGGAGAATTTGAGGGAACGGTGCTGGCTTTGGCTGGTCTTAAGCGTGCCGGGCTTACCGATGTGATCACCGAGCTATTACCCGTTGAGCAATTTCTTCCGGCCCCTCGGCAGGGAACTTTAGCCGTTGAGTGCCGCAACGATGACGAGATAATCCCCGAAATTTTTTGCGGCTTGGATAATCCAGAAGCGAGAATTGTCAGCCAGGCAGAAACTTCCCTCTTGAGCGGACTTAGGGCGGGTTGCGGTACGGCTGTTGGCGCTTTGGCTTCACTAGATGATGGCCAGCTGAAGATGACGGCCGAGCTGGCGAGTGCGGAGACTGGTGAGTTTTTGCGCATCGATAAATCCTGTCCAGAGCAGAATCCTTCGATTAACGATGCCGACGATTTGGGTCGGGCAGTCGCCGAAGAATTTCGGGCCCATGAAATCTACTCAAAGGCTGGATTGTCATGACCGTTCTCCTCATTCGAGCAAATCGTAATGATTTAGATAAGACCGAGCTCGAAGCCCGCGGTCTTGAGTCAATCGAAGACCCCTATTTATCGATAAGTTCAGTTTCCAACCCTAAAGGTGCGCAGCGATTATTTGGAGTCTTGTCGGACAGAAGTCCCGTTTGGTTCGCGCTGACTTCGGTCAATGCGCTTCGTTATTGGGAGCTTCAGTGCCCTCCGGGAGCAATTGAGACTTTGTTCTCTCAAGGGAAAAATATTCGTTTTGCTGCAGTCGGAGAACAGAGCGCTGAGGCACTGCGGCTCAAAGGAGCGGCTAAAGTTCACGTTCCGGCGTTGAGGGATGGGCGGTCTCTCGGTGACCTCATCAGTGCATATGAACCCTCTTCCGTCGTCATCCCCCAAGGAAAACTAGCGATGAAATCCCTTCAATCTAGGCTTACAGATTCGGGATTTGAGCTTTTTGAGGAAACCTTTTACTCGACTGACCCAGTTGAAAAGGTTCCCCGCTCTGTTGAACTTATAAACAGCGCAGCTATCGCTGCCGTGGTACTCCGCTCCCCGAGCGCCGCGCGAGTTTTTTTCCGTTACAATCCGAAGCCCCCTGAATCTCTGAAGATTGTATGTGGGGGCAAAACCACTGCTGAGCAAGTTGAGAAACTGGGATACCTCGAGTTTTCAGTGGCAAAAGATCCTTCTTCATCTTCGGTAGCGGAGCTAATCTTGTCCTTAAGAGAGGGGGAACCCGAGTGAATCTGCCGCTCCGTCCACGACGTCTTCGAGCCAGTCAAGCCCGTCGAAATTTTGTCTCAGAGCACCATTTGGCACCCAAAAATTTAATGGTTCCGATTTTTGTTCATGAGAAGATAAATACTAGGCTAGAAATTGAATCGATGCCCCGGGTTTATCAGTACCCATTATCCGACTTGGATGAACAAGTCGACGAGGCAATCGATGTGGGTCTCTCCGCCGTGATGTTGTTCGCTGTCCCCGCACATCGAGACGCACTCGGTTCTGAGGCTACAAATCCTCAGGGAATTCTTACCAAGGCGGTGAGAGCAGCCAAACATCGCGCCGCTGACCGTTTAGTGATTGTGGCGGACTTATGTCTAGATGAGTTTACGGACCATGGCCATTGTGGAGTACTTGATCAGGCCGGAGAGGTTGACAACGACGCTACGCTCCAGCGCTATCAGGAGATGGCTCTAACGCTGGCTGAAGCAGGCGCTGATTTTGTGGGAACAAGCGGCATGATGGACGGTCAAGTGCAAGCAGTCCGGTCGGCTCTTGATAGTCGCGGGTTTATCGACGTTGGGATACTCGCATACGCCGCTAAATATGCTTCAGCTTTTTATAATCCG
>MDTG01130749.1_pt1 | contig 12164 bp, 11 predicted proteins | sample 811421 | NCBI WGS metagenome assembly MDTG01 (sample SAMN05326645, study PRJNA326480) | marine metagenome | isolation source: seawater | place: Pacific Ocean: South East | collected 2011
ATTAATGAAACATTGTTTGATTTTAGAATAATGAATATATTGTGTTATTGTAATATTTCTGCCAAATCAAAAAAAAAAATAAAAATCAAATATATTATTTAAAATGAAAGAAATTTTAGGTGCTGAACCGTTCTACTTTAATCAAGAAAAAAAAATTATAAAAAATATAGGTGATATAATTAAATCAGGAAAATTATCATCAGGAAAATACGTTGTTAAATTAGAAAAAAACTTTTCAAAAGTTATAAATTCCAAATTTTCTATAGCTGTGAATTCTGGAGGAACAGGTCTTCAAATTGCCTTAGAGGCTCTTGATGTGAAAAACAAAGATGTTTTGGTCCCTACCCAAACCTTCGTTGCGACAGCTAATGCGGTTATTAGAGCTGGTGGAAATCCAATTTTTTGTGACATTGAGAGAAAAACTGGCTGTCTAGACCCAAATGATATTATAAAAAAAATTACTAAAAAAACTGTGGGAATAGTTTTTGTTTCTATGTTTGGAATAATGCCTAAATCTATTTTAGAAATAAAAAAAATTTGCAAAAAAAGAAATTTTTTTTTAATGGAAGATGCAGCTCATGCACATGGCGCTTCGATAAATAAAATTAAAGCTGGAACATTGGGAGATATCGCAGTTTTTTCTTTGTACGCAACTAAAATTCTAACAACAGGAGAGGGTGGTATAATTACTACAAACAAAAAAAATTTAAATGATAAATGCTTAATGCTTAGAAATCATGGAAGAAGTTTAAAAAATAGTTTATTTGAAATGATTGGAAATAATTTTCGGCTGTCTGAAATTCAAGCTTTGATGGGAATATATCAACTCGCAAATTTAAGTAAATCAATCGTTCATAGAAATCAGTTAGCAAAAATATATAATCAAAGATTAAGTAACGAGAATTTTTTTGAAAAATTAGAATTTTACAAAAATGCTAAACACTCCTTTTGGAGATACCCATTGTATTTAAATAATAAAATAAATAGATCACAGCTACAAAAAAATTTAGCTAAAAAATATAAAATAAGAATTACATGGATGTATGAACCACTCTGTCATTTGCAACCAATTTTTAAAAATAAAAAAAAATTAGAACTTCCTATTGCTCAAAAAGCTATATCACAATTAATTAATTTGCCTACGCATCTAAAAGTCTCAACTAGTGACGCAAAAAAAATATCTGACTCCTTAATTTTAGAATGTAAAAATTTATATAATGGCTAATATTTCAAGAGTTTTAATTTTAGGATGCACGGGGTTGGTAGGTCATGGAATTGCAGTTTATTTAATTAAAAACAAATTTAAAGTATACGGGACGTTAAATAATAAAAGAGTAAAAAGTATAAATAAAAATTTTAAAATATTTGAAAATATAAACTTATTAAATAAAAAATCTTTTAATAAAATTGATAGAATAATTAAAAGTCACAACATTCAAGCCATTATTCACAGTGCAGCTTTAATTCCAAATAAAGTAAATTATAAGAAGGAAAAATTTTATGAAGAGTCAATTCAAATTAATTCATTATCTTTTCTAAAACTTTATAAAATTTCAAATGATAATAAAGTAAAATTTTTAATTAATATTTCAACACCAAATGTAGAACATCTAAAGAAGGAAGATTTTGAAAATCATCATAATTTTTATATTTTTACAAAATATCTAGCAGAACTTTTTTTATCTAACTTTCCAAAATCAAAAACGAAAACTATTTCATTAAGAATTAAGTCTCCTTATGGGTATATTTTAAACACAAAAGCTGTAATTCCTAATTTTATTTCCAAATCAAAAAGTAATAAAAGATTAAATTTAAGTGGAAATATTAATAAAAAGCAAACCTTTACTTTTGTTGAGGACATAGGATCAGCATGTGAAAAAGTTTTCAAAAACAACTTATCAGGTATTCAAAATTGTATGGGCACAGAGGCTTTAACCATTAAAGATTTAGGAAACATTATTCAAAGAATTTTTTCAAAAAAGAAAATTTCAATAACTAACAATAAAGTTCCTGTTACAAAATATTTTTATAAAGGTAATATCAACAATTCTAAAACTAAAATAATTGACGGTTTGCTTAAAATTTCGAAAGTTAAAAAAAATTTTCAAATTTTTAAATAAATGAGAAAAATTTTAGGCTGTTTACAGCCAACATACCTTCCATGGATACCTTTTTTTGAAAGAATAATCTTATCAGATATTTTTGTTATTTTAGATGATGTGCAATTTTCAAAGAATAGTAATCATAACCGCAACTACATTAAAAGTAATTCAAAAAAATTACTTTTAACTGTTCCTATTATATCTGAAAGCAATAGAATGATAAGTGATATTAAAATTGACAATAAAAAAAATTGGAAAAAAAAACATTGGTATTCAATTTTACAAACCTATGGTAAATCAAATTTCTTTAAGCAAATTAAAAATGAACTAGAGTTTATTTATAGCAAAGATTGGGAATTTCTATCAAGTTTAAATATTGAAATTATTAAATTATTTATTAAATATTTAAATATAAAAAGTGAAATATATATATCTTCTGAAATAGATGTTAAAGGTACTTCCAATCAGAAATTAATTAATATATGCAAATATTTTAATGTAGATAAATTTATAGTAAAAAAAAATACAGAACATTATCATCCAAAAAAACAATTTTTAGACAATAATATTGAATTTAAATATTTTTCAAATAAAATGATTGAATATAATCAACAAGGAAATAACTTTGTTCCTGGTTTAAGTATAATTGATTATATTTCAAATTGTGGGCCTTCTTTAAATAAAAAGTTGATTAAATGATTTAAAATAATGAAAAAAAATTTTAGAATAATTTATTGTAAAATTTGTGTAACTCCAAACACAAGACCAGATATTTATTTTGATAAAAATGGTATTTGTAGTGCTTGCAATAATACTAAAATTAAAAAAAAAATTAATTGGTCTCATAGAAAATCTATTTTTTTAAAAATTTTAAATAAACATAAAAATATCAATAAATATAACGATTATGACTGCATTGTTCCAGTTAGTGGTGGAAAAGACAGTGTCTATCAACTATATCAAATGAAAAAAAAATTTAAGATGAGACCGCTGGCAATCACATGGAAAACGATGGCTAGAACTCGTCAAGGGGAAAAAAACTTAGCTGCTTTACAAAGTATTGGTGTTGATCATATTGATTTTACCATTAGTCCAAAAGTAATAAATGAAATTACTAAAAAATCATTTTTTAAGTTTGGAGACAGTTCTTACATTGATCATTTATGTATATATAATTTAATACCTAATTTAGCTATAAAATTAAAAATCTCTTTAGTTGTATGGGGGGAAAATATGTATTTTGAATATGGTGGTCGAAAAAAAAAATCAGATCAAAGAACTCAAAACTCGGAATTAATTAATGAGCATCATATTTTAAAAAAACATCTAGCAGAAAAATGGATATCCAAAAATATCTCCATTAAAGACATATCCTCCTTTTCAACCCCAAATAAAAAAAAGTTAAAATTTATAAAATATGAACCTATTTATTTAGGGTATTATTTCCCTTGGGATATAAAACAAAACTATAAAATAGCAAAAAAAGTAGGATTTAAAGCAAGAGAAAACGGACCAATAATGGGACTGTATAGCGAGTCAGATGTTGATTGTATGAATATTGTTATACATCATTATTTTAAATGGTTAAAATTTGGTTTCAACAGAGTTAGTGATCATGCATCCAACGAAATTAGAAAGAATAGACTCTCAAGAGATAAAGCAATTAAATTAATTCGTAAATTTGATGGTATAAAGCCACCTAAAGAGTATATAAAAAGCTTTTGTAAACAAATCAATATTTCTGAAAATAAATTTTGGCAAGTCGCCGACAAGTTTAGAAATAAAAAAATTTGGAAAAAAATCAATAAAAAAGGTTGGTATATTTCAAATTGGATCGCAGGGGATAAAATAATAGATAAATTTCCACATGTAAAACTTTCAAAAAAAGAAAAGATTTATCTACAATAAAAATGAGTCAATTCATAAAACCCACAATTGGTTGCAAACAAAAAAATTTATTCAAATTTCTTACATTTAAAAAAAAACCGGAAAATGAAATTGATTTTGGTCTGTTTAAGGATAAATACTTAAGACATTATTATAAATGCAAAATATGTGGTCACTTATTAGCAAGTCATAAAAAATATCATTTTGAAAAACTTTACGAAAAAATTTATTTTGAAAGTACTTATAAATCAAAGAAGGAATTAGAAAAAACATTTAATAGAATTAGCAAATTGCCACCCTCAAAATCTGACAATTATCATAGGGTAAAGAGGATAAAAAAAATGATTAAACATTTTTTTAGAATTAAAAAAATATGCATTTTGGACGTTGGTTCTGGGACAGGAATTTTTCCTATAAAAATGATAAATAAAACTTTTAATATCTCAGCAATAGAGCCCAGTAGAGTGTGTGCTAATTTTATCAAAAAAAAGTCTAAAAATAAAATCAAGGTATTTAATTATGATTTTCTTAAAATTAAAAATAATAAACTAAAAAAATACAATTTGATTACATTCAATAAGGTTTTGGAGCATGTTGAGGAACCTTTGGAATTTATTAATAAGTCAATTAATTTATTAAAAACAAATAATTTAATTTATATAGAAGTACCAGATACTGCTGCAATTAAAGATAAAAAGGAAGGTAAAGAAAGAGAAGAATTTGGACTGGGGCATCATCATGTATTTTCGAAAAAATCATTAACTAATATTTTTGATATATCAAAAATTCATTTAATTTCTTTAAAAAGAATTAGAGAACCATCAGGCAAATATACATTATACGCGTTTGGAAAAAAAAATTGATATGTGTGGAATAAGTGGCTTTATTGGAAAAAAAGAAATAAGTAATTTTACAATTAGACAAACTTTAAATTTGATGAAGAACAGAGGGCCAGATGCAAAAGCTTTCTATAAAGTTTTTCATAAAAAAGAAAATTTAAAAGTATATCTTTTGCATACTAGACTTAATATAATTGATCTTGATAAAAGATCAAACCAACCTTTTACAATAGGTGATTTAACAATAGTTTTTAACGGTGAAATATACAATTATTTAGAAATAAGAAACTATCTAGTTTCCAAAGGAGTTAAATTTAAAACCAAAAGTGATACAGAAGTGCTTTTACAATCTTACAAATTTTTTGGGATAAATTTTTTTGATAAAATTGAGGGAATGTGGAGTTTCGCTATTTGGGATAACAAAAAAAAAAAGTTAATACTTTCAAAAGATAGATTTTCAGAAAAGCCTTTACATACTTATCAAAATAAAGATGGAATATATTTTGGTTCTGAAATTAAGTACTTGAAAAGCTTAAGTAAAAAAAAATTTAAAATAGATGAAGGGCATTTAGTTAGATATTTAATACAGGGCTATAAGTCTCTCTATAAATTTAATAGTACTTTTTTCAAGAATGTTAATAATTTTCCTGGATCGTCATATTCAATAATAAATAAAAATCTTAATATGAAATTTAAGAAATACTGGAGTTTGAATTATAAACCAAAAAAAATGACTTTCAGTAAAGCTGTTAAAAAGTCTAAAAAAATTATTTTAGAACAATTTCAACAAAAGTTTAGATCTGACGTGCCCATGGCATTTTGTTTAAGTGGTGGAGTTGACTCTAACACAATTGTAAGTCTTGCTAAAAAACAATTTAAATTAAATACCAAAACTTTTTCGATCATAGATAAAGACGATGATTTTAATGAGTCTAAAAATATAATGAAAACAGTAAAAAATCTTAAAACTCAACATGTAAATTTATCTGTAAAAAGTAAAAATAGTTTTAAAGACCTTGAAAAGATGATCATATATCATGAGCAACCAATAATAACCTCTAATTATTTTTATCATAGTTATCTTTTAAAATTAATTTCTAAGAGAGGATATAAAGTAGTATTTTCTGGAACAGGTGCAGATGAAATTTATTCTGGTTATTATGACCACACTTTACAATTCTTAAGGGAAGTTAGACAAAATAAAAATTTTAAAAATTTTTTAAAATATTGGCAATTTGGAACTGCAAAATATATTCGTAATAAAAGATTTAAAGATCCTTTTTTATACATCAAAAATCCTTTATTTAGAGATCATATTTTTGAATACTCAGACATATTCAGTATTTATTTAAAAAAAAATAAACGTAAATTTTTAAAGAAATTTAAAGAAATTAGTTTTTGTAAATCTTTATTAAGAAAAAGAATGTTAAATGAGTTGTTTGCTGAGGGCACTAGACCAATACTTCAGGCTGATGATGCTAATTCAATGTATTATTCGATTGAAAATAGATCACCTTTCTTAGATAAAAAACTTTCAGAATTTATTTATACAGTTCCATCTAAACTTTTAATCAATAAAGGATTTACTAAAGCTATTTTAAGATCCTCCATGAAAGGAATTGTAGGTAATCATATATTGTCTGATAAAGAAAAATCGGGATTTAACATAAGCGTAAACTCTATGTTTGATTTTAATGGAAAATATATGAAAAATAATATTTTAAATAAAAAAAATAAGATTTTTAAAATTATTGATAGAAAATTTATTCTTTCAATTTTAGGAAATAAAAATAGTATAAAAAAATATAATAAATTTATTTTTTCATTTATAAATTGCTCAATATTTATTAAGAATTTTTAAACATATTAATGAAAATAAAAAAAAAAAATAGAAAATTTTATCCATCTGTCAATTCAAAAATACTTTTAAAAGATTGTGGAGAAATAACTTTAAAAAATGATGAGCAGGTTACTTTTGTGAATAGGTATAAAAAAAATCAATACGATATAGTAAAAAAAGCTTGGGGTTACTACGCAACTCCCTCTATAAATAGCAGACTTAAGAAAAATAATTTTGATGCTCATATCGTCCAAAATAATTTAACAAAAAACTTTTTTATTTTTTTAGTAGAAAGAAAAAAAAAGTCTGTTTTTACGAAGTATTTAAAAAAAGAAAATTTGGAAATAGTTGGTTGGCCTAAAAAATTATTAAAAAAAAAAATATAAAGTATTGAGTTTGATGATTAAATTTTCAAAAAATAACATATCTGCCAATGATATTAAGCAAGTTGGCAAAATTTTAAACTCAGGCTGGTTAACACATGGAAAATTTACAAATCTTTTTGAAAGTCAGTTAAAAAAATTTACAGGTGCAAAATACTCTGTAACACTATCTAGCTGTACAGCAGCCTTACATTTATCGTGTATAGCTGCAGGATTTAAAAAAGGTGATGATGTAATTGTTCCAGCACAAACTCATACAGCGACTGCTCATGCAGTTGAATACACTGGCGCAAGAGCCATTCTTGTGGATGTAGAAAATAAAACTGGTAACATTTCATTTAAAAAATTTACTGAGAAAGTTACAAAAAAAACAAAAGGAGTTATCGTGGTCCATATGGCTGGGTTTCCTTGTGAAATAAAGAAGATTTTAAAATTTTGTAATAAAAATAAGATAAAAGTAATTGAAGATTGTGCCCATGGTTTGGGAAGCCAGGTAGATAAAAAGCATGTTGGAAATTTTGGAATAAGTGGTTGTTTTTCATTTTATCCAACTAAACAGATCACAACTGGTGAAGGTGGTGCATTAATTACTAATAACAAAAAAATTTATGAAAAAATAAAAATGCTGAAGGCATTTGGGATCGATAAAGATATAAATCAAAGGAGTAAACCAGGTGTTTATGATGTAAAAAAATTAGGATTTAACTTTCGAATGACTGATTTTCAGGCTGCTTTAGGATATTTTCAATTAAAAAGATATTCATCGAACCTTAAAAGAAGACATGAAATTGCTAAAAGATATATACAAAATTTTAAATCTAATCAAATTATTAAACATATGCCTTATTCAAAAGATTGTTCATTTTTTATATTTCAAATTTTTACAAGTAAAAGAAGTAAACTTATAGAATGCCTTAAAGAAAAAAAAATACAATTTAGTATTCATTACGCTAATTCATTAAATAAAATGACATATTATAAAAAAAAATATGATTTGAAAGATATGTCATTTATAAACGCTGTTAGGTATGGCAAAACTTCTATATCATTACCAAATTATCCAAAACTTAAAAATAAAGAAGTTGATTATATATGCAAAACGATTAATACCTTTCACTCTAAATGAAGAAAAAAATTCTGATTGTGGGGGGGTGTGGATTTATAGGCCACAACCTGGCTATTTATTTAAAAAATAACGACTTTGAACCATATATAGTAGATAGTTTAGGGGTAAATAATATTTTATCTCTAATGGATGATTCAATTAAAAATAAAGATTTATATTCTTCAATTTTGAATAAAAGAATAGAGTTAATTCAAAAAAATAATATTACATTTTTAATTAAAGATGCAAGAAATTACCATGAATTATCTAAAATATTTGAACAAATCAAACCAGATAAAGTCATTCATTTAGCAGCTGTCTCTCATGCGAATAAATCAAACAAAGATCCCCATACTACTTTTGATCATAGTTTAAGAACTTTAGAAAACGTCCTTGATAATGTTAGAGTAAATAAGACTCACTTGATTTATCTATCATCGAGTATGGTATATGGAAACTTTGATGGGAGTTCTGTTGATGAAAAAAGTACCTGCAATCCTATAGGAATTTACGGAACTCTAAAATATTCTGGAGAGTTAATGATTAAAGCATACAATCAAGTTTTTGGTTTGCCATATACTATTGTACGACCTTCAGCACTGTATGGAGAAAGGTGTGTAAGTAGAAGAGTAGGTCAAATTTTTATAGAGAATGCCATACAGGGATTAGACATTACGGTTAATGGAAATGGAGAAGAAAAATTAGACTTTACATATATTAATGACTTAATGGAAGGAATTAACTTAATTTGTCAAAAAAAAGAGTCAGTAAATGAAATTTTTAATATAACATATGGTCAAGGTAGATCTGTTAACGAATTGATAAAAATATTAAAAAATCATTTTCCAAGTTTAGATGTTGAATATAAAGATAAAGAAGCTTTCTCCCCAGAAAGAGGAACTCTTGATACCAGTAAAGCAAAAAAATTATTGAACTATGAGTCTAAATTTTCAATAGAAACAGGATATAATCTATATATTGATTGGTATAAAGATTTTTATTTAACTCTAAAAAATAAATAAAAATATTTCGTTATAAGCATTAATTTATATTAAAGTAAAATAAAAATGCAAAATTACAAAAATTTAAAAGACAAGATTAATTATTATCGTTGGTTAAAACCAAGAATATTAAGCTATGATAAGTTTAGTTATAAATCACCAAATATAATATTTTTTCCTATCAATATTATATTTTTAGGACTTATTTATTTTATCGAAAAAATATACGAATTTTTTTTTGTAAAGTTTTTTTATTTAATTATAAGTAAATTTAATTTTATTAAAAATTATTCAGACAATAAATTAATATTAAAATATTCAAAAAAAAATAAATCATGCTATATTTTGGGAAACGGCTCTTCTTTAAAAAATATAAATTTAAATGAATTTAAGAGCAAAACAACCTTTACAGTCAATCACTTCAAAAGTTTAAAATATCCAAAATTTAATTCAACATTTCATGTTATGTTAGATGGTGATTTATTTAAGACAACTTTAGGTTTAACTCTAAAAAAAATAAAAGAAGGTAAGCATAAAAAAGTTTTTATACCATCAAATCAAAAAGATAAATTTAGAGAAAATAATTCAAATATACAGTTTTTTGACCTACTCCCATATCAAATCGATGAATACTTTCCTGGTAAAATTAGACTAAATAATGGATTGCCAGGATCTTTAAACATACTTCCATTTACTATTGTTTTAGCTATGTCATTAGGTTTTGAAAAAATATACCTTTTAGGTGCTGACCAAGATCAATATCTAGGAGGCAAACACTTTATATCTGAAAAACAATATTTTAAAAATGAGCCAAAAAAAATTGTAAAATTTTATTCAAAAAAATTAGAGAGATATGAGCTTTCAAAAGGAATAAGCAATACTTATGGACTGTGGAGTACTTTTAGAAATCTTTTGGCACATTCAAATATCTATGCATATTCAATTAAAAATAAAATTAAGATATATAATTGTTCAAAAACAGGTATCTTAGATATCTATCCCTATAAAAAATTAAATTTTTAATATGAAAAATATTATTCTTAAAAAGATTAATAATAAATCTCTTAGTATTTGTATAATTGGACTTGGGTACGTAGGCTTGCCTTTATGTATGAGATTTATCCAAAAAAAAATAAAAGTATATGGGATTGATAAAGATAAAAATAAAATAAATTTATTAAAAAAAGGAAAAAGTTACATCAAAACTTTAAACACTAGTTATTTTAAAAATCATAAAAAAAATATTTCAGCAGAATACAGTTTAGCAAATGAAGCTGATATTGTTATTATTTGTCTTCCAACTCCATTAAAAAATAAAAAACCAGATTTAAGTTATATTAAAAATTGTATTAAAGAGGTGATACCTTTTTTAAAAAAAGGTCAGACTTTAATCCTAGAGAGCACTGTATTTCCATACGCTACAAATGAAATTTTAATAAACAAATTAAATAAAAAATTCTATGTAGGAAAAGATTTTTTTGTAGGTTATTCACCTGAAAGAGAAAACCCTGGTGATAAAAATTTTTCCTATCAAAAAACACCTAAAGTTGTCTCTGGAAAAACTAAAGAATGCATACAAATTGTAGAAAAAATTTATAAATTAATTTCAAAAAAAGTTTATGTATGCCCATCAATAGAAGTTGCTGAAACAAGTAAATTATTAGAAAATATTTATAGAGCAATTAATATTGGTTTAATAAATGAATTTAAATTAATTTGTAAAAAATTAAATTTAAATGTTTTTGATGTTATTGAAGCAGCGTCAACAAAAAATTTTGGCTTTCAGAAATTTTTGCCTGGTCCTGGATGGGGTGGTCATTGCATACCTATAGATCCGTTTTATTTAGCCTGGAAATCAAAAAAAAGTGGGTATGATCCAAAGTTAATATTTACGGCAGGTGAAATAAATACACTTATGACAAATCAGATTTCTAAAGAAATATTTAGTTTTTTTAAGAAAAAAAGTATTAAGATTTTAATTTTAGGACTATCTTATAAAAAAAATGTTGATGACGATAGGGAGTCCCCAACATATGAGTTTTTTAAAATATTTCATAAAAAAAAAATTTATTTTGATTATTACGATCCATACTTTGCAAGCACAACTTTGGGCAGGGTTAATAAAATAAATAAAAAAAGCATAAAGTTTAGCTCAAAAAATTTAAAAAAATATGATGCCACATTAATAGTTACTGATCACGACAACATTAATTATTTAAAATTATACAAATATTCAAAATACATTTTTGATGCAAGAGGGATAATGAGATCTAAAGTTAAAAAAGATATTTTTAACAAAATTTTTTATGTTTAAAATTATAATTGTTAATTCCTTTAAATTTTTAAATTTAATATGAAAGAGCATAAAAAATATTTTATTAGGCTATATAGTGGAACTGGAAATGAACTTTTTATATATTCTTTTTACAAATACCTGCAAAGAAAATTTAACTTAAATATTTTTCTTGATATTAATTCTGGGATAATACAAAAATTTGGAACAAATCCAGAGGGAACAAAATTAACCCTTAATAATTTTAAAACAAATTATAAAATTGCAGATAATAAATATTGTTATATTGGTCTTTTAGGAAAAGTAAAAAGATTTATTGATAAGACTTTAATATCAAAAAGAAATTATTTTACGGAAAATAATTTTAATATAAACGTAAAAAACATAGTTAATTCTAACCACAGAATAAATTACATAGAAGGTTATTTTCAGGACATAAAATTTACAAATTATTCCAAAAAAATTTTAAGAAGAGAAATTACTTTAAAAAAAACAAATAAATATTTTTATAATTTAAAAAAAAAAATTAATTTTAAAAAATCGTTATGTTTAGGGTATCGTGATTTTGGATACAAAGACAAATTAGTTTTTAAAAAAATTGATAAAATATTGGATAATTTAAATCTGAAACATAAAAAAATTTACATTTTCACAAATAATATGAATAAATTGTTAATAAATAGTAAAAATTTAAAAAAAAATAAATTTGAAGAA
>MDTG01246682.1_pt1 | contig 12164 bp, 16 predicted proteins | sample 811421 | NCBI WGS metagenome assembly MDTG01 (sample SAMN05326645, study PRJNA326480) | marine metagenome | isolation source: seawater | place: Pacific Ocean: South East | collected 2011
ATAAAAGAAAACCAGGTCAATCAAAGTTTACTACTCAAAGAAAAGAAAATGATAAAGTAGCAATTCTGTCAGGAGTTTTTAAAGGTATAACAACTGGTACACCAATTTCACTTATTATTGAAAACAATGATGTTAAATCAAAAGATTATAATGATATAAAAAATAAATTTAGACCAGGACATGCCGATTATACTTACCAAATGAAATATGGGATTCGAGATTTTCGTGGAGGAGGTAGAGCGTCTGCCAGAGAAACTGCTATGAGAGTTGCTGCTGGTGCAATAGCGCAAAAAATTCTGGGAAATAAAGTAAAAATTAGAGGTGCACTTATTCAGATCGGCAAGGAAAAAATTAATTATGATAATTGGGACTGGAATCAAATAAAAAAAAATAACTTTTTTTGCCCAGATAAATCTGTTCTAAAAAAATGGGAAAAATACATTAAAGAAGTTAGGAGAGATGGTTCTTCTATAGGAGCAATGATCGAAATTAATGTTTCTGGTGTTCCAATTGGTCTTGGAGAACCTGTTTTCAATAAAATTGATGCAATGTTAGCTCAAGGAATAATGAGTATTCCAGCAGTAAAAGGGTTTGAAATAGGATCTGGACTTAAAAGCGCTGAGTTAAGAGGTGAAGAAAATGCAGACGAAATTATCTCAAAAAACAATAAAGTCTCTTTCAAATCTAATAATGCTGGAGGCACACTTGGAGGTATAACATCTGGTCAAGATTTAGTTATAAGATTTGCAGTAAAACCCACTAGTTCGATTCTTAAGAAAAAATCAACTATAAATGTCGAAGGAAAAAATACATATATAACCACTAAAGGAAGACACGACCCTTGTGTTGGTATTAGAGCTGTTCCAATTGGTGAAGCAATGGTGGCAATAGTATTGGCAGATTTATTACTTATTCAAAAGTCACTAAAAAATTAAAAGTTACTTTTTCGCATAGATAAAAAATTCTCTATTTCCTTTTTGCCCTTTTATAATACTCTCAGCTAGTTGAATAGTTTTTGGCTGAAATTCAAATTCAAACCAATTTTTGATTTCATCACAAATCTTTTTTTGAAGAATTTCGTCTCTAATGATTCCGCCTTTACCTACATCAGATTTTTTCAACTCAAACTGAGGTTTAATTAAACAAATAATTTCATATTTTTCAGCTAAAAAAACCTTACAAGGAGCTAAAACTTTTTTTAAAGAAATAAAACTGACATCACATACCATTAAATCAATTTTTTCTTTGATCATAGTACTATCAATATATCGAGCATTTGTTTTTTCTAGTAAATTTATTCTTTCAGATTTTCTTAATTCCCAGTCAAATTGTCCGTAACCCACATCGATCGCATATATTTTTTTTGCAGAACCACTCAATAAAACTTGCGTAAAGCCCCCAGTTGAACACCCTATGTCCATACAAACTTTTTGATTTACTTTCACACTAAATGTTCTTAATGCATTAGAAAGTTTTATTCCTCCACGTGAAACCCACTTATTTTCTTTCTTTTTTATTTTTATCAGTTCGTTTGACTTAACAAGTTTTCCTGGTTTTTCTATTTTTCTTTCACTTACAAATACATTTCCTGTTATAATTAGAGATACTGCCTTTTGCCTTGAGGATACCATTTTTAATTCCACTAAGATTAGGTCCAACCTTTTATTTCCTTGATTTTCTCTGACTCTTTTAGAAAAGAACATAACAATTATTTTTTTCTAGAAATAATAAAATTAGTAAGGTCAATAAGTTTTTCAGCTTTTTTTCCATAAGGCTTAAGTAATTTAATTGCATCAAAAATCAAATCTTCTGATTTTTTTTTGGCGTTATTTTTACCTAAAAGAGAGATTAATGTTTCTTTACCTCGACCAAGGTCTTTTTTTGTTTTTTTACCAATCTCTTTTTCGTCTCCTTCAACATCCAGAAGATCATCTTTGATTTGAAAAGCCAATCCAAGTTTTGATGCAAAATCCATAAAAATTGGAATTTCATCTGATTTATCTGAAAGAATGCATGATGCTAAGCAAGAAAATCTGAACAACTCACCTGTTTTTAATCTTTGAAGATTAAGAATTTCCTCTAAATTTAATTTTTTTTTCTCTGCCTCTAGATCTAACATCTGTCCTCCTACCATACCTGCAGAACCGGAAGATTTTGCTAGTTCATTTATCAAAGAACATCTAATTTCTGGGTTCGGGTGTGTCTTCTCATCAGCTAAAATTTCAAAAGCGAGAGACTGGAAAGCGTCTCCGACTAATATTGCAGTGGCATCATCATACTTTTTGTGACATGTTGGACTTCCTCTTCTTAAATCGTCATCGTCCATAGCTGGTAAATCATCATGCACCAAAGAGTAACAATGTATAAATTCTATTGATGCTGCAGTTCTTAAAGAATAGGTTTTTGCTACACCAAGTATTTCTGAAATCTCCATAAGAAAAACTGGTCTTAACCTTTTTCCTCCAACTCTGATTACATAATACATTGCATCAAATAGTTTAGAAGAGAATTGTTGAGATTTTGGTAATAATTTAACAAGATTTTTGTCAAATTTTTTGGAAAATGTACCTAAATAATTTTCTACATTTTCTGGAATATTTTTCATAAAATTATTCGATTTTGTTGTCTATTACTTTTTTGATTTTCACTTCAGCATTCTTAAGTTTTTTTTCACAATGATTTTTTAGAGAGATCCCAGTTTCATAGTATTTGATTGAATCATCTAAACTAATTCCACCTTCTTCAATCAAATCAACAATTTTATTCAGCCTATCAAAGGCCTCTTCAAAACTTAATTCATCAATTTTTTTGTCTAACAATTCATTCATTTAATTAATTTTTTTTTAATACAAAAAGATAATACATTTGTTGTTTAATAAATTTTTTTTTTTCAAGTATTCTGATGTTAATATTTTTAGCTAATTCTTCAATATCATTTTCTGCCTTAGGGTCATCAACAAGAAATTTAAAAATCTCTCCTACTTTAGCTTTTTTAATTTCTTTTGCAATTTTCAATACAACTATTGGACATTTTAATCCTCTTAGATCAATTTCTTGATTTTTCTTGGTCATAAACAAATATTATATATTAAATTAAAAAAAATATTATTTTACAATACTAATTGATAAGATTTTTTTTCTAAATTAGAATGTCTTTAAAATAGACTTATGTTAAAAATTTTAATTACTATAGTTATTTTATCACTAGGACAATTCAGTGATTTATTAGCCGAAAAAATTAAGGTTGGTTCTCTTCAGTATGGAAGTGCTAATTGGGAATTGAAGTTAATCAAAGATACTGGCTTAGATAAAAAGTTTGGAATTGATTTAGAGATTGTAGAACTTGCGAGTAAAAATGCAGCTGCTGTTGCTTTACAAGGAAGAGCAGTCGACATTATCATTACAGATTGGTTTTGGGTTTCCAGACAAAGAAGCGAAAACAGGTTGTTTTCTTTTGTTCCTCATTCAATGGCTGCTGGAGGACTTATAGTCACAGAAAGTTCCACAATCCGTTCCGAATCAGATTTAAAGGGAAAAAAAATTGGTATTGCAGGAGGTCAGGTTGATAAAGGCTGGCTTATTTTCCAAGCATTTTACAAACAAAAGCACGGAGAGGATTTAAAAAAACTTAGCAAACCTATTTTTGGGGCTCCACCACTCTTAAATAAAAAAATGAAACAGGAGAGTTTTGATGCAATCCTGACTTACTGGCCTTACCAAGCAAAATTACTTGCTGATAAAAAATTCAAAAAAGCAATAAATATTAATGACATATTAACCCAACTTGGAATTCCTAAAGGTGTCCCAGTTATTGGTTGGGTTTTTAGAGATGAGTGGGGTATGAACAACCAAACTAAATTGAATAATTTTCTTGAGGCTTCAAAAGAAGCTAAAAGAATAATGTTAGAATCCGATGAGATCTGGGAGAAAATCAGACCAAATATGAATGTAGTTGAGGATTCAATTTTTGTCAAACTTCGCGAAATATATAGAGAAGGTATCCCCACAGAGGATTTCACAACGGCACAACTTGAGGGATCAAAAAAACTTTACTCCATTCTTTCAAAGATTGGAGGGAAAGAACTAGTCGGTAAAGCTGAAAAATTATCTCCAGGAACTTTTTGGAAAAATTAATCATGAACTCACTTCAATCTAATGCGATCTTGAGGTCTGCTTCCGTTCTGCTTTTTTTTATTATATGGCAAGTATCAAGTTTGGTTGTCAATGTAGATTTGCTTCCTGGCCCCAAGGAAGTATTTTTAAAAATAATTGAAGAAGCTGAAAGCTATGAGCTTTTTATTCATACTTCAATAACTTTAAAAAGAGTTTTTATCTCATTTCTAATTGCGATGTTTATTGGAACATTCTTTGGTATTTATATGGGAAGAAATAAAAAAATAAATGTTTTTCTTGATGATTGGCTTATTCTAGGTCTCAATGTCCCTGCTTTAGTAATTATAATACTTTGTTATGTATGGTTTGGTTTGAATGAAATTGCAGCAATTCTTGCTGTTTCACTGAATAAAATTCCTATGGTTGCTGTAATAATGCGAGAGGGAGCAAGAGCTATTGAAAGAGACTATATCGAAGTTGCAAAGTTCTACAGAATACCAAAAAAAAGATTTTACCTAAAAGTTATATTTCCACAATTGTACCCATATTTACTTTCATCAGCAAGGTCTGGGCTTTCTCTCATATGGAAAATAGTTTTAGTTGTAGAACTTCTTGGAAGAAGTAATGGTGTCGGATTTAAGTTATATGGATTTTTCCAGTTTTTTGACATTTCTGGAATTTTAGCTTATACACTTGCATTCGTTTTACTTATAATATTTGTTGAATTTATTTTAGTTAGACCTTTTGAGAGAAAAATATCAATCTGGAAGTAAAAATGAATTTCGAAATTAATATCAAAGAAAAAAACTTTATTAATAAATTAGATAATTCTAAAATCAATGTACTCAAGAATATTGATATCAAAATTAATTCTAAAGAGTTTGTGTGCATTGTTGGACCTTCAGGATGTGGAAAAACAACACTTATGAACATAATTGGTGGATTGATTTCTGCAGATAAACAAAATATAAAATTGAATGGCAAAACTAGAAAAGATATTGAAGAAAATATAAGTTATGTTTTTCAATCCTCAAGGTTATTGCCTTGGCTTACTGTGAGAGAAAACATAGAATTGGTTAGCCAGAAAAAAACAAATATAGAAGGCGATATAAATGATTTATTAAATAACTTTGGGCTTTCAGAATTTATAGATTTCTACCCAAAAGCTATTTCAGGTGGGATGAGAAGGAAAGTTTCTCTTGCAAGAGCTTTAATAAATAAACCAAGTATTTTACTAATGGATGAGCCTTTTGTCTCATTGGATCAACCGACCTCTGAAAATCTATATGATGTGTTAATAAATTATTGGAAAATGAAACCTATAACAATCATCCTAATTACCCATAGTCTTAAAGAAGCATTATTACTCTCAGACAGAATACTTTTTTTTTCAAAAAAACCAGGTACAGTAGTTTTTGATTATAAAGTTAAGTCAAATAGAAATCCTTTAAATGTTGATAACAAAAATGTTAGTGCTGAATATAATAATCTTAAAAAAAAATATCCTAAAATACTTGGTGGTATAGTTTAACAATTATGGGATTTTAGAAATGAATGAATTTCAGAATTATTTAGATAAAGGAGGAATAATATTTTCGCTCCTACTGGTAATGTCAATAATTGGATTAGCTATAATTATTTACAAATTTTTTGAAATTTATTTCTTCAGTAATTTGAATTTTAAAAAATTTTCTAAGCACTTAAAAGAATCAAAAAACTTATCTGATTTCAAAGTCTCTATTCAGGATTTGGGGTCATCAAGTCAAATTTCACTATTAGTTGATATCATCCAAATAATTGAAAAAAGAGACAAAAAAACCGAACAAGTAGATGAACTAAATCTTGTACTAGATTCTGAGTTTAATAAAGCTCACAAACTTTTACCTTCACTTGAAATCATAGGTCAAGTTAGTCCACTAATTGGTCTTTTAGGAACCGTTATCGGAATGATAGACTCATTCAATGAATTGGAAATTGGTGGAAGCTTAGTTGATCCCTCAATTTTAGCAGGTGGAATATGGACTGCCTTATTAACAACTGCAATGGGTTTAATAGTTGCGATACCAGCATTAATAAGTCATTATTATTATGAAAAAAAAATATACGATTTTCAAAAAAAATTGGAATTCTTTTTGGGACAACTCTCAAAAAAAAATTAATAAAAATTATTTTTTATATGTATAAGATTAACAAAAAATCATTAAAGATTAATATTATTCCTTTAATAGATATTATTTTTTTAATGCTTGTTTTTTTTATGCTTGCAACAAATTTTTCAGAGAGAAGAGAAGTAAAATTTTCAATTGAAAACAAAATAAATACTCAATCAAGTGATCCCAACACCATTAATGTTTTTATTAAAAATAATAAATACTTTATTGATAAAAAAAAGGTAGATAAAGATTTAATAGAATCGGAGATTCTAAAACTATGGGAAAGCAATAATTTTAAAAATGTTGTAATTTTGAATGATGATACTTCAGAAATTGAAATATTAATATTTTTGCTGGATTTATTTAAAAAAAATCAAATCAACGAAGTAACCTTTGCTAATGATACTGAAATTAAATAAAAAAAAAAATAAAGATCTTAATGAATCAATCAATATGATTCCTATGATAAATTTAATTTTTTTACTTCTTATTTTTTTTCTTTTGACAGGTGTTATTCAAAAAAAAGATAATAAGAAAATAACACTGCCAGAATCATTTTATGGAGTAAAAAAAAATCAATCGGTCAAAAAAACATTTAATTCTATTTCTATTAATTCTAATGGAATTGTAGAGTGGAATGATCAAAAAATTACAATTTCTGAACTATTGAAATTTAAATTAGATGAAAATTCAAAAATATTACTCAATGTAGACAAAAATGCAAAAATAAAGAATCTTAATGAAATTATTGAGCTTCTAAAAGATAAAGGTATTAAAAAAGTATTAATGAATGTTAGGCACAAAAATGTTGAGATTTAACTTTTTTTTTTTAGCTAGTTTTTTTTCAATACTAATTCATTTTTCTATGATTAGTTTCATACAATCTTTCAAAGAAAACAAAGAAAAAGAAATTTTTGTCATGGACTTGAGTACATTCCAAAAATTCAGACCTGATGTTAAAGCACCCCCAAAGACAAACGAAATAGATGAAAAAAAATTGAAAGAACCAGTTACTAAAGAAAAAGAATCTCCAGTAAAAAAAGATGTGCCCCTAAGAAAGAATATACCGATTAAAAAAGAAGTCCCAATAAAAAAAGAATTACCAATAAAAAAAGAATTACCAATAAAAAAAGAAACCGAAAAAAAGCAAGAAGTTGTATCACCGAAAAATAAAATTAATTCTCAAGAAAATGTAAAACCAATCAAAAAACAATTACCTTCAAATGAAAGTAGAAAAAAATCAGATTTAATTAGCAAAGAATTAAAGGCATATTTTTCACTTATTTCTAAAGAAATAAATATTATTGCATCAAAATCATACCCAATTCAATCAATCAAAAGAAGAGAACAGGGAACAATTATTGCAGTAATTTCAATAGATTCTAATGGAGATTTAAAAAAAATGGAATTTGATACAAGAAGGCCAAAAAGATTATTGGATGCAACTAAAAATATCTTAAGAAAATATATTTTTCCTCCCCCGCCTATGTTGTTGTTTGATGATCGGAAGCTACTAAAAATAAAGATTCCAGTGAATTTCATATTAAAGTAGTCATTGTTGCATTAATGCAACAAATTTGTCACTTTTGTTGATAGTTTTTAATTATTTCTTCAATTGTTTATTCTTTAAGATATATTTAAATAATATTATTTAATAATCTTAACTATAGGGAAGGAAATAATATGAATATTAATAAGAAAATTGCTCTAGCTGCTATCCCAGCTGTAATGGCTCTTTCTTCTACTAATGTTGATTCAAAAGTTTTACTTATGAGTGACAGTGGTTGGGAAGTTTCATTCGATGGTGCGGCTAACGCATTTTATAACCACACCTCAACTGGTAATATTGAGATGGTTGGTAATAACCAAGATTATACAACAAGAGAATCTTCATCTTCTGTCGTTATGAGTGGACAAGGTACCAATGCTCTTACCGCTGGTTCTGAAGATTTTTCTTCAATTTCAGTTGGTTTATTGCCAAATGTTTGGGGTTTCACAGTTAAAGCACCTACAAAAAATGGATTAGATGTATCTGGTCGTTTAGGTCTTTATACTCATATGAACGCGAATGGTGACTCTGCTGATAACAACGTATTAAACATTCGTGAAACTTCACTCTCTGTTGCTGGATCTTGGGGTTCAGTTTTGATGGGTAGAAGTTTAGGTATCCATGGCGCAAACGCTATTGTCAATGATATGACATTATTTGGTGTTGGTGTGGCCGCTGGTAGTATTTCAGGTACAACATTAGGTAGAATTGGTGTTGGATATGTATACGCTGACTGGTATCCACAAATTACATGGACAACTCCTGGAATTGGTCCTATCGGGGCTAAAATTGGTGTTATGCAAGCAACTGATGTCCTATCAAGCGGCGCAGCACATGCTACACAACATGATTCTCCAAGAGTTGAAGCTCAGTTAGATTTATCTTTTGATGTTGGTGATCTAGGCACTTATTGGTGGGTAGATGGTCAATACCAAAATGTATCTAGAACTCAAGCAGAAGCAAACGCTTTTGACGGGCTTAACATAGGTAATAATGTTGTTGGTACAGCAATTGAAGGAGACTACTCAGATGAAGTTGAAGTTGGTGCAGTCGGTTTCGGTACGAAAATGACTTTCCAAGGTTTGACTTTTGTTGCTACTGGTTTCTACAATGTAGGTCTTGGTATGCAGTTTCAAGGAAACTTGAACGGTACATATTCTGGGTCTCTTGATGCCAGAGGTAAGGCTAGACACTTTTATGGTGGATACCTACAAGCAACATATGACTTTGGTCAAGGTACTAACCTAGGTTACTCTTATGGTTCTAACCATCAAGTGTTAACTGGTGAAGACTGGGGTGATGTGAACAACATAGACGCAAATGATGGCAGAACTGCTGCTCTTCAAAACTATGTTGAGTCTCACATGGGTATGATTTGGCATAATGTAACTGAAGATTTCAGAGTTATTGCTGAAGGTTCTTTCACAGAAGCTCACTGGCACGCTGGTGGATCTCAAGAATCTACTAACGTTTCTGTTGGTGCATTCTTCTTCTGGTAGACCATATACCAAACCAAATTTGGTAAAAAAAGGGAGGCATTTTAGTCTCCTTTTTTTTTACCATTCAAAGCTATAGATTCTTTTTCTGGTAGATCATTTAAGTTTTATCAGATATAAAAAAAAGTAAGATTTTAAATTTGTAATACATATTTGGATTATGAAAAAATTATTTACTTTAATTTTAACTTTCTTTTTATCGAGTTGCTCCTCATTTGATGATATTTTTATTGACAGTGATGTACTTTATTTAAGTGCTTACGAAAATGTGAAAGTTATCCCTCAAGATTCAAACCTTACCGGACCAAATCAGCACCCAATTCAGATTTCATCAGATAGATTAGATGGAGCACTTAAACTACTTTTAATAAGAGTTGGAACTAAAACACAATCCTTATTTCCTGATGAAAAACTCACAGTCATAACCGATGCAATTGAAAGAGGCTTATCACAAGCAAAACCTAACCAAGATGTAGTTTTTACAATAGAAAGTTGGTACTCTGGCTTGCCAGGAACTAGATTAAAAGATAACAGAGTTGTATCGGGCAGACTCTTTTATAACAAAGATGGATTAAATGTTATTTTTGGTTCTGTTCTTAGAAAAGGTTTTCAAAGCACAACTGATCCTATGCTTCAAACAAGAAATCCAGACCTAAGAAAAAACCCATATGTTCCTGGATCAAGGATAATTTCTGTTAAAAATCCATTCGCTATTGCTGCTCCCCCAAATTCAGGAATTATGAGACCAAGAATTGCAAAAGGAAGAGCGGATTGGATTGTACTAACAAATAATTCTTTAATTTCTAGAAGTCGGCTCACAGAAAATGAGAGGAGTATGGCTAGATCATCCAATATTGAAATGCAAGGTTTAAGAAATGAGTTACAGCAATTAAAAAGAGAGCTTAGGTCCATGAGTAATCCAAATCAAAACTATCAATATGGTAATAGGGGTGGATACCCTAATGTTTCCCCTCCTCCCACTCCATATCCATATCCATATCCCTACCCCTACCCGCCTCCATATCAAAACCCAAATCAATATTATCCTGTTCCCAATAAACAAAGAATTAATCCAAACAGAGAATTAACTTTTAAATCACTTGAAAATATGAGATCTAGAGGATTAATCAGTGAGGAAAATTACTTAAAAAAATTGAAAGAACTTGGCTATTAATTAAACTCCAGTTCAAAATTCCAAATCAAAGAATGGTTGGCCGCTGAATCCGTGAGACCGTGTAAATAACCTAAAGACAATTCATATTCTATATCATTAAATTTAAATTCCGATTCAAACTGCAATCCATATTGATGTTTTTGAGTATCAAATGTATTGGGATCAGAAACTTCACCAAAATCACTAAAACCTATTATGCCAAAACTAAATTCATCACGAAAAAAACCATCAAACATTAATGAATTACTCAAACTAAAAGTAGTTGATCCTTCGGCTGTTGCACCAACCTGTTTTTCAAAAATAAAATTTGAAATAAAACTCAATGATTCATTATAAAATTGATTTAAATATTTGTACTCTATTTCATCAGCTTCTTCTCCTTCAGAAACAAAATTATAAGAAAAATAAAGTGCTGCGGCAAAATTTTTATAGTCTAAAATTTGAACCTGGTTTTGAAATTCCGTTTTTTCCCAATCAAAAGGAGTTTCCTCTTTGTCTGATAAATGTAGCTCTATTTCACTTTGCCAATAATGTGTCCAAGAATACTCTGTTTCCAAAACATGGTGATGTGCTTTATTTTTTGATTCTCTGTCATCAGAATCAAAATGTCCCCTCCATTCTAAAGATTGTCTTCCTTCTTCAACTTGAGGACTATAAATTTTATGGTGTGCAAAAAGGTTTGTGCTTAAAAAAAAAGTATAAAAAAAAAATTTAAATCGCATTAGATTTCCATTAGATCTTCTTTTAGTATTGTCATATGAAACTGGTAGGATTTTTCTCCTTCATCCACCTCAACATACATCAAACCAATAAACTCATTTTCAAATAATATTTCACAAGAATCATCGATAGATTTTCTCTTTACAGCTTCGAAACCAGTAGTATTGAATTTTTTATTCAAGTATTCTTCTATTTGCTTTATTTCAAGATCAGTCATTGTATGGAATTCTTTAAATTTCTATGATAAAGGTTAAATAATTTCAGGCAAGTGTATTAATGAATGAAAAAAAAACAATATTATTAGGTTCTCTTGGTCTTATACCTTTCTATATCAATACATTTTTAATAATTTTTTTCCCAAAAATTTATCATTTAAATTCAGATATTTTACACCAAGTTTTAATAATTTATGCCTCTTTGATAATATCATTTCTTTCAGGAATGCATTGGGAAAGAATAATTAATCGTAAAAAAAATCGTTTGTATGTTTTACCCATGCTTCCAGTTATAATTGCATGGTCAAATCAATTTTTACATTTGGAATTTTATAATGAACTTATCGTAATTTTTCTTCTGATATGGTGTTTAATTATGGATTTAATATTATTTAAGGAAACTACAAATATTTGGTATAAGAAACTAAGGGTCTATCTAACCCTTCTAGCTATCGTATCTTTTTTTCCACAATTTTTTTACCAATACAATCAATGATTTAGAGATTTATAAGTTTTTTTTTCTTGAATTCGCTTTAATTTTAGTCATCCTATACACTTAAAAGATATGGGGAGGTTTTTGGGTAACGCATTAGTACCCATAGATCTACTTGTATGTAATAATTAACTTATTAGCCCCTACTTTAATATATTAGTTAAGGCTAATTTTTAATAACTACGAAAGGATAGAAATATGGACTATATGCTTAAGCCAGAAGATTTCGTGGGTGTATCATTTTGGATTAT
>MDTG01316188.1_pt1 | contig 12164 bp, 12 predicted proteins | sample 811421 | NCBI WGS metagenome assembly MDTG01 (sample SAMN05326645, study PRJNA326480) | marine metagenome | isolation source: seawater | place: Pacific Ocean: South East | collected 2011
CAATCTTTAAAAATATTAGTTTCTTTTTGGATTTTTAAATTCTGAATAGCTCCATTACAGTACATATTATGTGTTTGATATTTGTATCCATCTAATGGGCTATCTTGGCACCATAAGCTAAATGATATTATTTTTTTCATATATTTTATTAATTAAAATATTGTTTTTATATTTATTAATAAATATTTATTTTTAATAATTATTTATTTTTAATAATTATTTCAAATATAAAAATAATTAAATTTTATATTTTAATGAATAAAGTATCAGTTATAATACCAACATTTAATAGATATTACAGTTTATTTAATGCTGTAGATTCAGTTAAACAACAAACTTATAAACATATTGAAATTATTGTAGTTGATGATAATTCTACAGATGATAATTATAATAATCTAAAAATAGAAGGAGTTAAAATAATTAAGCTAGAAGAAGGTTCTAAACAAAAACTAAATTATGGTTGCGGAGCATTACCACGTAATGTAGGAATGTATTATGCTACAGGAGATTGGATCGCTTTTTTAGATGATGATGATATATGGATGCCAAATAAATTAGAATTTCAAATGAACGAAATGATAAAACATAATTCATTAATGTCTTCTACTGATGGATATATTGGTTCTGGCTATTATAACCCAAAGAAAATATATAAAATATATAATAAAGAATATTATTATGAATCATTAAAAAAAATATTTAATTATGATACTGAATTACCAGATTTATTTAATAAAAAATTTGTTGAGATACATAACCCTATTATTACTTCTAGCGTATGTTTTAATAAGGATTTATATCATAAAATAGGAGATATGAAATTAATTAAAAATGGAGGTGAAATAATAAATGGTGTTAAGGAATGGCAAGATTGGGATTATTGGAAAAGAATGTTACAGCATACAGATTGTCTATATATTAAAGAACCATTATTTTACTATAATAATAAATGAAATAAATTTTAAATAATAGTAACTGATTATAAAATTTAATTTTAAAAATATTATATATAATTATTATTATAATTATTATGGCTAATAATCTTATAAATAATTATTTTGATAAAGTGTATGTTGTAACAACAAAAAGATTAAAAAATAGACATAAATATATAAAAGAACATTTAGATAAATTTAATATTGAATTTGAATTAATATATGGCCCTGATAAAGATGATATTAATTTAAAAGATTTTAATATTATAAATACATTTTTTAATTTAAATAAAAATAATTCAACAAATTATACAAATAGAGTTAAAATAGATATAGTTTGTATTATTAGTCACTATATGTCATGGCAAGACATGATTAGTAAAAAATATAGAAATTGTTTGATAATGGAAGATGATTGTTGTTTAGTTCCTAATTTTTTAAGTTCATTCAAAAATTTTACAGAAAATATTAAAAATATTGAATGGGATATTTTACAATTAGGATGGCAACCTTTTAATTATACTAGTGTTAAAGATATTAAAATAAATAATTATGTTAAAAAACAATGGTCTTTTATTGGAGGTGCTCATTGTTATGCTATTACAAATAGAACTGCACAACTTTTAGTCAAAAATTTAATAATCTTAAATAAAGATAAAGATAAGATAAATAATGACAGTGAATTATATAGAAATGGAGCAATATATAAAGGTATTGACGGATATATAGGTGATATATCAAATATTCTAACAAAGAATAATTGGAATATTAATATCCAATCATATTGTCCAATTGAGAATTTAGCGGCAGATTGTAGTCATGGTAATCAATTCACAGATGTTAAATTTAGCGTATACGCTATGGATGAATAATTTAATAATCTATCAATTATTAAATATATTACTATGATTTTATGTATTAACTATATTTATACTTTTTCTAGTTTAAACTTAAATTAACAAAGTTATTATAAAAAAAAAAAAAAATTTTATTTATATTTTTATATGTGTATATCAATTTTAATTCCATTTTATAATACAAAATTTGAATATTTTAAAGAATGTTTATTATCTATTGAAAATCAAAATTTTAATAAAACATTTGAAATTATAATTATAAATGATGGGTCAGAATCAAATATTTCTAATAAAATAAAAAACTTTATTTCTACGCTTAATAAGACATATATACTATTTGATTTAGATCAAAATTATGGTATTGCTTATGCATTAAATTATGGTTTAAATAAATGTAAATATGATTTAGTAGCTAGAATGGATTCAGATGATATAATGAAACATGATAGATTAACAAAACAATATGATTATATGATAAAGCATCCACAATGTACTGTATTAGGAGGTCAATGTGAAATGATGAATGAAAATACTAAAAAAATAAATTATACAACTAATCATCCGAATATAATAACTAAAGAATATTTAAAACAATATAAAAAAATATGGTTTGCGAATCATCCTACTGTAATGTATAGGAAAAAAATTATTTTAGATATTGGGCCATATGATATACATTTGAAAGGACATAGTGAAGATACATATTTATGGTTACAATTAATAAAAAAAAGATATCAACTTCACAATTTAAGTGATGTTATACTAATATATAGAGACTGTCCTGGAAGTTTATCACATAATTTCAAATATGATGTTAAAAAAGATATATTGAATTGGATTTATTCATTATAAATAAATATTATCATTAAATAAATATAATGCTAGAGCTAATAAATCCAAATAGATTTGATTTAATTGCTAAATATTTATATATAAAAAATTATTTCAGTAATAATAAATTAGATTTTTATATAGATTTATATAAGAATCATATTATTACATTTAATAAAGGATGGGAATATCCTGGAAATAAAACAAATATTGATGATTTTATTAATTCTTTTGATAATTTAATTGAATCAATAAAACATAAGGGGTTTGATAATAATAATTTAATAGAAGTAGATAACAATAATAATATACTAAATGGTGCGCATAGATTAATGATTTGTTATTATTTAAATATTAAACCAAATATTAGAAAAGTTAATAAAAGTAATTATAATTTAAATTATAATTATGATTTTTTTTTAAATAGAAATAATTATTGGAGAAGAGATAATGAAAACTATCAGAATTTGCCTATTATTTATTCAGATACAATGGCATTAGAATATATAAAAATTAAAACAAATGTAAGAACAATGATATTATATCCAATTTCTTATAAATTAGGTAAAAGAGATGAAATCGAAAAAATAATCAATAAATATGGTGTACTATATTATAAAAAAAGGGTCAATTTAAATAAAAATGGTGTTTGTAATTTAATTAAAGAATTATATAGGGGTGAAAAATGGATAGGGGGTATGTTTCCAAATAATAATTGTGGAGGTAAATTTGGTGTTTGTTATTCAAAAGATCCAACAGAGCTTTATGTTATTGATTTCTATAATGATTCAAAAGTTATTCAATTTAAAAAAGAATGTAGAGATCTATTTAATTTAGGAAAACATTCACTGCATATTAGCGATGATAATATAGATACATTTAGAATAGGATCCTCATTATTGAATGAAAATTCAATATATTTTTTAAACAATGGGACAAATAATTTAAGTAATAATACGAAGGAATTATTAGTAAAATATTTTAATAAAATAGGAAATAATAATGAAGATTATTGCTTAACATCAAGTTTAATAATGGAATTATTTAATTTAAGAAATGCTAAAGATATAGATTATCTGCATATTTCTGATTATGAATTAAGTTTAAATAATATAGGTTTACATTCAGGTATATGGGAAAAATATTATCATATATCAAAAAAAATAATAATTTATAATCCAAAATATCATTTCTATTTTAATGGATATAAATTTACAACATTAAATATAATTAAAAAGATGAAAGAAAATAGAGGGGAAGAAAAAGATTTAAAAGACATTAAGTTGATTGGTTAAATATTCCTTAATAATTTTTTTTTTTATATTTGTTGTAGATAACCCTTCATGATAATCTACCCTTTTAAACTTACCTAATTTTACTACTTCTTTATACATAAAATTATATTTTTCTTCTTCATCAGCATTATGACCATGTATAACTAAATCTATATTATTATTTTCAACAAATTCTTTAGTAATAGTTAATGGAGCATTAGGAATTACTTTATCTACATATCTACATGATTCAATAATGTACATTCTTTCATACATATTTAAAACGGGTTTACGTTTATAAGACTCAACATCTTTATCTGAGTGAACACCAACTATTAAATTATTTCCATGCTCTTTAGCCTTTTTTAATAAATTAACATGATTTACATGAAATAAATCACCAACCATATCCACATAAATATTATTCATTTATATTTAAAAAAAAAAAAATATCTTTATATTTACAAAAAATTATTTATATTATTAATCATTATCTTGATAAATTATATTTTTAATCATTATCTTGATAAATTATATTTTCAAAATAAATAGTTCCTATATCTTCAAAATTGTCGATATTTTCATTACTCCATATTTTAAAGAAAAAACTATAATCTAAATGTGTACCAATATCATTTTGTACGCACTCATTTATTATCTTATTAGGATAAAAATCTTTGAAATAATTAATAGCTTTTTTTAAATTTGTATTGCTTAAATAATATTCTTTATATTTTTCTCCAATTAACATAGTACAATCACCAATATCACTTCTTCTGATATAATTTGTTCCAATAATATTTTGTCCCCATCTAATTTTATATTTACATATAGCTGCTTTATATTCTGTATCAACAAATTTATTTATATTTCCATATTGTAAATTAATTAAATCACCAGATACTAGTATACAATCACCTTTTATTGATAATGCTGTTTTTAAAGTAGAGTATATTTTTTCATCTTCTGGATATAATATTTCTATATTTTTGTGATTTTTTTGAATATGATTTATTAATTTTTTTACCTTTGGATTAATAACTATATATAATTTAGTATTTTCTATAGTACATTTATCAATAATATCATCTATTATTATTTTTCCATTATTTTTATTAATTTCTGTATGTCTTTCTCGATTAGGTTTGGGTGGACCAGCTGCTAAAATAATAATATTTTTCATATTATACATAACTACTATTAGTTTTTTTTTAAATTTATAAATATATATATATATATAAATGTATTTTAATTACAATATATATGAATATACTCAAAATTGGTTTCATGAAAATATTGCTTTAAAAAATGAATTGTATAAATATGTAGATTTGGATAGTAAATTAAATATATTAGAAATAGGTAATTTTGAAGGATTATCATCTTGTTTTTTTTCAGACAATTATTTGAATCATAATGACTCTAAATTATATTGTGTAGATCCATATTATAAAACTGGTAGTTTTGAAGGAATTACTAGTAAATGTGTATCTGAAAATACAGAAAAATTATTTATAAATAACATACAAAAAAGTAAAAATTATAAAAAAATTTATAAATTTAAACAAACTTCTAACGAATTTTTCTTAGATAATAATATAATTTTTGATATAATTTATGTAGATGGATGCCATGAACCCGAATATATAAAAGACGACATTATCAACGCATTTAAATTTACAAAAAAAAATAGTATTATTTGGTTCGATGATTATGGGGGAAATACAACTGGTAAAGGTCCTATTAAAAATTATATAGATAAATATTTAGAAATATATAGTGGTAAATTTAAAATATTATATAAAGATTATCAGTTAGGTATTCAAATACTTTAATAAATTAATATTAAATATTTATTTAAATATTGATCAAGGAAAATACACTATTTATATATTTCAAGTATGTACTTATAAACTTATTTTTTTTTACTCAACATATATCCTTCTATTCTTGAAAATTCTTTATTAGCTAATTCTTGCAGATCATATTTATATTGTAAGTCTATTAATTGTTTAACTTCAAATCCATTGTCCTCCATTATTTCTATATTTTTGACTTTTGCTCTATTATAATTATTATTAGAAAGCATATATCCACCAGAAATAATATTCTTTGCGGCCCATTTTTGTGCATGCTCTTTTAATTTAGGTGTAGATGAATAATTACCCAAATCATTATGACAAAACGCAATATCTATTTTATCATCTTCTGTAAGTTCAATACAGTTTTTAATTAGAACGTTTGGGTGGTTAGTAGGATTATGTAAATCATATCCAATACATCTTTCATAACCAAAAAATTTACATAATTTATCAAATGAATAACAGTTGTGAGTACCCAATATTAAAATTTTACCTTCTTTCGGAATATCCTCAAGTTTCATTATTATGTTTTCATAAAAGGTATTCACATAATAATCCTTTCCACCCTGATCCCAATTATCGTGTTCGGGATTATTAAACCAATAATCATATGAATAATATAATTTTTCTTCTTGATATATACCTAACTCTTCCAAATTTTTACAAGTTCCACTACTTTCTTGATCAGGATTGTCATCTTTTATATTTTCAAATAATTCTAAACCCCTTGCGGCCTGTTCCGGAGTCATATACATATTCCATCCTAATGATTTTATAGTGTCTTCTTTATATAATTTATAATTAATTCCATCTTCTGACATGGTGCGACCCTCATATCTAACTGTTCTAAACCAATCATATGCTTCTTTATCATCCGTTAATATCATACCACCCTTACCAATAGGAATATGCTTTCTAATATGGAATGATAAACAATGATAGGTATTTGATTTATACATACCTTTTTTCATTCTAACCGCTCCATCATAAATAGGATATGGTTTTAATTGATATGCTCCTGACCACTCATAATCTTCAAATGTTACATTACATCCAGCATGAATAATTGTACATGGAACTGATATCCAAGTTTTAGATGGAATAATTACTGATCCGGATGCTTTTAAATATTTTAAACATAAAAATAAAGCATTTGTACAACAATCAACTGAAACAGCATATTTACTACCAGCATATGTTGCTATTCTTTTTTCAAATATATCTACTACTCCCCAAGCATCTTTAACATTATATTTAATCATAGTTGAATTAAATTTCGTTTTTTCTTTATCCCAAATATCTTTTGATTTGTAATTACTGTTATTATTAAGTTTGACTCTTTTATAATAACCGCCATCAATATATTTACTATTAGTTGTAACTGATTGTAAGTTGTTGTTTTTATTATAATAATTTAATGGTAAGACTCTAAAATCCCAACTAACTCTAGTTTTTCCAGTTTTATTAATATTATTATGATGATTACATTTATTACCATTAAATGATATAGTTTCTCCTGCTTTTAATTCTACAGGTGCATATTCTCCAAATCTAGGCATTTTTTCGACCATTACTGTATTTGTATCATACATATTTGTTAATGCTGTAATAAAATTTATTTCTCCGGTAGGATGTTTATGATTTTCATCTGAATCATAATGATTTATCACAATGGCAACATTATTTGGTAATTGGATTCTAAATGTTGGAAATTTTTGAACTAATGCTTCATTTAATCCCAAATATGGAAGCACTATCTGCTTAATAAATTTATCATATTCATTTTTTAATTCGTCCCATCCTTCATCAAGTTTTTTATAGAATTTATTATGGTAAACTGTATGAGAATCTTTTCCTAATTCAGTAAATAAATCATATTTACTCGATGTACTATTATGTAAATTATTTAACTCACATTTATATAAATCTGTTACTAATTGAACAAATTTATAATCATTAATATCATAATCTAGTTTATTTAAATGTTTTTTACCATAGACCATTTCTGAAGTAAAATCAAAATTATTAGTCATAATTAATTATTTATATTATTGTTATTAATTTTTAAATAATGTATAACGCAACAATATACACTTTTTAATATAATATGTAGTTATTAATTTTGGTAAAATATCAAAATATTATTTAATAGATTATTATTTATATTAATTAATTTTAAAAAAAGGTTATTAATTATATAATAATAATTATAAATATATTAATTATATAACAATAATTTTAAATATAATAAATATGAAAATTGGTATTGCTATTTCTACTTTTACTGAAGAAAAGACAGATAATGAACGATATCAAATAATTGATAGGAGTTTTCAATCTTTAAAAGATTATGTAGCTAATTCTAAATTGAATCTATATATTGTTATTGTTGTAGATGGAATAATACCGGTTAAACATCAAACTATAATAAGTAAATATGATTTTAATGTTTACCATAGAGATAAAAATGGAGGTGTTGCTAGAACAAAAAATACTAGTATTAGATTGATATTGGAGCAAAATTGCTATATTGGTTTTTTAATGGATGATGATGTATTATATAAACCTGAATGCTTTGAAAAATATATTGATGCTATGCTAAATGGTAATATACATCATATGGTATATTGTCATATGCCACCAATTGTTCATCCAAAAAATGAATGGGATAAATTTGGATATATTGAAACACATATCAATAATTATCCATTAATGAAACATGGGGGTGGTGGAGTTGGATGTTTGCTATCATTTACTCCCAGATTAATTAAAAAAATTGGTTATTTTAAAGTTATGAGTGGTAAATATGGCTATGAGCATATTAACTTTACTAAGAGAGCTATATTTCATAATGTAATACCATTTGCTTCAGATATTATTAATTCAATCAACTATATTGATCATATAGGATTTGAGCCAATATCTTATAACAATTTTAAAAAATGTCATAGTATTAGTGAAGATTATAGAAAATCAGAAAATGCTAAAAATAGAAAGGAATGGCAATTAAACTTGGACAAATATGTTGAATGTATAGAATGATTATACTAATTTATTTATAATAGTAATCATTGAATTGATTGATTTATTACTAATTTGTATATTTTTTTCATATTGACCATATTCATGAACAGGTATTTGCCAATAATTAAAACCATAAGATAAATTTACTAATTGTGTACTATGACAATCTTTTATAAATACATACTCTATAATATTAACATCATTATTACAAAATAATGTATGAAAATTAGCAGAACCATGTGGTCCTATAACAATTTTAGCATTATAAAATAATTTGAAACGCTTATTTATAGGATAATCTTTATAAAAAAATTTTATAAATTGTAAATTATTTGTTTTACAATATTCTTCTAATATATTAATAATTTTATGTTCATTAATTATATTTCTAGTTTTATTACCTGTATTACGCATTGTATATATTAAACATGGTTTATCTTGAATAATATTATTTAAATATGTATTCGCAATATATTTGCGTAAATTTTTATAAAGGACAACTGGGCAAGTACAATGACCTATATATGGAAATAGACCGGAGCTAAATGGTCCATTTATTTGAAATTCATATAGTGTTTTAAATATTACCTTATTATAAGTATTAAAATTTAAATATATAATATTATTATTTATATTTAATATATTCTTGATAATATAATTAAAAGAATCAAAATCCCTATTTTCATTAATGATATAAATATTTATATCTTTATCTTTATCGAGTATTTCTTTCATAAATAATAAATAGGGTAGATAATCCTGCATGAATACTCCCCATATTTTAATACCATCTACAAATATTAAGGGGATACCTTTTAAATTTGATGATTGAGTGGTTTTTTTTATATTATATCTCTTATGAATAGATACATTTACTTTAAATATATTTAATTCTACATTTTCATGTTCAATAATTTTGATTGAACTAAATTTAGTAATAATATTATTATCACATGTTGCTAATTGAAAACTTTCTTTATAGTAGTCATAATAATCACCAACATGTCCTTTTAAGCAAGTAGTTGTTAATTTAAAAGGTTTATTAGAAAATTCACCAGGTTTATGAGGTATATTTCTTAAATAGTCTTTATCCTCTTCTAAACATTTAACTAAACCAGTAATATTATCTTCCTTATTATATTTTAGTAATTTAATATCCATTTATTCAATATTTTTTAATATATTTATATAGTATACTTTTATTATATTTATTATTTATTATATTTATTATTTATTATATTTATTATTTATTATATTTATTATATAATATATTATCTATGATTCTTTCAAGTTTATTAAAATAGCTATTATCTTCTATTTTATAGGAATATCTAGAATGCCAATGATACGCAAATACTTTATTTTGAAAAAAATCTGTTATTTTTGTAATTTTTTCATTAGTTTCTTTAAAAAAATTATCAAAATTATTTAATTTACTATAATTTGATTTCGTTTTTCCATCTAACAATATCCATACAGGATCAAAAATACTGGAGGGTAGTTGTAATAAATTTAATTCATAATCAAAAATGACTCTATTATAATCAAGTCCAAATTGTTTTTTTTCAATTTCAATATATTTAATATATTTATTAAATAAATTTATACATATATTACTACCTTTATGTAATGATAATAAAGCATTATTTCCTCTACCTATAATATTAGACCATTGATAACAAAATTCTAAATGTAAGAATGGTGCTAAATCCTTTATCAAAATTAAATCTAGATCATAATACAAACCTCCATAATGATATAAGAATAATACTCTTGCTAAGTCTGATCTATACTTTATTAAATTAATGTCTTCCAAGTTAATATAATGTTTACCTTCGAACAGTGTACCTTTTGCTAATTTATCTGGTATAAATTTTTTAATTATTATATTAATATGTTTAGGTATTATATTAATATTATTCTCATTATAACCATTTTTATAGTCTAGCCATACAATTAATTTAGTTTTATTTAAATTTTGTGTAGCTAGATAAGATTTAATACATAATAATTGTTTTCTAGTAATTTTACCATACCAATATACATGAAAAAAAAGAGGGTTCGCTGAATTATAAGTGTTCCAATAAGTTGCATCCACATCTAATTGTAACATTGAAAAATGTTGTAAACAGATATTAGTATTTTTATATACATCTTTAGAAAGAGAATTAAAATAATCTTCTGTTAATAACATATTTAACTATAATAAATATTATATTAAAATTACATTAATATTTTTAAATATTTAATATTCATATTTAATTCATAAATATTAATTTAAATTTAAAATATAAATTATAATATTTTTTATTAATAATATTCTTTATTTAATCATAACATAATAAACATTATATATAAATATGAGTATTTCAAATACATTAAATTCAAAAAAATTAGATTCAAATAAAATAGAAATACCAGAAAGTCAATGGATACATAAATGGGGAATTGATAAAGAAAATGCTGAACAATTGTATCAAATGATATTAGATTCTAAACCAGAAGTTATAATTGAAACCGGTACATTTGAAGGACAAGGAACTTATGTATTAGCACAAGCTGCTCATCATAATAACAACAAATGTAGAATTTATACAATTGATTATGATGGAGATCCAACCTCATCAGATATTACTCAAGAACAATGGTTACAATTAAAAACAGTTAGGAGTAACAATATAGAAAATATTAATAAAAAATTTCCAAATTGTGAAGTAATATTTTTAGATGGTGATAGTAGACAAGTATTACCAAATATTTTTGATAAATATAATGAGAAGAAATGTGATTTTTTCTATCAAGATAGTATGCATTTTTTTGATGGTATAATGTCAGAATGGAAAATTATCGAACCTTATTTAGTTAAAGATTCAATATGTATATTTGATGATTTATGGTTAAAAAATGTTCAAAAATTTAGAGATTGGTTTTTTAAAAATTATTCAAATACATTTGAATGCTTTAATAATTTAACTGGTCATAAACAATTAATAACTAAAAAATTATAGAATAAAATTAATTATTAGTTATTGTCATTATCATTATTATTATCATTATTTTTATAATTTTTATTAATTATTATTTTTATAATTTTTATTAATTATTATTTTTACTAACTATTAATTTCTGAATATTATTTTTTACTTAAAATTAATTCTTAAAAATAATTATAAAATGATACATTTAATTACACAATTTTACAAGGTTAATTATCAAGACCAACCAGATAATCTCATTAAGCAAAGACAAGAAGAAATTACTAAATGTTTTAAATCTAATTTAGAACATCCAACTGTTGAAAAAGTCCATTTTCTATACGAATCAGAGGATGATGTAAATTTTATGATTCAAGAAGGTATATCTAGAGAGCATCCAAAA
>MDTG01340399.1_pt1 | contig 12164 bp, 4 predicted proteins | sample 811421 | NCBI WGS metagenome assembly MDTG01 (sample SAMN05326645, study PRJNA326480) | marine metagenome | isolation source: seawater | place: Pacific Ocean: South East | collected 2011
ATACATCAAATGGTATGTCTGCATTATAATTTCTATATTCAACAAATGTTGTATCTGCAACTCCAGTAATTAATCCTTCAACATTTAAATCATTAGAAACATCAATATTTGTGGCTGAGATATCTTCAACTAATAAATTACCGCTAATAGCTACATTTCCTCTAACTAATAAATCTCCAGAACAACTAATATCATTAATATGTAATTGATTATAACGTAATCTATTATTAGGAGAAGCAGTGGGTCCTAAATCTAAACCTATATTATAAGTTAAATCACTGAGAGGAATAAGATTTGTTGTATTTACTACACCAGATGCGCCCACACTAAATAAAACATCATTAGTAAAATCATTGTCATCTCGCATAATTCTAAACATTTTATTATCATTATACGGAGCGGGTCCATTATTTAAATTAATAATAAAACCAGAACCAATACCAGCATTATTAGCAGTATAATAAAAATTATTAGCCTGATATTTTAATCCAGAATTAAATGCTATAGCTGTCGTAGTTGAAACAATATTACTTTGAGTTATTGTTAATTCTTGACTGGAACCTACATCAATAGAATTTAAAGCATCCAAATTATTACAAGTAATATCTGTAGCAAAAATAGCCTGAGCATTAGTAGTTCCATCAATAATTACATTTCCACAAATATCAACATTATTTTCAAATACTTCTTCAGTAGTGGTTATTCCATAGGGCCAATTTTTTAAATTTAACCAAACTTCCCAAAGATTTGCTCCCTCAATAATGCGCGGATAAATACCATTTAATATGCCTGTTGTTGGATCAGGGCATTGTGTTCCCCCAACCATTAATGTATATGGAATATCAGTAACAGGGGGGGAGGTAGGAATATTAAAAACAGGTGGATTAGCAAAATTTCCCATAGGTAATACAAATTTATCCCAACTGTAATCACCAATAGATGAGATTTGTTTTGGTGTTACTAATTGCCAATCGGTATTATAGTTATTAGTAAAAGGAGGCGAGCGTGATACATTTAAATCACCCAAATTATTTGCATACATACGAACATCTATTACGTGTCCACCTACCAATGCTCTAATAATTTCTTCATTATCAATACTAGTTGAACCTTGCCAAGGTTCGACATTCCACTGTTGTTCTAACAATAGCCATGCTTTATTTCGAATAGATTTATCAGCGGGAACACCAGGGCAAGATTCTGCTATAATAATTCTACAAATACCTCCAATTTTAGGTGTTTGAATATCAAATCCATAATATTTCATATTTTGTGTTAAATCGTTAATATTAGCTGGACTAGTTGAGTTGGGTCTTACAGTTATACCGGTAAGACATTTTAAATTACCTATATTAGTAGAAATAATTTTTATAAATGGTTTAGGAATTCTTATATCTGCGCTACTGCCATTTGGAGCCGCTAATAGATAACTATCAATATAACCCACTTCAAATGTAATTGTTTGTTCTGTAATTGCCCCAATACCACTTTTAAATGAACCATTTGGGAAGTAAAAAGTAGCAGCTTTCCAATCAATTGGGGGAAATGCAGAATCTGCAGTATCATAGGGTTCAGAAAATTTGATAGTAAAATAAGCACTAGTGTTAGCTATATCAGGTCTATAAGCAGTTTGAAATCCTTGTGGACTTGTAGGATCAAAAGGCGTTGGTCCATAGTTTTGATTTATATCTAAATATGCGATAGGGATAACACATGGCCCCCAGGCACTTGAGAATGTAGGAACAGCGAGTGGTTTTCCAGGATTTGGTGTACTTAAAACATATTCTTGACCTGTATTGGGATTAATATAGCCTCCATCTTCATTAGCTCTAATCATAAGTTTCCAAATTTCATCAAAATAAATATTAAAATCAATTTTTAATGTGTCTATTAAATTAGTATTTCTTGTATATAAATTTTTATCCATTGACACAACACTTTGATTGGGACTTTGAGCGACAAATGCGTTTTGAGATAAATTAGAATCACCACCAACATCTAAAGTATAAGCAGGAGTAATATTACTTATACCCACATTACCAGTATTATAATATAAATCAGTACCAGATTGCGTCCAATAATTACCAGTAATACTACCTGAAAGATCATCTATAGCTAATTGAACTTGCCCCCAACTAGGGACACCAGAATTATCAGTCGCATCACCAATAAAAATGATTTGACCACCATTCATGCTCATATCACCAGATAATATGAAATTTCCATTAACATCTAAAGCTGCGTTTGGTGTTGTAGTCCCAACACCCACGTTTCCAGTATTATAATATAAATTTGAACCAGTTTGTGTCCAATAACTACTAATAATACTATTTGAAAGATCTTCAATAGCTAATTGAACTTGTCCCCAACTGGGCACACCGGATGAATCGGTAGCATTACCTATAAAAATGATTTGACCCCCATTCATACTCATGTCTCCAAATAAAGTTATATTACCACATACATCAAGCTGATTATTAATATTAGTAACACAAGAGAGATCAACATATAATGCGTCCATTCTGGTGGTATTACTTTTTCCACAACCTACAACAAAAATAACATTTTGACTTAAATCGTTATAATGACCGGTTGCGTGACCACTTTCAGTATCTATTATTGTTCCTAATCCTTCAACATGACTATAAGCACCATTAGAACCAATTTTATTAAATCTACCTTCAGCATGACAAGAGGTATTCGAAGTTAATATTTGATTACCAGTACCTTCAATATGTGCACCTACAGAATTATTTATCATAATATTAGATAAACCTTCAATATGATTGTAACTACCACCAGATAGCTGATTATTAAAACCTTCAATATGTGATGCTGAACTAGAATTTATAATATTTTGTTTACCTTCAGCATGTGCGCCCAAACTGAGTTGTATTATATTATTTTCACCTTCAGCGTGTGCGAATTCAGATACAGATTTAATTTGATTACCACTTCCTTCAACATGTGATAATCGGGAATTGGAATCAATGATGTTTTTACCACCTTCAGCGTGACTCCATATTGAAGTGCCTTTAATTTCATTACTTTTACCTTCAGCGTGTGAGAATAAAGAAAAAATTTTATTTGAGTCTCCTTCAGCGTGTGAGAAATCAGCAACTCCAGAATTTGAAAAATGAGGACCAATAACACATGAATTACCTTCAGCATGTGCGTAATTACCACCAACCCACGAGCGAAAACCTTCAGCATGGCTGTATTCACCACTAACACCTTGAAATCCAGTAATATTTGGAGGATCAAAAAATCCTTGTATTAAACTTCCAGAAAGATATGTATTACCAGATACATCTAATATGATGGGAGGATCATTAATATTATTAAAAGAAGGGTCACCATCATGATCAACAGCACTACCATCTAAAATAGGTAGATTTTCATAACCGATATACATATTTTTACGATTGTAGGTGTAATAAGTTCTAACAGCTTCGTTACCACATAAATCATAATCATTACCAGTAACATTAACATATCCGTCAGGTAAGATCATACGATTAAGATTATTAACATCAATAAGTAAATTACTAACATCGGTAGCAGAAACATCACTAGTGCCCCCACCACCACCACCGACACCTTTTGTTCCTGTATATTGAAAAAATGAAAATCGAGGGCCATTAGTAGCTGAAAATTTATTACTGAGTGCCGCTTCCGTACCATAGAATTCAAGAAAACCGGATTTATAATCAAACAACCAAAATAAAGGATTAATATACATATTAATAACTTGGTACACTGTGGGTGATGTACCAGGAACTGCTCTATAACAAAAAAGTTGATAACTATTAGTAATATTTGGATCTTGTTTAAAAGAAATAGCATCTCTTATTGAACTACCCTGAGTTTGTGGGTCAGGAATATACCATGATTTTAAGGAACCGAATTCAGCGGGTTGTAGTTGAAGTTTTTTATAATAACGTAAATTAAATTGTGGTAAATCAATAAAAGATCCATCAAGTATATTAGCACAAGCGTCTAAAGCAGCAGATCTAAAAGGTGGAGGTAGGATAGGTGGAATATTTTGATTAAAAACTCTGTCTCCAAAAATATAATCTGTATAAGCAAATCTTTCTGTAGGAAATGCTGAGGACTGTTTAACATTTACAACACCATTGAATTTTTTAAATAAAAGCGAAATCTTATCTGTATCTGGAATTTCAGAACTCATATATATATATGAAGTATATATGAGTTTTTCTTATAATATTATTAATTATTCATCAGTAAATACAAATGTTATATCTCCAATTGTTTTATTAGTAGAATTTTGTAACCCAATACGTAAATATAATTCTAAGTTTGCTGTACCAGATTTAAAAATAGCTAGTGGTCCACCACTATCAGGTGGGAGATCGATGCCCACGTCCGGCCACACGTTGCGATTTATTCCAACACCATCAGTATTGTTTTCCTCTGCGGATAATGCCGAGTTGTAGGTGCGGCAAGCGTCCTTCCACCCACTTCTATTACTATAAGGACTTTCGGGTGAGCCGACTAGATTTTGGAATGTAGCTTTTTCACAAATAAATAACATATAATCAGTACCCAGTATTAACTGTGTATTATTTTCGTCTTTCACAGTAACAGTAATAGAGTTTTTACCAGGATCAGGACCCACAACTTTTACATTAATCCATTTATAAGTACCAGAAATAGAGGTGATAGTAGTGGTGCTATTGAGATCTCTATAGTAAGTTAGAACAGGCTGATAAGATATACTTAATTGTTCTCCTGAAGCACTCAAAGTATTATAATTGCTATCAGAAGGTTGATTATGAAAATTTGTAAAATAATTAATATAAGGGTCTTTTGTTGAAGTTCCAGTCCATTGTCCAGATCTAAAAGCTCCATCAGTCCACATTAGTTGATTGAAAGGTAATACAATACCATGATTGTAAGTACCAAAAAATCCATTATTTGTGGGTCCCGGATTATCAGGATAAAACCATGGTACGCCTCCAGAGCTATCTGTACCTGTATTAGATAATGTTGTATTAATAAATTTTGTATTATTAAATATTTCATATGTGTAATCCCACCATAATAAATTAGGTGCGGTAAAAGAACAGTCATAATCATAATCTTGTAATGTAGGTGTTAAAGCTACATTATTTCTATAATTTCCGCTTATTCTAAATTGTGGAGTATAGCTAGATATTCTAGAATAATTCATTGAGTTTTGTGAGAGATCAGTAGTTGTAACTTCTAATTGCTTATTTATTATTTGTGTAGAAGATGCAGGCGATGGCCAAGATTCATTAAAATCTTTTGATGTATTTTGTAAGTTGACAGAGCTGACAACATTATTAACCTCTTTATAATATTTAATCTCTCCATCCATAATAACATCTTGAATAGGTGATGTCACAGGATACCAGCGAGTACTAATATCCGTTAATGTGCCAGAAATATCAAAACCAGTAGGCGAAATAATTGTATTATCGGGTCTATTCAATCCAAAAAAATCTCTTACCATAGGAATAGTTAATGGTGAAAATGATATAGGATTCCAAATTATAGGACCTTCTATTTCTGCGATATATAAATCGTACTCCGCATTTGATCCTACAGAGGTAGGAATAACAGAATTTGTTGTGCCTGTATCTATTTCTTGTTTTAATTTAAAATTATAAGGAGAATAGTCGTTGGGACTTGCGCGTATCGCTATATCAGGATAATTTACCAAATTAATTCCCAAAGCAGTAGCTTCTAATACATCTATTCCCATATACCATCCATGTAATCTGTCATCTTGTATAGTAGATAAACCAGATGTAACAGCGTCTTTTGATGCAGAAACTGTTAATTTTAATAATGGATCAACTTGTTGAGCTGGAGCAGAACTTCCCCATGCTCCAGCAAAATCAGTTGTCAACGTTGGTGCTGTACTCTGATCTAAAGAACTAAAAATAAATCTTGATAATCCTCCACCGCTAGAAAAATTACTTAAATCATCTCCTATTATAACTTCAGCATTTGTTCCCCAACCAGCAGTAGAATTATTTTTATTATTAACACAATTTCTCTCCAGATTTAAACTTAAATCATACACAGACTGATTTGCTGTTCCTCCTCCCAAAGTAAGAAAAAATACATCTTTATTAAATTGGGCTTTAGTATCAGCACGGATCAACTCACTGCCATCAATAAGTATATATTGATTACCACTCTTCAAAGTCCAACTATTAGTATCATTTGTGTATAAATCGGTTGATGTAAGATACGAATTATAATCAGTAGACACGTCAGTACGACTGGGGGGTTCAACAACTAATTTTGAATATTGGATAGAAGAATTTCCCACAGAATCACCACCACCACCTTGTCCATTATCATTTACAAACATAGCAGTATACACAGTATTAGGTGGTGTGGAATTTAATCTCATAAAATAATTATTAAGGAAATAAGAATAACCAGGATAAATAATTTCATTAGCAGTATTTGCTGGATTATTGATTGTGGATGTTGTGCTAAAATTTGAAGATGTAGACCATGAATTAGATTCTATATTACTTGAAGTCAATGTTGCCTGATATAGTGTAGGAGTAGGTTTATTATTTTGCTCACCCCAAGGAGTTGAGGCATCTCTCACATATCCCATAGATATATCAAATCCGTAGTTAACAGATAATGAATAAGTAGATAATTGAGAGAAAACAACATTTAAAGATGTATCAGCGGGTGATGTAGAATCACTGCTAGAGGCGGCGGGACTACCATTTGGATCAACAAAAGGATCAGCATTATTGTTGGCACCTGTAATAATCAAAGTTCTATAAGTTTGTGTGGGGTTATTAGTAAAACTTGTTCCAGTGGGTTGTCCGGTTGCTCCATTAGAAATATTTCTTGGAGGAGTTGCGAAACCAGGACTACCGAAAGTTAAAAAATTATTACAATTATCTGGAATATAAACATATCTCCAATATGGAGGATCTTCACTATTAAAACTGATATCTGCGGCGGTTGCTGTTAATAATTCATCGGAATTATTTGTTAGATATATTCTAAATTGGAATCGATCACCTGAAGTAGATGAAAAGTCTGGATTTTGTTCAAGTTGATATATATAATCTTTTTGGGATCCACCTGGTCCGGGATTCGTATTAGGTGAATAATCACCTTTTGTTGAAGAAAGACCAGCTGCATCTTTAATATATAGTCCTTTAGTTTGATACCATAAGTTTTGTTCTCCATAATCTTTATATTGGGTTCCAGAGAATCCCAATTTTTGGGGTGTAATTGGTTGCCAAGAAGTTATCGTGCCTGAATTTTCGGTACGATAATCTACTCCCAAATATTGATGATAAGGTAAATAATTTAAATCATTAAATAGAGGATCGGTGCCGGGCGAACTATAAAAACCAGTAGACACAGAAGGTACAATTAAATTTAATATTCCCCCTTGAAAATTATGAGATGCGGGATAATATTGTGCCATACCGGTAACACCGGGTAGACTAGGAGTAAATACATTAGTATTTCTTTCCATGTGAGGTGCACTAATATAATTATTACTAGCTCTTTCTTGAGGTGGAGTGTTCCATTCTAATTCAATACGTTCATCATTAATATCATATTTTCCGGATGGATCAGTTACAAATTGCGGTTTTTGTGTAAAATAATAATTAAATGAGAAGTCCGTACCACCACTACCTGCGGTATCATAAGTAATTTCATTTGTTAAAGTATTATAATATAAGCCTTTATCACCAGTATTTTCTCTAATGGGAGCAACATAAAAATTTCCGTTTGGTTGTGAACTAAGGTCAGAGCCAGTAGCATTTAAAATAATAGTGTTATTACCAGCAGTTGTTGCTCCAGCATTTTTTCCAATTGCTATAAATGGTGTTCCTTGAGTACCAGAACCAGCACCATGTCCTATACTAATAGTATCTGTTGAAGAATATCCAGTATTATTTCCAATAGCAATATTAGCAGTGGCATTTGCTGTATCCGTTAAAACAATATTTTGACAAAAATCAATATTACTAACATCTAAAATTGCGTTACATGATAAATCTAAATTTGCACTAATATCACTACCAGTACCAGCAGGACCAGTAGGACCAGTCGGTCCCGTGGACCCACTACTATTACATTTATTAAATGAATCTTTGTTACAGGAAAACATATAATATATATACTATATGTTTAGAATATCCAAAGATTAACAATTATAAATCATAAAGCATTTCAATTTCCAAAGTGAAAGAATAATCAGAATTATTAATATCAATAACTCTACCGAATTCATCTAATAATTTAAAATGAAATTTTCTAAGATCAACAGGACCAAAATATATTCTTTCAATATTATTATCACAACAACTCTCGCTACAACATTCTGTAGAAATCTTTGCTAATATATGATTATCTCCTAATGTTTGTTCTTTAAATGGCGATATAAATATTTCATTGTGATTGTTTTGAAAATCATTAGCGGAGAGAAGAAAATAGCGGGTACCATGACCATCAAATATAGCCTCACTAGTATATTTATTTTCTTCAATATAAATATTGCTAACATCATGCGCATAATTATAAATACAAACCTGTGTTTTTCTTAATGCTGGAGGCCAGATATTAGTAGGACATATATAATTTTTAGGCTGTCCACAGGGACATGTTGCTTGAACGGCATTTTTAGTTACTATAGAATTTCCTCTAAATCCCAACATCCAACCTAGTGTTAATTGTTCACTATCAACATTAGATTTAGGTAAAGGACAAATATTTGTTTCTACATAATCAAAATTTAGATCAAATATATCATTTCCAGTAAAGGTCATTCTACCATTATTATCATTATAATTTAAGCTAACATCAATAGAATTATTAGTTAAAGATAGATTAATTGCTGTAGTAATACCCTCAGCCGAATAACTTCCACTAGAAATATCAATTACAATAAATGAACTTCCACTTGGATAAGATATTTTAAAACTATTAGAACCTAAAATAGACGAGAATGAATAGACGGTACGTGGAAATTCACTATTAACTAATTTAATAGAAGACACCTTTCTAATAGTATATGGTAATGACATTTGGAAATCAGTGCTTTTTGTAGTATTATAATTTTCTCTAAATCGAGTATTTATATTTAATATTTTCTTAAAAGATTTTCTTTTAAAAGGATTAATTATACCGGCTCTTAAGTGGGTATTCCAAGTTGATACAGGCATATCGTTAATATGTGGAGTTACAGATCTTGTTCCAACAGCAATATTTTCGCTGAGGGATGGTAATAAATTATTTTCTACAAGAATATCAGCGGAATTTTCTTTTTCATTTTCATTTTCATTTTCTTTATATAGCTCGTTGTCGTTAACTATTTTAAAAAATCCTTGAGTAAAAAATGCGATCAAATTTTCTTTAGTTTCGGGAAGTTCTTCATCAGTAAATTTAATTTTATCTATTTTATCAAGAAGAGCGGTTTGTAATAAAGAAACTGTTAGTTGTTCATTTTCACTAAATTGTAGAATTGATAATAAATCGCTACTCGAATAATTATTAATATTTAAATCCATGTTATTAGCTACGAAGATTTTTTAATAATTTAAATTTTATTAATATATGTTAAATAGAGGATTTGCGATCATTGTGAAGATTATTAGTTTTTTCTTGCCATCTTCGATATTGCCAATTTTTTGCACTTTTAATATATTTTTTATATTTTGAAATATTATCAATATCTTCATCAGTAATATCAATGTGATTATCATTACCCATAATTTTACATAATATATCTCCCCCGCATTTTTCGGGAAGCATATACTGTGGTGGAATTAAACATTTTTTAAATAACTTAGGACAACAAATAATCAAACAACTATTAATAAAAAAGCTAAATCTATATTTTTGTCGTAAATCAGCGTTAACAATTTCTTGTTGAAACATTTTATCAATCATAGAAAAAGCAGTATTAAGAAAAAGAATAGTATGAATAAGATTTTTTTTTTGTTTAAATAAAAGAGAGACGCGTTCTTTGTATTGAGAAGGAATTTCATAATTATTATTTTTCTGCATAGCATTAATAAATCTAATTTCATTTTTAACATTTTTAAGATTAGTTAAAGTTTTAGATTTATAATCATCTATTTTTTTAATAACAGAGAAAACATTAGTATTATAAATATAAGGATATCTATATCTAATACATCTTGGAATAATAAATTGATTAGTTTCTTTAATTTCACTAATTTTTTCTTCAAGACTATTAATATTTTTTCGCATTTCAGTAGTTAATTTAGATTCTTCTTTTTGATATTCGTGATATAAGGCAGATATTTTTCTTCGTTTTTCATTAGCAAGCCAAGTATCTCTTTGTTGTTTTTCTTGTTCGGTGTGTGGACAAGAAGATTTAACAACATCCATAAATTCGTCCCATTGTTTAAAAGCGGAAGTTAAAATAGGAGGACTAAATAATAAAACATTTCCGGATTGAAATTCAACCCAAGTTTGAAGTTTATCATATTGGTGAGAGGAGATTTTATATGCTTCAGCACAAGCATCTAATTTTAAATAATTAATAATAGCGAGAAGAAAGGCGACAAAAGCAGAAAGAGAAGAAAGAATAATCTCTCCTTTCATAGAACATTCAAATGAGCCTTGTAAGACAGAAATAAGAGCAGAAACGAATATTGCGGGCAACATAAGTCTATTAAGAATAGTAACAGTATAAGAGCGAGACTCCATATAAATAATTTTTTGTCCTTTTAGGTAACTAGCTAAAATGTCAAGAGCAGAAGAATATCTATGTACCGTATCTTGTTCATAAGAACTATTAATTTGTTTTCGCACATTATCAAAAGTTAATTTTCTATATACAATACTTTTCTCTCCACCATACTGATTATAAAAATTCATTTCATAACGTCCAGGTGATTTTTCACTATTAGAATCATAATCATCAAGAGATTCAGTATCACTGGGTTCACTACCGCCTTCACAATCATCTATATTATTTCCATTTTCCTCAAAAGTAAGTCCAAGATTATTTTGACTAGATACCTTTTTAATTCTATTAGCCATTTTCTCACCAAGGGCCACAAAATTAGGTTCAATTTCTAAAACAATATTATCAGATTTTGATTCGGAAGTAGGTGTAGAATTAGAATTTAATATTTCAGATGTATCAAAATTATTATCAATTATATTATTCATTATATTGTATTAAAAGAAATATAATGAATAATTATTAAGATTAAGCATATATAAAAAATACAAAAATAATAAAATAATAATAAAATATATAAGATGGTTAAAAGAGGTACAAGAAAGCTAGCTAGAAAAGCAGTTCCTTGGAAGGGATGGTTCAAATTGGCTCCCAAAGGAAAGCAACGTACCAAGATGTATAAAAAATGTGGACAAAAGTGTTTTTTAGGAACAAAAACACCGGGGGATAAAGCGCACCCAGATTTTCCTATTTGTGCGAAAGGTACTTGCAAAGTAAATACCAAAGGATTGTATGCTGCGTATGTGAGAGCCCGCCAGTGGGGCAAGAAGCGCAGTTCCTACAAAGGAAAATCGCAGCCACGTATGAAGCCTTCTTATTACAGAAAAATTGCTCGTACAGCAAAAAAAATGTTGAAGAGACGGGGGGTGAAAGTAGGAAAGAAAGCTACACGTAAACATTAAACACCAGAAGAACCAAAACCCTTAGAACCGCGTGATGTAGTGCCAAGATGATTTAAATTATTAACAAGAACAACATATAATGGGTAACTAATATCTGGAGGACAAATCTGAAGAAGACGTTGTCCCGCAGATACTTCATAAGCCTCATTGCGGCGATTATCGAAAACACCTATAACATCTCCTCGATATCCAGAGTCCATAATACCTACATGATTAGCTAGACGTAGTGGAGTTTTACTACCTGTACTAGATCTAGCATATAAATAATATCCGACATTTTGTTTAGTATTTGCGTTAGGACAAAGATAAATAATAGGATTAGTATTTTCGTTTTTTTTATAAAGAGTAGGGAATTCTCCACTAGAGGGAACTTTTTTAAGAGTAGATTCCATTTCAGAAACTAGAGGAATTACAGGACAATTAACGCGCGACATAGCACAATTAATTTTAAAATTAATTTTTTGAGAACTAACTAAATCCACAGAGCCAATCATTCC
>MDTG01005479.1_pt1 | contig 12163 bp, 12 predicted proteins | sample 811421 | NCBI WGS metagenome assembly MDTG01 (sample SAMN05326645, study PRJNA326480) | marine metagenome | isolation source: seawater | place: Pacific Ocean: South East | collected 2011
TAACATTAAAATAAGAGGCTGCAGCTAGGGCCCTTTGCACCAAAGCAATTGAATCTGATAATTCTCCGGAAGGTCGATTCCCTATTTTGTCTATTTTTAAAATCAAATTTGGCCCTTTTCTTTTAATCCTATTTTGATGATCTAAAGCTTTTTGGGTCGCCTTTTTTAAAAGGGTTTCCATATGTTCTAGACGTGATGGTTTTAAAGAACGAATATCAATTTGCATAGCAGATTCAAATGGAATTGAGTTAATTGAGGTTCCTCCATGAATAACTCCCACATTATAGCTAGTCTTAGGTCCTTTATAGATATATTGATTGGCCATATTTACAAAATTGCTTATTGCCTCTCCCAGAGCGTGATGAGGATTTGCTAAACCAAAAGCACCCCATGAATGCCCTCCTTGGCCTTTATAGCTCACTCGATACCGGTAAGATCCCAATGCTTTATTAATAATCTTCCCAATATAATTTCCATCTATTGCAATCCAACTGTCTATCTCAAGCCCTTTATCTCTAAATAAATATTTTATACCTCTAAGGTCTCCTAATCCTTCTTCTCCAACTGAACCTATAAAAAGAATGTTGTCTTTGGGCTGAATTTCTGTTTTTTTTAGTGTTTCCAATATTGTTAAAAGGACCGCTAAACCTCTAGTGTCATCACCTATACCAGGAGCATAAAGTGTGTCTTTTCTTATTTGTACTTCAACATTAGTTCCTTCGGGAAAAACTGTATCTAAATGGGCATCTAACGCTACAGTTCTTTTTCCTTCACTCCCCCTAAATAAGCCCAAAACATTCCCTTCTTTATCTATCCATACTGAATCCATTCCAAGCTGTTTGAAATAATCAGCAAAAGCTATAGCTCTTTTTACTTCTTTAAAAGGTGGTGCCTCAATTTCAGTGAGTTTTATATGACGTTGTATGGTTACAGACTCAAGTTTTTTAATCGTGATGAATGCCTTTTTTATTTTATTATTTCTTGCTAAGCGTTCTATCTTCTTTATATACTTTTCATTTATTTGAGCTTCTTCTTGAGCAAAAGTTATGCTTGTTGTTAAAAAAAAGAAAGAGAAAAATCTATTAAAATTTATACACATATCATTTAGTTAAATTTTTTGGGTTTTTATTCCATCTTCTTGAGTCTTTAGATGTAATTTCTCTATAGGCTTCAGTTTTATAAGAAGATTGAAATCCTTTTAAAATCTTACTAGGTAAATTTGTAAGTTTCCTTGTTTTTAAATTCATCCATCCTCCCATCATTTCACAACGGGCTACATTTTCTCCCTTATTATTAAAGTAGTTATGCTCAAATTCAAAAAAAGTTCCATCCTTACTCATTGCTGCTAGTTCAAATGATACACGAATAGTATCATCAGGGAGCACTTCTTTAAAATAAAAAAGCTGCTCATTAAAAACAATAGGACCAATTTCCAAATTATTTAAATAAGTGTGTGACATACCCATTTTTTGTAAAAATGCCATACGAGTTTCACTAGCATAACTTAAATAAGTTACATTAGCCAGATGCCTGTTGGCGTCTAAATCATTCCACCGGATTTCAAATTCTTTTAAAAACATATTTTTTATACGATTAACGTTTTTGTATTTTTACAAAAAAAATTATGAGAAAGTTACTAATAGTTTACCTTATTTCTTCATTAATAGCTGGATGTGCAGAAAATAACACAAAAAAATCAGTTAATCCAACTAATAAAAAAAAATCAGATGATAAGTTCAAGACTGAAATAGTATTGAATTCTAATGACACAATGAAATTTGATCAAAATATGTTATTAGTCAATGCAGGGTCTACAATAACTCTTACCTTAAATCACACTGGCAAATTTGGGAAAAGGGGAATGGGACATAATTTTGTTTTACTAAAATCCGACGTTGATGTAGCAAAATTTGCATTGAAAGCTGCTCAAGCATACAAAACGGAATACATTCCCGAGGGAGATGAAATCTTAGCTTATACAAAATTACTAGGTGGTGGTGAGAGTGATACAATTACTTTCGAAGCACCTAAAAAGGGTTATTATACTTTTATTTGTTCATTTCCAGGTCACTGGCAACTAATGAAAGGAAAATTAATTGTAAAATAGAAACATATTGGATATAATTTATATAGTAAAAAAGGTTTACTATAGTTATATTTAATTAAGCATTAACAACTTTTTTGTAAAAAAATCTTTCTATTAGGTTTTTAACTTTAAAGAGACCAAGCTTTTCCGCCTGTAGTTTCTTCTAGGCCAACACATCCTTTGTAATCTCCAGGTATTGGTGAATAAGCCAATAAATTTTTTGCGACGTACTCATTAATTTTAAAAGACATAACTGTTAGATCCCTTAATTTTTTAAAAAAGACATAATCTAAAATATTTTTATCAATAGAAGCTTTATTCCCTAATTCGATTTGATCTTGGTATTCAGATATTAAATCATTATACTTTTCTGAGGTATCCTTGTCGATTTTTAAATTTTTATCTAATAATTGTTTTAAGCTTTCTGTCTCTATATTTGGTATGCCATTTAAACATTTATCTAAGCCTTTTAGGAATATTAATTTTACGTCTTGTTCCCAAACCTCATTTATATATAAATCAACAAACCTATCTAAATTTAATTCAATAGCTCCTGGGGTAGAAGTTTTTGGAATAATAATATCCATTAATTTTGAAATAAACTTAAATTGGGTGCTTGAAAAAGTAACTAATTTTTGGGTAGCATCATTCTGACAACTTTGAATAAGACTAACCAGTGAAGGTGTAATTGCTATAGTTCCAATACCTGTTCCAATATTTTTTAATGCTTTTCTTCTGTTCATTTTTACTATTTTACAAGTTCATTTTTTTCAATTCTTTAATTGCAAAATCAGCAGCACGGGCTGTTAACGCCATATAGGTTAAAGAAGGATTTACATTGCTTGAGGAAGTCATTGCGGCTCCATCAGTAACAAAGACATTTGGAACCTCATGTATTTGATTATGTTTATTTAGTACTGAGGTCTTAGAGTCACGCCCCATTCGTGCCGTACCCATTTCATGGATTCCCAAACCTAATGCGTAATCTCCATCACGCCCTTTTACATCTTTAAACCCAGCATTTTCAAGCATTTCAACTGCTTGTTGTTGCATATCTTTACGCATGTTGAGTTCGTTTTCTTTGATGGTCGCATCAAAGGTAACTGTAGGCAAGCCCCATTTATCAATATTTTTATAATCCAAAGTCATTCTGTTGTCTTCATAAGGTAGTACTTCTCCAAAACCACTTAATCTTATATTCCAGTCGCCTGGTTTTAGAATTTCTTCTTTAAATCTACCGCCATAGGCTAATTCAGCTACTTCGTTTGTCCAAGTACCTCTTGAACCACCTCCTTGATAACCGTAGCCTCTTAAAAAATCTTTACGATTTGTGGCACCACCCAAGTTTCTAAAACGCGGAATATAAATTCCATTATTTCTTCTTCCAAAATAATATTTGTCCTGAAAATCTTCTGAAATTGCTGATGCACCAACTCCTAGGTGATGGTCCATAATGTTTCTCCCCAATTGATCAGAACTATTTCCCAAACCATTTGGAAATGTATCAGACTTTGATTGCATTAAAATAGAAGTAGAAGGTATTGCAGAGGCACAAAGGAATATTACTTTCGCGTTAAATTGATAAACTTCTTTTGTCTCCGTATCTATGACGCGCACTCCAGATGCTCTTTTTTTATCCTTATCATAAATCACTTCGTTGACAATAGAATTAGCTCTCAAAGTCATATTCCCTGTTTTTTCAGCTGCGGGTAAAGTTGAAGAATTACTGCTAAAGTAAGCTCCAAATGGACATCCTCTTCTACATCTCGATCTGTATTGGCAGGTTGCTCTTCCCAATCCTGGCTTAGTCCCTTCAGTTATGATAGCTGTTCTACCAATAGTCATTAATCTATCATTATATTTTTTACTGATTGAAGATTGCAAATGTTTTTCAACACAATTTAACTCCATAGGCTTTAGATAATTACCATCTGGAAACTGAGGGAGCGCAACATTTTGACCACTTACTCCAATATACCCCTCAACATAATTATACCATGATTTAAGATCTTTATACCTAATTGGCCAATCTACTGCAATACCATCTTTTAGATTTGCTTCAAAATCAAAATCTGTTAAGCGATATGATTGTCTACCCCAAGTAAGGGACCTTCCCCCTACATGATATCCTCGCATCCAATCAAATCGATTTGTTTCGTTATAGGGGTGTTCTAAATCATTTACAAAAAAATGTTTACTTGATTCTGTAGTCGTATATCCTGTTCTACTTTGCTTTTTTTGAACTCTTCTAGTTTCATCGGTAATAACATCTCCTGTTTTGTAATCCCATGGTTCGTCATTCATGGTTGAATAGTCCTCAATATGTTTAACCATATGTCCTCTTTCTAATACAAGTGTTTTTAATCCTTTCTCACAAAGTTCTTTAGCAGCCCATCCACCACTTATTCCTGTTCCAACCACTATAGCATCATATTTTGTTTCCATAAATCTACATTTGTATTTCGTAGTAAGAGTTCAAATATATAGATTTTCTTTCTTGATGATTATAATTATATAAATTTAGATTTCTATATTAGAAAATATAAAAACATATGAATCTTATGAAACCAACTATTTTTATCCAAGTCATTTTAACAACTTTATTGATTTTTAATCTTTTTTCATGTAAAAATGAAAACAAAAAGCCAGTAACAAATCATGAACTTTTTTTTAAAACCTCCTTAGCACAATGGTCAATACATCGATCTATTCGTGAAGGTGGAGTTTCCCCATATGAGTTTGCAAAAATTGCACATGAATTAGGGTTTGAAGGATTAGAGTATGTAAATGCACTTTATTCAGATGTCACAAAAAGCGAGAATAAGGCAAATGCTATACAAGAATTTGTAAAAAAGAATAATGATCTTGCTGCTGAGTTCAATTTAAAAAATGTGTTAATTATGATTGATGGAGAAGGTGATCTAGCAAGCTCTAATAAAAAGCAAAGAGAGGAAGCTGTAGAGAATCACAAATTATGGATTGATGCTGCACATCAAATGAATTGTTCATCAGTTAGACTAAACCTTCATGGTGAAAAGGAATTAGAAGCATGGATAAAAAATTCTGTAGAAAGTCTTAATGCGCTTGCTTCTTATGCTAAACCTCTTAAAATAAACGTTATTGTTGAAAATCATGGAGGGAAGTCATCAAATGCAAGTCTTTTAATGAAAGTTATTAATCAAGTAAGTTTTGAAAACTGTGGTACGCTACCAGACTTTGGCAATTTTTGTATGAGCGAGGATTATGGTTCTTTAAAGGATAATAAATGTAATGACCCTTATGATCCTTATTTAGGAATTTCACAAATGATCCCGAAAGCATTTGGCCTAAGCGCAAAATCATATGAATTTGATTCAAATGGAGATGAAACTATTTTAGATTATTATAAATTGCTGGATATCGCCAAAAATGCAGGATATAAAGGATATATTGGTGTGGAATATGAGGGCGAAAAACTTTCCGAACGGGAAGGGATTATAGCTACAAAACGATTACTCGAAAAGGTAGGTGCTAAATTATAGAAATGAAATTCAGTAAACGTTTTCGACTTTCTTTCCTTTTTTTTCTAGAATTTTTCATTTGGGGAGGATGGTTTGTAACTATGGGGACTTTTCTATCTCAAGAGTTTACTGCAAGTGGGGCTCAACTCGCAATGGCTTATGAAACTCAATCAATAGGTGCTATTATTGCTCCTTTTATTATTGGGTTAATTGCAGATCGTTATTTTCCTGCTCAGAAAATTTTGGCTATCCTTCACCTTATAGGTGCTATATTATTATTAAAAGTGAGTAATTCGGAAAGCTTTTCAGACTTTTACCCATATATATTTATTTATATGCTAATTTATATGCCTACGCTTGCATTAGCAAATTCTGTCGCTTTTCATCAAATGGAAGATACTTCCAAGCAATTTGCTTCTATAAGGGTTCTAGGAAGTGTAGGTTGGATAGTTGCAGGATTAATAATCGGCTATTTTGCATGGGAAGGAACCCAAAACTTAAAATATACTTTTTATATGGCTTCTGGAGCTTCGACTTTACTTGGTCTTTATAGTTTTACCCTTCCAAACACCCCCCCAAAGTTAAACTCTGATAAAAATATGTCAATTAGGGAGATCTTTGGCCTTGATGCACTGGCTATGCTCAAGGATAGTGGATTTTTATTTTTCTTTATTGCTTCAGTTTTAATTTGTATACCTCTGGCTTTTTATTATCAGCATGCCAATCAATTTTTAAATGAGGTTGGAATGGAAGCCGCTGCTTCTAAAATGATATTTGGTCAAATTTCGGAGGTTCTATTCTTACTTCTTCTCCCCTTTTTTATAAGGAGATATGGTGTAAAAAAAGCATTAATTGTTGGGATTTTGGCATGGGGAGTAAGATATCTTCTTTTTGCCTTTGGAGATACAGGGGCTAATAGTTGGATGTTAATATTTGGAATTATACTTCATGGAGTATGTTATGACTTCTTCTTTGTATCTGGACAAATATATACTGACTTTAAAGCAGGAGAAAAATACAAGAGTACTGCCCAAGGACTTATAACCTTAGCCACATATGGTGTGGGAATGCTCATCGGGTTTCGCTTTGCAGGTTGGCTAACGGATCAGTATGTCATAGATTCAGGGCATTTATGGAAGAATATTTGGATTCAACCCGCTATTTTTTCTTTTGTTGTTTTAACTTTATTTTTTATCTTTTTTAAAAACGAAAATATTAAAATCAAATCATTATGAGTAAAATTAGACTTGGAATATTGGGAGGTGGAGGCGATTCCTTAATCGGAGTATTACACCGTGTTGCTTGCAATATGTACGATCGATATGAAATTCTTGGAGGAGTATTCAATCCCATTTACGAAGAAAACATCAATTTTGCTAAACAAATTGGAGTTAATACAAACCGAGTTTATGTCGACTTTGATACTTTTGTAGAGGAAGAAATCAAAAAAACAAAAGAAGAACGAATTGAGGTAGTATCTGTTCTCACCCCAAACTTTTTGCATTTCCCAATGGCAAAAAAACTCTTAGAAAACGGTTTTCATGTAATATGCGAGAAGCCATTGACCACCTCCTATAAAGAGGCTCTTGAATTAGAAGAACTTCAAAAAAAGTACAATGCAATTTTTGCAGTAACTTATACATATACAGGTTATCCTATGGTGCGTCATATGAAACATATGATTTCTAGAGGCGAGATAGGTGAGATTCAAAAAGTGGACGTACAATATTATCAGGGGTGGATCAATCCAGTCATTCATGATCCTGAATTGCGAAAAAAAGTTTGGCGTTTGGATCCTAAAAAAGCAGGAATTAGCTCTTGTATTGGCGATATTGGAACCCATGCTTTTCAAATGACAGAATACTTAACTGGTATGGAAGTAAAATCCATTCTATCAGACCTAAACATGCTTTATGATAACAATACATTAGATTTGGATGGAACAGTATTAATTCGTTTCTCAGATACAGTTAAAGGCGTAATTCGTGCCAGTCAAATTGCTACTGGGGAAGAAAACGGACTTACTGTTGCTGTTTATGGTAAAAAAGGAGCCTTCAAGTGGGAACAAGAAAATCCTAATATACTTTATCATATCACTGATGATCAGCCTAAAAGAATTATTAAGCCAGGACATTCTTATGTCTCTGATGTTAGTGCAGATGGAACAAAACTTCCAGGTGGACATCCTGAAGGAATCTTTGATGCTATGGGAAATATTTATAAAGGAGTTGCCAAAGCCTTATCCGGTGAAACTGCATTTGATGGCGAGTATCCCACCATGAATGACGGGGTAAGAGGTATGCTCTTTATCGAAAAAGTTATTGAATCACATAAAAATGGAAACTTATGGCTCAGCCTGGACAAATAATGAAAACCATAAAAGGACCGGGAATTTTTCTCGCACAATTTGTAGATACTAATGCTCCTTTTAATACTCTAGAAGGTATGTGCCAATGGGCAGCAGATCTAGGCTATAAAGGTATTCAAATACCAACTTGGGAATCCTTCCTTATTGATCTTGATAAAGCAGCAGAAAGCCAAACTTATTGTGACGAACTTAAAGGGAAAATCAATTCTTATGGCTTGGAAATCACAGAACTTTCTACCCACCTCCAAGGACAACTCGTTGCTGTTCATCCAGCTTATGACTTAATGTTTGACAACTTTGCACCTGATGCTTTAAAAAATAATCCTAAAGCACGAACAGATTGGGCGATAGAAACGATGAAAAAAGCAGCCAAAGCAAGTAATCGTCTCGGCTTAAAAACACATGCTACTTTTTCTGGGGCTTTACTTTGGCATACCTGGCATCCATGGCCACAAAGACCAGAGGGCTTGGTAGAACTTGGATTTTCAGAATTGGCCAAGCGTTGGAAACCCATTTTAGATGTATATGATGAAAACGGAGTTGATGTCTGTTATGAGATACACCCTGGAGAAGACCTCCACGATGGTATAACTTTTGAAAGATTTCTAGAAGCAACAAACAATCATAAACGTGTTAATATACTTTACGATCCTAGTCATTTTGTTTTACAACAACTTGATTATATAGAATACATCGATCATTACCATGAGTTTATCAAATCTTTTCACGTCAAAGATTCTGAATTTAACCCTACTGGCAAAAAAGGTGCGTTTGGTGGCTATGGAGATTGGATTGATCGAGCAGGACGTTACCGCTCTCCAGGAGATGGTCAAATTGATTTTAAAAACATCTTTACTAAACTAACAGAATACGGTTGTGATGTTTGGGCTGTAATGGAATGGGAATGCTGCATCAAAAGTCCAGAACAAGGTGCAAAAGAGGGTGCCCCATTTATTAAAAGTCACATTATCGAAGCCACTCAAAAAACCTTTGATGATTTTGCAGGAGGGGAAATAGATGAACAATTTTTAAAAAATATTTTAAACCTTTAAATTAATTGAATAAATGAAAAAAATAATTTTTGGCCTTTTAACAATTACCCTTTTTAGTAGCAATAAGATTCCTTCACCTGAGTTAGTCCCAGAAAGTAAAGAGGGATGGGAATCTCTTTTTGATGGAAAAAGCCTAAATGGATGGCACCGTTTTAACAGAAAAGGAGTGAAGCCCATTTGGATAGCAAAAAAAGGAGTTCTTACTTTTGACCCCAGCTTAAGACCTCAAGGAGATTATGTACACGATCTTGTGACTGATAAAATTTTTAAGAACTTTCAACTTTCCATTGAGTGGAATATATCTGAAGGAGGAAATAGTGGCCTTTTCTGGGGCGTTCAGGAAGGTGAAAATGTCAATAAGCCTTATTCTACTGGCCCAGAAATTCAAATTTTGGATAACGAGCGTCATCCTGATGCGAAAGCCAATCCTAAATTTCATCAGGCTGGTGCGTTATATGATCTAGTTCAACCATCCAAAGACGTTTGCAAGCCAGCAGGACAGTGGAATCATATATTGCTAACAATTGATCACAACAAAAACGAGGGTAGTGTTGTATTAAACGGGTCCAAAATTGTAGAATTCCCACTTAGAGGTAAGGAATGGGATGCTTTGGTAGCAAATTCAAAATTTAATGATGATTGTCATTTCAAACGTTTTGCTAGGTTGCGATCTGGAAAAATTAGTCTTCAAGATCATGGTAACAAGGTTTCTTTTAGGAACATTAAAATTCGCAAACTCTAAAATAGACTCCTATGATTCTGTCCATGACGGGTTTTGGAAAAAAAGAAACCCAATATAAGGACAAACGTATCATCATTGAGGTGCGTTCTTTAAACAGTAAAAGTGCTGATATTAATCTTCGGTCACCCTCTTATTTGAGAGAATTAGATCCTGATATTCGTAAAACATTGACTCAAAAGATGCTACGTGGAAAAATCGATGTTACTATATATGTAGAATTTAATGGTGAAACGGCCCCATCTAAAATTAATAGTGGTGTTGTCAAAGCCTATATGAAACAACTAGAAAAAATTGGCACTGCCTCTGAGAGTGACCGCATGCTTTTGGCGATGCGCCTACCCGATACATTATCTTCTCAAAAAGAGTCACTAGAAGCAGGTGAAAAGAAGGCCCTAATTACTCTTTTAAACAATGTAATTCAAGACATTCAAAACTTTAGAAAAGATGAAGGTGTCGAATTAAAAAAAGACATCCAACTGCGCTTGAAATTAATTGAATCACGTTTGCAATCAGTAATTAAACTTGACCCAATACGGATCCAAAAAATAGAACAAAAATTACGCTCTGCTCTAAAAGAACTAAAAATAGAAATAGATGAAAACCGCTTTGAACAAGAACTAATTTTCTACCTCGAAAAATTTGATATAACGGAAGAAAAAGTTCGTTTGCAAAACCATCTTAATTATTTTGAAGAAGTTATGACCAAAGATTTTCCCAATGGAAAAAAACTTGGATTTATAACTCAAGAAATTGGAAGAGAAATCAATACAATTGGTTCTAAAGCCAACCATGCTGAATTACAAAAGCTTGTGATTCAAATGAAAGACGAACTAGAAAAAATCAAAGAACAATTGCTAAACGTACTCTAAGTGGAAATAGGAAAGCTTATTGTCTTTTCAGCACCTTCGGGAAGTGGGAAAACTACACTAGTGAAACATCTTTTAAAACAAAACCTCTCTTTGGGATTTTCCATTTCTGCAACCTCAAGAAAACCTCGTGGTGAAGAAGAGGATGGAATAGCCTATTATTTTTTGAGTAAGGAAGCATTTCGCCAAAAAATTCATGAAGACGCTTTTGTGGAATATGAAGAGGTATATAAAGATAACTTTTACGGTACTCTAAAAACAGAAGTTCAAAGACTTTGTGAAGAAGGGAAAAATATTCTTTTTGATATCGATGTCCAAGGAGGTCTAAAAATAAAATCCAAATATCCTGAAAATACACTAGCAGTTTTTGTGCAACCTCCTTCTCTAGAGGAATTAGAAAAACGTTTGCTTGAGCGCTCAACAGAAAGTAAAGAAAAAATTCAAAAACGTCTATACAAAGCTGAGGTGGAAATGACTTTTTCTGAAAAATTTGATACAATCTTAGTCAATGATGATTTAACTCAAGCCAAAAAAGATGTTGTCCATTTAGTCAATAAATTCTTAAATTCTTAGGCAAATCGCTAACTTTGTTTTATGTCTAAAATAGGCTTGTTTTTTGGTACTTTTGATCCCATTCATATTGGACATTTGCAATTAGCTAACTACTTCGCAGAAGAAACAGATTTGGATTCTGTTTGGTTAGTAATTACCCCTCAAAATCCATTTAAAAAAGACTTAAAAATCCTTGCCAACTCTGAACGAATGCAAATCATTTCTCGAGCAATAAAAAACTGTCCTAAGCTTAAAGTTAGTTCTGTAGAATTTAAACTCCCTAAACCCAACTACACCTTCAATACCCTAATAGAATTAAAAAAAAAATACTTAGAACACACTTTTGTAATAGTTTTAGGAGCTGATAACATGATTCATTTTGATAAGTGGAAAGCGTCCGATAAAATCTTAGAAAATTTTGAACTATATATTTATCCTAGAAAAATAATTAAAGCGATTCCTAATCTTTTCCTTAAGCATCCTAAAATCAAATGGGCTGATGCGCCCATAATTGAAATTTCTTCATCTCAGATACGAAAAGGAATAAGACAAGCTAAGGATATGAGCATTTTTATACCCAAAGAAAGTTGGGAATACATTGAACAAAAAAAATTCTATAGATAAAATCCTATCTTAAATCTTAAGAAAAAATTTATACTTGTTTTAACTATCAACATCTATAAAGATAATACCTCCCCAACTAATCGAAGTGTTAATTCCTTTCGGCTCCAATCTTCCAATTGGAGAGTCTTATTTTTAGGTTTTGTTTTTTGCTCAAGTAAACTCTTTAAATAATATTTTATTTTAGATTTATCCTGTTCATGGACCATCCACGCGTGGCTACCCAATCTTAAAAACTGTGCAGCTTGAGAATTAGGGTCTCCAATGGAAAGAATTGGAACCTCGGTAGCCATATATTCCAATAATTTGCCAGAGATCATTTGTGTTTCTGCCCCTTTAAAAATAAAGTTAAGTAACAAGTCAGCACTTTTCATTA
>MDTG01025523.1_pt1 | contig 12163 bp, 8 predicted proteins | sample 811421 | NCBI WGS metagenome assembly MDTG01 (sample SAMN05326645, study PRJNA326480) | marine metagenome | isolation source: seawater | place: Pacific Ocean: South East | collected 2011
GAAAATTCCAGTTCAGCAGAGCTGCTACCGCCCGTCTGTTAGCGACCACAGTCTTTGCGCCAGATTTGACAAGTGCGGACTCCACATCATCGGCTAGCTTTGACCAGCCCTTGAGCCGACGCAGCGGATCGGATTTTGGTGTGAGTGGCCCCATATCGGCAGAACTACTGGCAACAAGAAAAATCAGGGCAACACCACCATTGATAACTGCGCCCAGCAGTCCCCATCGCCAGCCGTTACTTGTAATCCAACCTGACAGCCAAACCACCAGCGCTGGCATAGCGGTGAGGGCCCAGTTTGCATTGGCCTCACTGACAAAGGCCTGTATTAACATTAGTGCAATCGGTGGAACCGAAAGGCAGATCAACAGCCGCTCCGCCGTCGTTCTCTGTCGAGGCCAGATGATAAGGAGCATCAGAGCAAAACAGAGCGGTCCGGCCGTGACGAATTGGGAACCTAGAAACTTGGCGCTTCCTACAAGGGTATAGGATTGCCTTGTCAGATTTGCATTGTCGCCGAGATGCCGCACTGTGGCGAAATCATGCAGCAGGTTCCAGCCGAGATTCGGGCTTGCCGCCAGCAGCATTCCGGCCAGCAACAAACCGATTTGCCACGCCGCGAGATCAGCGGACCCTATATCCGCTGCTGTCTGGGTAGCACGATGTCGGCGTTGCCAGACCCAGAAAAGAACGACACCGATGGCAAAATAGACAGCTGCATATTTTGCCAGCATTCCACCGCCGATCATGACACCGGCAAGAGACATGCCGGCTGTTGGGTTGATCCGCTGGTGTAGCGCGCCAACGGTAAACATCAGTGCTGCGCTCCAGAAAAACAGCAGTGGCGTGTCAGTGGACATGACGAAGCTGCCAAGGCTGACGGCGGGAAGTAGCATCCACAAAACCGCGCCCCAACATCCGGCGGCATCGCCATATAGCCACCGCGTGGTTTGCCAGATCATCAAACTGGTGCCAAGATGAAGCCAGGGGGCGGAGATCCGCACGGCCCAGCTCTCATGCCCGAAAAGCCCGTGGGTGATGGCGATGATCCAACTGGTCATTGGTGGTTTGGTGTAATAACCAAAATCAAAATGCTGGCTCCACAACCAATATTGTGCCTCGTCAACACTGAGCTCAAGCGACGTCACGAGAAGAGCCAAAGTACGCAGCAACGCCACCCCGACAAGAGCGATCAGCACATATCCGTCACGCTGGCGCATCTGCGCGGAGATAGAAACAGATGTAGCCTTTGGAGCGTGCATTGGGTATCCTTTGTTAGCTTTTTGGTGGTCCAGCAGTGCCGTCCAGACCCAGATTTTATCTTGCTAGCGATTGCAGATCCTATCGGGAATATAAAAACAATAGGTGCGAAATGTCATCAGATGAAAGTGTTTTTGGGGCCACATCACACGCTGATTGGGCGGAAATGGTCGCAAAGCTGCTCGGCGGCGTGTCAGCTGAGAGCTTGAACCGCATTGATGAGGATGGTCTAGCGGTGTCGGCTCTTTATGAGATCGATCCGGTTGTCAGACCTGAGGCACGTCTCGCGCTTCAACTACCACAGGCACCCGCTGACCGTGTCAGATACGGCTGGGACATCTGTCAGCCAATCCGCCTTACCGATCTCCATCACACTGCCCTCACGGCCGCCAACAGTAGTATCCTCGCCGCGCTTGAGACCGGCGCAAACAGCCTTTGGCTCTCTAGTAAGGAAGATATCACAGCGGTGCTGCCAGCTCTATTTGATCAGGTATTTTTGCCTGCAATCAGAATCATTATTGACGCGCCTACTTCTAGTGATCTGCCCCAGCTCTTGCAAACACTTGCCGGTGATAAGGCAATCTCGCTTCACTTTGCTAACTCACCGCTCTCCCAATCTGGCCTCGCCGCTGGTCTTGAACTGGCTAACGATCCTATATTGACCGGAATTTTCATAGTTGATGGCTGGATCTTACATAATCAGGGTCATACCAATATAGCCGAGTTGGCTGCCGTTTTGGCTGGCGTTGCCACGATTTTGCGGGCTGGCCACGAGTCTGGTCATGATTTGACGGCTCTGACCAGCCGGATTTCCCTTACACTGGCGATGCCTGCCGATACGTTTGATGGCATTGCCAAGCTGCGTGCGATGCGCCAGCTACTGACGAGCCTTTTTGCTGGCCTCGCGCTTAATCAGACAGGTCTGCCACGCCTGATTGGGCGGCCGTCCCTGCGGATGATGTCGCTGCTTTATCCTGAGGAGAATATTCTGCGCACCACAACCGCGCTTCTTGGCGGAGCGATTGGTGGTGCAGACGCCATGGCGGCATTGGGTTACGATTATCTATCCGGCGAGAGCGAGGCGGCACGCCGTCTTGCCCGCCTAACACAGCTGATTATGATTGAGGAATCTGGCCTGGCGCGCTCGCTTGACCCAGCCTCCGGTTCCGCCTTCATTGAAAACCGAACGGATGATCTGGCAAGCGCGGCATGGAAGCAATTTCAGACAATTGAGGCACAGGGTGGCCTGCCAGTATTTGCTGAGACGGGTTTGCTGGCGGCATGGGCCGATGCGGCGAATGCTAAGCGGGAGGCGGCGTTGCGGGCTGGCAAGACGCAGCTTGTCGGCGTAACGCTGCAGCCAGCTCCTGATGATCCGGCATCATTGGCCGCTATTCCAGAAAATCCCGTCCGCCCGTCGGCATTGGTTGAGGTGATCCGCCAAGAGGCATTAGCTGCATCGCCGCGTATTTTGGTCCTGCGAGCTGAAAGCACTGACACTGCAGAATCGAAGCAAGAACAGGCGGTGATTAAGTTGTTGGCGATTGCTGGTCTGCATCCGTTGGTGCTGAGCTGCGGCTCTGATCAGGATGCGGCACTTGCGGCTGCGAGGCCCGATATCGTTATCAGCTGTCTTAATTCTGATGAAATAGCCGTGGATGCACGGTCGCTCGAATGTCTAATCGTCGATGCTAGGGATCTGTTGGCGGATGCAGACCAGCTTGGCAGAGTACGCGCGTTGATTTCAGGGGTGGCAGCATGACTCGGCGCAAATTTCCAGATTTCACCAAAATGGATTTCAAACCCTCGATAAGCAGTTTGGCATCTCAGATAGCGCTTGATGAATTGCCCGACGACCACATAACTGCCGAACAGATTGCTATTTCCGCGATCGTGTCGCCAAATGCAGATGCGACCGCTTTAGCAGCGCGCACCATGCCGGGGGCGGCACCGTTTCTACGCGGACCCTATCCAACGATGTATGCGACGCGACCTTGGACAATCCGACAATATGCCGGTTTCTCGACGGCTGAAGAGTCCAACGCCTTCTATCGGCGTAATCTTGCCGCAGGACAGATGGGGCTGTCGGTAGCATTCGATCTGCCAACTCATCGCGGGTATGACTCAGACAATGATGTGGTTGCTGATGATGTTGGAATGGCCGGTGTGGCTATTGACTCGATCGCCGATATGAACACTCTGTTTCGCGATATTCCGCTGGACAGGATGAGTGTATCAATGACGATGAATGGCGCAGTTTTGCCTGTGCTTGCATTGTTCATCAGTTCCGCTGGTGAGCAAGGAGTGCCACCTGAAGCGTTGGCTGGAACCATCCAGAATGATGTGCTCAAGGAATTTATGGTGCGCAACACTTTTATCTATCCGCCTGCCCCTTCGATGCGGATTATCTCAGATATTTTTGGCTATTGCGGCAATCACATGCCAAAATTCAACTTCATCTCGGTTTCCGGCTATCACATGCAGGAAGCAGGGGCCTCGGCGGATCTGGAGCTTGCCTACACGCTTGCCGATGGATTGGAATATGTGCGCGCCGGTGTTGCTGCGGGCCTTGATGTCGATGCATTTGCTCCTCGCATTTCCTTCTTTTTTGCCATCGGCATGCATTATTTCATGGAAGTGGCCAAGCTGCGCGCGGCGCGCTTGCTCTGGGCCGAATTGATGCAGTCACATTTTGCGCCGAAGAATCCAAAATCACTCATGTTGCGCACTCATTGTCAAACCTCGGGTTGGTCGCTTGCGGCGCAGGATGTTTTCAACAATGTCGCCCGCACCTGCATTGAGGGCAGCGCTGCTGTCGCTGGTCACACGCAGTCACTTCATACAAACTCGCTCGATGAGGCGCTTGGCCTGCCTACCGACTATGCCGCACGCATCGCCCGCAACACACAGCTTCATCTGCAGACCGAAGCTAATATGGCGCATGTCATCGATCCCTTTGGTGGTTCATATCTTGTAGAGACACTAACACAGGAGTTAGCCAGTAGGGCCCGCGCCCATATAGCCGAAATCGAGACGCTTGGTGGAATGGCCACGGCCATTGAGGAAGGCCTGCCCAAGCTGCGGATTGAGGAGGTAGCAACCGCAACCCAAGCGCAGATTGACTCAGGTGACCAGATTATCGTCGGCGTCAATAAATACCAGCCTGAAGCCACTGTATCCACCACTGAGGAAGTGCAGGTGCGCCGCATTGACAATCGTGATGTCCGATCTCAGCAGATTGCCAGCCTGAAAAAAATCCGAGCTGAGCGTGATCCGGCGCGTGTTGGCGCTGCGCTGGAGGCGCTTGGTGCAGCGGCAGCCAGCGATGAAAATTTGGTGCCCCGGGCTATAGAGGCAGCTCGCTCACGGGCGACAGTTGGTGAAATGTCTGAAGCGCTTGTCAAGCATTTTGGTCGCCATCAGCCTATAATCAATGGTGTTCGCGGCGTGTGGAAGCAACATATGCATGGTGTTAGAGATATCGAGATTTTAAAGGATAGAGTTGGGTCCTTTGTGGCAGCTACGGGCAGACCACCGAGAATTCTAGTTGCCAAACTCGGCCAGGATGGGCATGACCGTGGCCAGAAGGTGATTGCGTCGGCTTTTGCCGATCTGGGGTTTGAGGTGACGACCGGACCGTTGTTTCAGAGTCCGGATGATGTCTATGACCTGGCCATCGCACATGACGTTGATGCAGTTGGCATTTCGACATTGGCTGCCAGCCACCTCAATCAGGTTCCGGCCCTGCGGCGCCGTCTTGACAGCGGTGAGGGAAGGCACATCGAGCTTGTCGTCGGCGGCGTAATTCCGCCGGGTGATATTCCAGCGCTTGAGGCTGCTGGTGCCGCCGCAGTGTTTTTGCCTGGGACAAAATCAACCGACGCAGCCGCCCGGCTTCTTGATCTTCTGGCTCGCCGTCGCAATATCACATAAGCCGTCAATAAGACGTGTTTTTCCAACGTACAATCTATATGACAGGTAAACGCCATGAACAGAGCCGCCGATGCTGCCGCTGAGATCATAGAGGAATTTGGGTTTCTTGATGATTGGGAAGACCGGTACCAGTTGTTGATCGATCAGGGGCGCCGTCTCGCTCCACTACCAAGCCAGTATTTACAGGATGAATATCGGCTAAGTGGTTGCCAATCAGTTGTGCATTTCGCCGCTGAAAGATCAGTGGACGGAGAGATTATTTTCCACGCGGCCTCTGATGCCGCGATTGTTCAAGGTTTAATCGCATTGCTTCTGCGTGTTTATTCCGGACGCACCGCTGAGGAAATACGGCAAACTGAACCCGAGTTTCTGCGCGACATAGGACTTGACTCTCATTTGTCAGCAACGCGTAAAACTGGTCTTGCCAGCATGGTGACGGCAATCAAGGTTGCAGCTGGCTAGAGTTGTCTTAGGCTGGCGCTCGCTCGGCACGTGGGGTGCAGCCATAGCACTCGCGGTAGCATTTGGAAAAATGCGAGGCCGAGACGAAGCCACAGGCTAGAGCCACCGACAAGATAGACATAGATGTCTGACGTAGTAGATGGCGCGCCCTTGCCAAGCGCAGATTTAGATAATAACGCGTTGGCGTAGTGTTCAAATATTTTCTGAACAATCGCTCGAGCTGACGTGTTGAAAGTTTCGTCATGCGTGCGATGTCGGTCTGTGCTAGAGGTTCTTCCAAGTTATCTTCCATGGTCTTTACGACAGCCAGCAATTTCGGATGACTGACCCCGAGCCGTGAGCGCAATTCCATCCTCTGTCGGTCGGTTGGCTCGCGGATTCGGTCGTGGATGAATTGGTCGGATACCTCGGCGGCAAGTGCTGCCCCATGCGCCTGAGTGATCAGATTAAGCATCATATCCAATGATGCTGTCCCACCTGAGCAGGTAACTCGCGTTCCGTCCACCTCAAAGAGATCGTTAGTAATTTCCAATTCTGGAAATTCCTCCGAAAGGCCGTCAATATTCTCCCAGTGGATCGTACAGCGACGTCCTTCAAGCAGGCCAGCAGCAGCCATCACGTAAGTGCCAGTACAAATTGCGCCAATGACCGCACCATTTCGGTCGAGGCGGCGGATTAGATTGAGGGTGTTCTTGTCGGTGTTATTCCGCACATTTACTCCGGCGCAAACGAAAACCATTCTGCATTCCTGCAGAATTGCGTAATCTCCATCAGCTCGCACCTCGACACCATTGCTGGCTTTTGCCACTGCGCCGCTAGGGCTAGCAATAACCCAGTTGAACAACTCCTTGTTGGATTGTCTGTTTGATGCTCGCAGAGGCTCTAGCGCCGAAGCAAAAGCAATCATCGAAAACTCATTGAGTAACAGAAAGCCAATCTGTTGGGGTCGTTTTGTATCCTCTTGTCGGAGCAGGCCTTCAATTGTCTGAATGCTCATCGCCAATCCTTGATATGCGTGCGATCATCGGGTCTCAGTATTATACTAATAATCAAATCCGTATTACGCCAATTTCTGTCGGAAACAAAACAAAAAATGTGCGTCTGTCTCTTTTTTGCGACGGGTGCAAATACAAGCTCTGATAGAGCTTTTGCGCTGGTCTATCACCGTTGGCCACTTTCTGCTACACCATCCCGCATGACACCATCCGTTGGCGCCATTCCTGAGCCGATCACCAGTGCTGCAAACGCTGAAGTCAAGCGGCTGCGGTCGCTGCATAAACGAAAATATCGTCGTAAGACAGGCTGGTTTCTTGCTGAGGGAACGCGTATTTGCACCGAGGCTGTAGCGCTGGGCTGGGAGATTCACAGACTCGCTTTCCTCGCCGGACGGGAGAAAGATAAATCTATCCGCCCCTTAATTGATGCGCTAAGTAATTCTGGAGGTCGACCATTGCCGGTGACTGAGGCTCTTCTGCAGCGGATTAGTCGGAAGGACAATCCGCAAATGGTTGTTGGCGCATTTGCCCAGCGACATATGGGTTTGTCTGATATACATCCCGATCAATCTGACATATGGGTGGCGCTTGACCGTGTGCGTGATCCCGGCAATTTGGGCACAATCATGCGCACCATTGATGCGACAGGTGGGCGTGGGGTTATCCTTATTGATGATTGCACCGACCCTTATTCGCTTGAGGCGGTGCGTGCCTCGATGGGAGCGGTATTTAACGTTGCCATTGCCAGCTGCAGCCAGCCAGAGTTTCTGGCTTTTGCCGCCAAGTGGTCAGGCCGCATCCATGGCACGGCATTGCTAGCTAGCACTGATTATCGGGCGGTGGCATACGATGGTCCTTTGATTATTTTGATGGGTAATGAGCAGGCGGGCCTTCCTAATCCCCTGATGCGGGCCTGTACACAGCTCATACATATGCCAATGCGGGGGCGGTCCGATTCGCTCAATCTTGCGGTGGCAACTGGTTTGGCGCTTTATGAGGCGTTGCGCACGCGTAACTAGCTGGCCGGCTGCCACCGGGCGTAATTGGCCTGGGCGATCACCCGTGGATTATCCTGTGCTTCGGCAACCGCCAACTCACCCGAAGTAACTTGTCCACCACCCATAACCTCGCGCAGCGCATAATGTCCCGCCTGTGAGGAGGCGCGGATTGCATAGACCGTCAATAGCATGAAGAGGGGTGTTTCGGACAGCAATTCACGGCAGGCCGCCAATAGTGGTACCAAATCATGCTCGATCCGCCAGATCTCGCCTTTTGGGCCACGCCCATATTTTGGTGGGTCCATAATGATCCCGTCATATCTCCGCCCCCGACGAACTTCGCGCTCGACAAATTTTACTGCATCATCGGTGATGAATCTAATCGGTGCATCTTGAAGCCCTGCGGCGTCACGATTTTCGAAAGCGTGGGCGATGGCTTTCTTGCTGGCATCGACGTGGATCACTTCAGCGCCGGCCTCAGCAGCATGCAGGCTGGCAATGCCTGAATAGGCAAAAAGGTTCAGAATGCAGGGCCTGTGATTTGTTGATCCGGTAGGGTTGGCGGCCCGAATTTTTGCAGCGCACCAGTCCCAGTGACAGGCCTGTTCGGGGAAAAAGCCAAGATGGCGAAAGGGCGTTGGCCTAGCGCGAAAGCGTAACGATTGATAGCTGATCTCCCAATCCGCTGGCAGCCCCTTGCGCAACTTCCAGCCGCCATTTTCACCGTCATCATTTTCACAACGGCTATTTTTCTGCGAGGCTACAAAGACACCATCGGCCTGCCATTGACTGGCATCAAGGCGTGGTTCCCAAAGTGCCTGTGGTTCTGGCCGGATAAAGGAATAGGGGCCAATCTGCTCCAGTTTCAGTAAATTTCCGCTGTCTAGAAGAGAATAATCATGCCATTGGTCGGCAACTAGGATTTTAGGGTTCGCGCTTTCATAAACCATGGCTTGGATCATGCCGGCATGGATGTGTTATGGCAAGTCCCGTAAATTGCTCAGTTGTTCCTGGCCTCTAGCTCCTTCAATCGTAAATTATTTGGCGCCATTTCCAAATTTTAAGTGGTTTTTGCAAAATTTTTGACTAACATCCGCTTCGAACAGAAATATTTGGTGTACCAGTCTGTTCGGTCATGGCTTTGCGCTTAGCATAGACTTTTCTTTCGCCATGGAGCAGGTCAAATTCGTTATTGCTCTGGCGCTCGCCACGAAAAACACAGATGGGGACTACAATGTTAGCTGGCGTTGCGATGGAATTTCTTGTCTTTCGCGACAAATTACTTTTGCCTTCCGAGCGTTTTATTCCCGCCCACTACATAGCATTTGATGCTTTAAGTCCCGTCTATGTTGGCAATCAATTTGGCTGGCGCGCTGACGAGCTTTCCGGGCGGCAAATCACAACCGCTTCGTCTCCCATCTCACGGTTTGCCTTCAAGCAGTTCGGAGCATGCATTAATCCATTGCATTTCCATGATAATGCCGGCCGAGCACCAGTTTTAATGCACGCCCATTTTGGGAGGGGTGGAGCGCTAGCATTGCCCCTTGCACGAGCACTTGGAGTTCCACTTTTTGTCACCTTTCATGGGGGTGATGCCACGAAACAGACGCATCAGCGCAGCCGGCTTTTGCCATCAATCTATCAGCGCCGTTTAGCCCAGATGCATGATTATGTAAGTGCTTATCTCTGTGTTTCCAATTTTGTCGCTGACCGGCTGAAGACACAAGGGTTTCCGTCGTCAAAGCTGCACACCCATTATATTGGTGTTCCATTGGAAAAAATGACAATGCCTAGAGTGCGCACCGTCGACGCGCCCTTGTTATTTATCGGCCGGTTTGTAGAGAAAAAGGGCATTGATACATTGCTGGGCGCAATGCGGCTTGTTGCCGCTAGTAAACCAGCCATCCGCCTTGAAATCGCTGGCAGTGGCCCTCTTGAGCAGCAGCTTCGTGCGCAGGCCGCCGATATACCGGGCGTTACTTTTCTTGGCTGGCAGACACCGGATCAGCTGGCGTCGCGTCTTGCAACCTGCAGTGCGATGATCGTGCCTAGCCAGCAGGCGACCAATGGTGATTGCGAAGGGATGCCGACAGTCGTACTCGAGGCGATGCGTGCAGGCGTCCCAGTTGTGGCAACGCGTCACGCCGGCATTCCTGAGATAATCGTTGATGGCGAGACTGGTCTTCTGGTTAGTGAGCGTGATCCTGCCGCCCTAGCTGCTGCAATTTTGCAGCATTACACCATGGGGGATGCGGCGCAGAGGTTGGTTAGTGCTGGCCAGAAAAGGCTTCGGGCTGACTTTGATGCGGCGCGCCAATCACGCCGCCTACAACAGATCTTGCTGGATGTGGCGGTAGTAGATAGTCTCCGGCGCTAAAGCTGCAAGTAGGTTGTCTTGATCTCGCTGTAGGCTTCTAGCGAATATTGGCTGTTTTCTCGGCCAAAACCAGAATGTTTGACCCCGCCAAAGGGCAGGCCCGGAGGCAACAGATTATAGGTGTTAATCCAGACATTGCCGCTTTCTAACTGCGCTGCAACTCGGTGGCCACGCGCCAGATCTTGGGTCAATAATCCGGCCCCAAGACCAAAACTAGTAGCATTGGCCCGCTGGATGACCTCGGCCTCATCGGCAAATGTCAGCACCGACATTACCGGGCCAAAAATTTCCTCGCGAACCACACGCATATCATCTCGGCACCCGGTCAGGATAGTAGGTTCCATGAAATATCCATTTTCGAATCCCCTCGGGTGAATGCGGTGTCCGCCGGTTGCCAGCTTCGCACCCTCAGCAATACCAATCTGAACATATTCCAAAACCTTCTCCAGATGCTGAACGGAAATTAGCGCCCCCATATCAACATTTTTTTCCATAGGGTCTCCGACGTTCATCACTTCAGCCTTTTCCACGATCGCGGCAATAAAATCGGCCGCAATGCTGTCTTCGACAAAAACGCGCGTCGCGTTTGAACAGACCTCGCCGGCTGTATAAAAATTTGCGTCTAATGCGGTCTGAACCGCAGTATCAAAATCGGCGTCGGCAAAAATAATCAATGGTGATTTGCCCCCAAGCTCCAGCGTTATTTTTTTAAGGGTCTGGGCAGATTGTGCCATTATAAGCTTGCCTGTTTCGACGCCACCGGTCAGCGAAACCTTGGCGATGCCCGGATGCTCACAGATTGCACGTCCGATGTTGTGGTCGCCCTGAATAACTTGAAACAACCCGTTCGGTAAACCGGCCTCAGCGAATAGCTCGGCAATGCGATTTCCCGAAAGTGGGGTCATTTCGGAGGGTTTTAAAATGAACGCATTTCCAGCCGCAAGTGCCGGTGCAGACTTCCAACAAGCAATCTGCACCGGATAGTTCCATGCGCCAATACCAGCACAAACTCCAATTGGCACCCGTTCACTATAGGCAATGGCATCGCCAAAACGATGCATGTCTCCTGTTTCTGTATGGGCCAGCGCGGCAAAATAAGCCAGCGCATCCGACCCACTCGGCACATCAGCGCTCATTGCCTCGCCAAAACATTTGCCAACATCCTCCACTTCAAGCTGTGCAAGCTCACTATTGTTCGCCCGCATTATGTCGGCCGCGCGCTGGAGAATTCTGCCACGCTGCCCAGCCTCAAGTGTGGCCCAACCACGCTGGGCCTCGTTGGCGATGATGACTGCTTCATTTAGCATTTCTTTAGTGGCAGGCTCAACTCTTGCTATTACCTCACCAGTTCCAGCATAGAATTTGTCGATCGGTGGTTGGCCGCTCGGACGGCTCTTACCATCGATGTAGGACTGACAGATTTTCATGGTAGATCTCTCCGAATTATGATCACCGGCGTTATGATTAGATTGATGTCTGCGCCTACAATAAAAAAAAATCAATTGCCAACAGGCGGCAAGATACCGCATTTTCTTCATCAACTTTTAGAAGGCAAGAAATCCTATGGTTAAGGAGATAGAAAATGTCCCAGATTATCGTTGACCGTGACGAGGCACGCAGTGATCTGGCGGCGATTTTTCGTTGGGCTGCCCGAGAGAACATGCATGAAGGTGTGGCTAATCATTTTTCCTATGCCATCTCTGATGATGGGCAGCGGTTTCTTATGAACCCCTTTGGCCGGCATTTCTCGAAAATGCAGGCAAGCGACCTGATCGAGATTGATGCAGCACAATATCCGTCTGAGCTGCGCGGACAGATCGATCCAACTGCCTGGGCCATTCACAGTGCCATGCACCGGAACAACCCGCAGGCACGCTGCATTGTCCACCTGCACACTCAATATGCGACGGCGCTTAGTGCCCTTAAGTCACCAACATTGCCAGCAATTGACCAGACTAGTTGCCGGTTTCACAACCGGGTGGCCATTGATCTAGGATTTGACGGTCTGGGCCTTGGCGATGAGGCCGAGCGTTTGTCGACGCTCCTTGGCAATAAGATGATGATGATGATGGGCAATCACGGTTTTCTGACCGTCGCCGATACCCCGGCTCTAGCTTTTGATCTTGCCTATCATTTTGA
>MDTG01203407.1_pt1 | contig 12163 bp, 6 predicted proteins | sample 811421 | NCBI WGS metagenome assembly MDTG01 (sample SAMN05326645, study PRJNA326480) | marine metagenome | isolation source: seawater | place: Pacific Ocean: South East | collected 2011
AATCCAGAAGCCCGACTTTGGCAAGAAATAACTAAATACTTAACCCCAGATTTGACTTATAGTTACAACTCTGGTGGAGATCCTCTTGATATACCTAACCTCACCTATCAACAGCTTAAAGAGTTCCATGCAAAGCACTATCATCCCAGCCGATGCATTTTCTTTTTTTACGGAAACATCCCGCTCGAATCCCATTTAAAGTTTCTTTCTAAGAACATTTTAGATCAGACAGAAAAAATCCAACCTTTGCAAAATAATTTTTCTCAGAAAAGATTTACTAAACCAACTACGAAAGTTGGCTACTACCCCAGTACCTCTGGTGGAGATTTTATTTCATTCTCCTGGCTTACAGCCCCCGTCTCCAATAGTGAAGATATCCTTTCTCTAACTATAATCGATTCCCTTCTGATGGAAACAGACGCTTCTCCTTTGAGAAAGGCTCTCATCGAATCCGGGCTATGTACGCAGGCAGATGGCTTTCTTGATACAGAAATGTCTGAAGTGCCTTATACCATTATCTGCAAAGGGTGCGATGGTAATAACGCTGAAGCTTTACAACAAGTACTTTTCAAAGAACTCGAAGCGTTCATCAAAGATCCGATTTGTGAAGATAAACTTGAAGCAGCAATTCACCAGCTAGAATTTTCTAAACTCGAAATCACAGATGATTACGGTCCCTATGGCTTAACCCTTTATATGCGATCTATTCTACCAATGCATCATGGTTGTGATTTAGAAACAAATCTTCTTTCATCTCAGCAATTTGACGATTTAAGAACCAAACTAACCACCAAAAATGCTATAAGCAGTATTGTGAATAAATATTTAATAAGAAATACCCACTTTTTGACCTATACTCTAAAAAAAGATGCGGCCCTTGGACAAAAAATACATGAAGAAGAGGAGACCAAGCTTAAAGAAATAGAAAAATCACTAGATAAAACGCAAAGAGATAAGATCATAAAAACATCAAAAGATCTTTCGAAATATCAGGCTGAATGCGAAAAACAGCCTATAGATTGTCTGCCAAAGCTTAATCTTAGTGATATTCCAACCAGACTCATTGATTACCCACTGACGCATATTCATGATGATAAATTAGAAGTCTTTCATCATGATTGCTCCACCAATGATATTGTGTATGCTAAGTTAGTATATCCATTGCATGCAACTACTGAAGATGATTTACCTTACCTTAAGCTAATTAGCTCCATCATCCCTCTTCTTGGAAATAAAAAACGCAATTATATCGAAAACTTAGAGTATATAAACGCATATATTGGTGATTTCTCCTGCAGCTTAAACCTAAATCCTCAAATTAGTGACCCTAATAATTTAAACCCGACTTTTTCCTTAAAAGGCAAAGTTTTAAATAGAAACATAGATAAACTTTTTCACCTATTCGTAGACACCTTGAGTGAAATACAATTATCAGACGCTCTGCGGATCAAGCAATTGATCCTGCAAATACATAACGCCCTTGAAGCTCGAATTAGCAAAAATGCAATGGGTTATGCAATACAAAAATCTGTTGCCTCGTATTCTCAAAGTAGCTACTTAAGTGACTCTATGTCGGGTGTAGAATATTACTCTTTCATAAAAAACCTCGTCAATGATTTGAATAAAAAGCTTCCAGTAGTTATTTCAAAGCTAAAATCTATTGCAAAAAGTTTAGTCCACCGTAATAACCCAGAGCTTGTCTTAAGCTGTAATAGTGCTCAACTGAAACATATCCAAAAGTATAATTACTTTGACATACCATCTTTAGACACATCAGAATACAATGAGTGGCAAACCTACCACTTACCCAATCCCGTATCATCAAGGGCATACATTATCTCGTCTCCAGTGGCCTTTTCTGCTTATGGTCTACACACAGAGAATATAAATGATTCCCTTTCGTCGGCCCTTAGTATTTCTACGCAAATTATTGAGAACACTTATTTGCATAAAAAAATTAGAGAACAAGGTGGCGCTTATGGATCAGGTGTTAGTTATAATCACTTAAGTGGAAATTATATACTTCACTCCTACAGAGACCCCCATATAAAGCGGTCATTTGAGGTTTTTAAACAAAGCTTTGAAGATATATACAGTAAAAGCATAAATGAGCAGGACCTAGTTGACGCAAAAATGACGCTCCTACAAGATATTGATGCGCCAGTTAGTCCCGGGTCTAGGGCTGAGTTATCTTATTCATTTATGAAACAGGGCTATACCCAGCAAATACGAAGGATGCATAGAAATGGAATTTTAAATGTGTCTAAAGAACAGCTTAAACAAGCAGCCGAGTATCTTCTCTCTTCTGCAGAAGGAGTAGAAGTAACATTTGCTAGCGCAGATCTTGTGAAAAAAGAAGCATCAGGTATGACTGTTATTACAATCTAGGCAATAATAAGCACCCCTTTTTCGCCTATCCTCTATGAATATTGAGATTGTATAAAATTATAAATAAACACTTTATATTATTGGTAAAAATTATAATTTATACTAGTATAAGAAAAAATGGAGTTTTTATGAAATGGCATATTTGTATTTTCCTAGTTCTTTCTTTAATGTTGCAACAAGGTTTTTGTAAAAATAACTATACCCCCCCACAAAACAAAATTAGCACCCCGAAAAGTAACTCGCTTAATTCGAATAACTTTTCTTATCCATTTGTTGAAGTAGCGCAAAGCTGTACCCCCTCAACCGTTTTCATTCGTGCAGAAGGTATCTCCGAGCGAAGTTACGATCCCAACGATATGTTTAATGATGAATTTTTTAGACACTTTTTTGGGGGACCTCAAAGGCCCAAAGGACCTCAAATTAGCCAAGGCTCCGGTTTTTTGGTCTCCAAAGACGGTTTTATTATGACCAACCTTCATGTTGTTAAAGGTGCAAAAAAAATTACTGTTCACATGCACGATGGAACTAATAGACAACTGCCTGCTACATATATTGGAGGCGATCAAAAAACTGATATCGCTGTAATAAAAATTAACTCGAAAACAAAAGAAAATTTTCCCTACTTAGAATTGGCTAATTCAAATGATGTTCAAGTAGGTGAGTGGGTAGTTGCTATTGGAAATCCATTCTCACTCGAAGCTAGTGTTTCGGCAGGAATCATTAGCGCTAAAGGAAGGCAAGGACTACAAATAACCGACTTCGAAGATTTTATACAAACTGATGCTGCTATCAATCCAGGAAATTCTGGTGGTCCTCTTATTAATCTAGACCAGAAAGTAATCGGTATGAATACAGCTATTATTTCACAGTCCGGGGGCTACATGGGAATTGGTTTTGCAATCCCAAGCAATATTCTCGTAAATATTAAAAATCAATTAATTGAAACTGGAGTCGTCACAAGAGGATTTCTTGGAGTTTCTCTTCAGCCTATTGATTCTGACCTTGCAGAGGCATTCGGATCATCCAATACACAGGGCGCTTTAGTTGCTGAGGTTGTCAAAGGGTCCCCTGCAGAAACTGCTGGAATTATACAAGGTGATATCATTACAAAAATGAATGATAACAACGTAAAAAGCCCTGGTCAGTTAAGGAATGATATTATTCTCCAATCACCTGGAACAAAGGTTAAGTTTTCGATAAATAGAAACGGTAAAATGAAAAACATCTTTGTTACTCTTGGAGAATTTGGAACTAACACTCTAGTCTCTTCAACAACAGCATCACAGATGCTCGGATTTACAGTAGACAATCTAACCAATGAAAATATCCAATCTTTCCGATTCAGCCAAGAATTGGAAGGAATCGTTATTGTCGCAGTAGAACCAGGAGGCCCGGCTCAATCCGTAGGTCTGATGCCTGGAAGTATTATTATGGCTATTAATCACAAGAAAATAGCAAATGTTTCTGAGTTTAATGATGCGTTGTCTGGTACAAAAAGTGGCGATAGAGTTTTATTACTTGTTCGCCAGGGAGATATGATGAGGTTCTTTACAATTAGAGCGGAATAAAATTTCTTCGACAGTTGAATAAGTATGGGTACTTATTCAACTATCGAAAAATTAGTCTAACAGCCTTTGAAACTGGGCGTTGCCCCTGATCGGATCAAATTCACTCCTACTAAGTACAGCTTTTATGTCTTCTATACCCTCTTGTTTAGCTGCATTTAACCATTCCAACGCTTCCTTTTCTCTGTGAAGCATTACGCATGCAAGTGCGCTGTTCACTGCAATGTCTGGGTCTGCAACATATTTAAAGGATGGCCCAGCAAGCTCAATGACTAGTGAGTAATCCTTGACTTCAAAAGCTGCTCGATGAAGGAAAAATTTAGACTCTATGTTTATGCGGTCTTTAATGGGTTGAAGTAGTTTGTAAACATCTAAAAATTCTCCCCGATCAGCCTTAATTGTAGCAAGATACTGAGTTGTTAAATTAAAAATCACCCCATGCTTTGCTTTTGTCCTCAAGTCTTCCAATTTGGGAATTGCTTCATCTTTTTGATCCCTAATCAATAGATCTTCTATTTCCTTCATATCCCTCGTAATATCTTCATTATCATCGTTTTCCGAAATCACCTTTGCTTTTCTAAAAATATCGAAATTTTGAAATGCAAAAAGAGAGAAAATTATTCCTATAACAAAATACCCCCTCGAAAAACCATAAATAGCTACACAAATAGAGAAAAGCAAACACAATATAGCGGTATACCTTAAACCTTTCACTCCAAAGATAGATTGGAGAATCACTCTCAACATCTGCCCTCCATCAAGTGGTAAAACTGGTATAAGATTGACTATAGTCCAAAAAAAGTTGACCCAAATAACTACTTTCAAAAAATATAAAATTGTAGGATGAACAAAGTATCCTGATGAGTAAATAGCCAAGGCTAAAAGAAATAGGACAAATCCAAATAACGGCCCATTTAAAACCACTAGAAACTCTTTCCATTTTGATAATTTTGGACCTTCAGGAATAGTCAAACCTCCAAACGCCACTAATTTAATTTTTGGGGATTGACCAAAACACTTTGATGTAATCGCATGTCCATACTCGTGAACGAGTACCGAAATGAAAATGATACCCACCCAAATGAGTATATACAAAATTGGGTTTGGGCTTTTGCCGCTATTTAACCAGCCGATAAAGCCTGCAGTTATGAAAAAAAAGGGTGAAATGCTAAGGGGTATTTTCATTTTAGTACCTTCATTTTTATTTAAATGTATTATCTCAAAATGAAATTGAGAAAAGAGCTGCCAAAAAAAGTATCCTTTAAAATAGATTAATTGTGGGTAATTGTTTCAGACAATTATCTGTTCCCATGTCCATAGAGGTTTTTTTTAATTAAGCTGCACTATAATTCCTATATGTGATAGTTTACCTATTGAATCAACGGAATTTTTATTAAATGTTCAAGCTTTTAAAAACTGGGCTAAAACGCCTAAAACACACTTTTGCTAAAACAAGGTCGATACTAGGTGACAAAATTAGGTGCCAGATAAACGGTCCTATCAGCGAAAGTGAGCTAGAGCATCTAGAACAGGTCTTATACGAATCCGATTTAGGCTCATCACTTTCCACTGAATTCGTGGAATATGTAAGAGGTTATGGACATAAATATACTTCTTTTACTGAAGCTATAAAAGCGCACGCAAAAAACATTTTGTATACAAAGCCATGTGCGTCACCAAAAAATGTTAAAAATCCACCAAAAGTAATCCTCGTTGTAGGTACCAACGGTAGTGGAAAGACTACCACATGTGCAAAACTATCAAGCATATATAACTCATCTGGTCAGTCTACCCTCCTAGCAGCTGGTGATACTTTTAGGGCTGCTGCAATTGATCAGCTTGTACACTGGTCTAAGAAACTCAACGTCAACTGCATTAGGGGTGTGCCCGGCAGTGATCCCTCAGCCGTTGTTCATGACGCGCTCACCGCTGCTAAAGCGCGTGAATATAACAATATTGTTATAGATACTGCAGGAAGGCTTCAATCTAAGACCGATTTAATGAAAGAGCTAGAAAAAATAAGCAGTGTGATAAAAAAATTTGATGCCGATGCTCCCCACGAAGTATATCTGGTGTTAGATGCGACAACTGGGCAAAATGCCATAGATCAGGCTAAGATATTCAATAAATATACCCCTTTAACAGGGCTGATACTCACAAAACTTGATGGCTCTACCAAGGGAGGGATTATTTTACCCATTTTTAAAGAGCTAGGTATTCCTATTTCATATATCGGAATCGGAGAGGGTATAAATGACTTAGTTCCCTTTTCGATAGACGATTACTTAGAAGCTCTTTTCTCCTAAAACAACATATGTTTAAATGTTTAGTATGGATAAAAAAGAATACCTTTCACTCATTTTTGACACATTAAACCTTATTAAGCAAAGTGCCGATGAAGAGAAGAGCCTAACCGTGCTTGGTGTCACTGCATCTTCGCTAAAAGTCAATAAATCTAATTTCCCAATAAGTGATAAAAAGCAAAATAAAACACTTCCTATTCATATTGAAGCGCCCCAAGAAAAAACCATTAAACCCATTGAAGGCACTAAAAAAGACAATTCAATAAAGCCCACAAAAAAACCTTTTACCCTCTCCAAGCCGAAAGAAGTTTTTTCTCCCTCAAATAAAAACGTGTTAACTCTTATCAAAAAAATAGACCCTTCCCTTTATATACACCCTACTATTTTAGATGATAGTAAAGCAAAAAAAATCAAAAATGCATGGAAAGAAAGACAACATACTCCAAAAATACCTATTCTTTACTCAGATAAAAAAGATTACCTTTTTTTAAAAAACCTGGCAAAGGCAATCGATCTAACATTTATGAAAAGTCACCTTATTGAAGCAACACCACAAAAAAAATGGGACCTTTTCTTAGATAATAAAAATATCAAGCTCATTATTGCTCCAGATTATATAATACACAAAAATAAAGAGTTGATGAAGTTTTATAAAGAAGACGAAAGTAAGAAGAACTTTTTTTTAAAAAATTCTGCCTTAATTCTGTTACCAGATATAAATATGTACTTAAAAGACTCTTACCTCAAACGATCATTATGGAATGCAATACGAAACAAGATAGATACGCTTTAGTTATTTTAGATAAAGGTATTAATACTCCCTTAGAGTACAAAATTGATCAGATGGCTTCTATCGGAACAAGGGTTATTGTCCCTTTACAAAAAACGATGCGAAAAGGAACTATAGTTGGTTTTAAAAACGACACTTCCTTGCAAAAAGTGCTTTGCGTAGAGAAAGTTTTACCCGTAGAACAAACTCTATCAAAAAGCTTATTTAAGCTTGCTCAATGGATGGCTTCATATTATGCAACACCTATTAGAAAAGTACTTAAAACCATCATACCCTCTTCAATACGCAACGACACTAAGGAAAAAAAACAACTATTTATTAAAAGATTAATTAGTCCCAAAAAATTATCTACTTTAGCTGCAAATATCAGAGAAAAGCACCCTTCTCAGGCAAAGATTTTAGATGTTTTACTGAAAAAACCCTCGGGCATCTTGCTCAGTGAGCTATTAGAGCTTTCCAAAACTTCAAAAAGTCCCATTTTATCCCTTCAAAAGCAGAAAATTATTGACGTGCAATTCCATCAAATTGATAGGTCTCCACTTGAGAGTATGGAGTTTTTTCCTACAAAACCCAAGATACTTAATGTTGACCAAAAAAAAGCCCTCGATAATATCGCTAAACAATTTGGTTCTCACAAAACCCATTTAATACATGGTATCACTGGAAGTGGAAAAACTGAAATTTATATTCAAGCAATCAAAGCAGCAAGAGAAAAAAATATGGGAACTATTTTACTTGTTCCTGAAATATCTTTGACATTCCAAACAATAGAACGGCTTAAATCCCGTTTTTCCGAGAAAATGGGTATTTTGCACCACCGTTTAAGCGATGGTGAGCGCTTTGATATTTGGAATAATATCAATAGTGGAAAAATAAATATCGTTATTGGTGCTCGCTCCGCAATTTTTAGTCCAATAAAAAACCTAGGTCTTATTATTGTTGATGAGGAACATGAGTCTTCTTATAAGCAAACAGATGAGGAGCCATGCTATAGCGCACGCGATGTGGCAATAATGCGCGGAAAAATCGAAAATATCCCCGTAGTTCTCGGCAGCGCAACCCCATCATTCGAAAGCTTTTATAATGCAAAAAAAGGTAAATACCAGTTAACTACAATTGGAGTACGCGCAACAAAGGCCTCTTTGCCTACTATCAAAGTTATTGATATGAAAAATGAATACAGTAAGGCTGAGGGATTTTTACTATTTTCTGACTCTCTTTTAGACGGAATCAAAAAACGTGCTGCTATAGGAGAGCAAACCCTTCTGTTTTTAAATAAAAGAGGTTTTAATAGCTTTATTATTTGTAAAAGCTGCTCAGCTACCATTAAATGCCCTCACTGTTCAGTGAGTCTTACTTATCATAAAAAAATACATGCAATGGTCTGTCATTTGTGCTCTTATTCTTTTTCCCCTCCTCCAAAAATTTGTCCAGAGTGCAAAAAAGGAGAAACTCTAAACTTTCGAGGTGTAGGAACCGAACAAGTAGAGCGAGCGCTCAAAGCAATATTACCAGGATTAAGAACCCTTAGAATGGATGCAGACACTACAAAACATAAAGGTAGCCATGATCTTATCTTTAAAAAATTTAGGTCAGGTAAGGCCGATGTGTTAATTGGAACACAAATGATTGCAAAAGGACTTCACTTTCCAGCTGTGACTCTTGTTGGCGTACTTAACTCAGATAGTGCACTAAACTTACCCGATTTTAGAGCCTCTGAAAATGTTTTTCAGCTGATTATGCAAGTCTCAGGGAGGGCTGGTAGAAGTGATTTGCCGGGGGAAGTTATTATTCAAACCTCTTTGCCTAAGCACCCATTATTTCATTTTATTAAAAAACATAATTATCAAGCTTTTTTTGATGAGGAAATAGCTGCTCGAGAAATGTTTTCCTATCCACCGTTTTCAAATCTTGTAAAAATTACCTATGCTGGAAAAAATGAGGATGATGTGAAGAATTTCGCAAAAAATTTTCAGAAAACCTTACTAAAAAAATTACCCTCACAATACACTATTTATCCAGCTATTCCTTCCGGATATGCTAAAATTAAAGATTTCTATCGCTATAAAATTCTTGTAAAGGGACCAAGATCTTTATTTTTATCAAAGCTTTTATCTGATCTAAGAGACAAAGAATCTACTAAGAGCAAAGTGCGTATTTTGTGCGATATCGATCCGCACTCGATATTCTCATAATTCAACTTTTTATACTTTTTTAAACAAAATCTTGGTACAGTTAATATAGACAATACATTAAGAGAATTATGGAAAACGAGCATAATACCCATATCCCCGAGTATATCAAATACGACGAGTACCAAAAAAGGATCGAAAAGCTTGCTGAAATCCGTAAGCTTAATATAGATCCTTATCCCCACACTTTTGTATCGCCCCAAAAACCTATTGAACTTCATAAAAAATATGAAAACAAGCAAATAGGTGACAGTGAACAAGCAGCATCAAGCGTTACAGATGAAGTGCGATGTGCTGGGCGCCTTGTTCTTTTTAGAGCCATGGGGAAAAATGCATTTGGACAGATTCAAGATGAAACTGGTCGTATACAGGTGATGTTTAATAGGGATTTTACCTCGGTTTCAGGGCTTGATGATAGCTACGACTTAAAACCTTTAAAATTTATTGAAAAGAAGGTCGACCTTGGAGATATTATTGGAATTGAGGGGCATATCTTCAGAACACATAAAAATGAATTAACTATTTATGCAAAAGTAGTTACCCTGCTTAATAAAACTCTACTCCCTTTGCCCGACAAATATAGCGGTCTTGTAGACAAACAAATACGCTATAGAAAGCGTTGGCTTGATCTGATAAGTAATAAAGAATCAATGAACCGTTTAAAGCTTCGTAGCTTATTGGTTTCAAAAGTTAGACACTATTTTGAAAATGCAGGATTCATGGAAGTTGAAACTCCTATACTTCAAAATATATATGGAGGAGCTGAAGCAAGACCTTTTGTCACCACACTCAATGCATTACATCAAAAAATGTATATGCGAATAGCTATCGAAATCGCATTGAAAAAACTTGTTGTAGGCGGCTTATGCAAGGTATTTGAAATTGGAAAAGTATTTAGGAATGAAGGCTTAGATAGAACTCATAACCCAGAATTTACTATGCTAGAATCTTATACTGCATACTGGGACTATAATGATGTCATGAGCTTTACAGAGAATTTATTTGCATTCTTAGCAAACGAACTTTTTGGAACAACAAAAATCGGTATACGAAAAAACAAACAAGGCAATGAATATACCATTGATCTTAAAACGCCATGGAAACGTTTATCTATGAAAGAATCCATTAATGTTTATGGTAAACACAATGTAGATAAACTATCTGATGAAGAAATGAAGTCACTTTTAAAAGATAAAATAGACAAAGAAAAATGGTGTAATGCGACCCGCGGTAAACTTATTTCTCTTTTATTTGAAGAATACGTTGAACACCATCTTATCGAACCCCATCATATTATTGACCATCCAATCGAGACAACACCCTTGTGCAAGCTTCATAGAGATAAGGAACTTGCAAAAGAAGGATTTGTGGAAAGATTTGAAAGTTTTATCTTAGGGTATGAATTCTGCAATGCTTATACAGAGCTCAACGATCCCGAATTGCAAAGAAAACTTCTGGAAGAGCAAAATATTAAAAGAGAAAAAGGCGACGAAGAAGCTAATCCTATGGACGAGGAGTTTATTGAAGCTATCTGTCAGGGCATGCCTCCAACTGGAGGGCTAGGTATTGGTATAGACCGACTAGTGATGCTTTTTACAGATGCTTTCTCAATAAGAGATGTAGTATACTTCCCTATTACCAAACCTGAGGAGTAATATTATTTCCTCTTCACTATTTGCCAACCGCTTTTGCTATCTTTAATTTCGTACCCTCTGCTCTCTATAAAATCGCGCTGAGTATCCGCCATAGCCCAATCACCTGCTTGTCTAGCTGCATCACGAATTTTAGCAGACTTTAATATCTCTTCTGGGATTTGGTTTTCCGCCGGGTTCGCGCCTTTAGGCATGATACCAAGTATCTGATCCGTTTCGCGTAAAAAGCTTTTTACCAAAGATGCATCATTAGCTGAAATTTGCATTTGATCAATGCTTGTGTTGATAAACTTAATAAAATCGAATAAAACCGCAAGAGCAACTGATATGTTAAGGTCATCACCAAGCGCTTTTTTGAATCGTCTCCTATATTCGTCTATATCTTTTTCTACCGACTCGCCTTTTTGCGAATCAATACTATCTAGACGTTCAAATAACGAATAAAACTTATTCAATGAACTTCTTGAGCTTCTTAAGCCTTCAAAGGTAAAATTAAGTTGGGTTTTATAATGGGTTGTAAGCAGCAAGTAGCGTATTTCTAAACCAGTGAATCCCTGCGCCAAAAGATCTGAAAGAGTGTAGAAGTTTCCCAGGCTCTTCGACATTTTTTTTCCATCTACAATCAAATGCTCCGCGTGGAGCCAATGGTTTACAAAAACTTTGCCAGTGCAGCACTCGGATTGAGCAATTTCATTTTCATGATGGGGGAAAATATTATCCACTCCCCCAACATGAATATCAATTGTTTGACCAAGATATTTTATTGCCATAGCTGAACATTCAATATGCCAACCTGGTCGTCCTCTACCAAAAGGACTTTCCCAGAATATTTGACCGTCTCTTAACGGATCATAAGCTTTCCAAAGCACAAAATCCGAAGCAAGTTCTTTATCATACTCATCATCTTGAACTCGATTTGATGCCCCTGATTTTAATGAATCTATATCTAAATGAGATAATCTTCCATATTTTGGAAAGTTCTTAACGCTGAAATATACGCTACCATCACTACCTTGATAGGCGTGCTTTTTCTTTATAAGTTGAGAAATCATTGCAATCATCTCATCAATACATTCTGTGGCAGATGGAAAAATTTCAGCAGGTTCGATATTTAAAATATTTAGATCCTTGAAAAAAGCTTTTTTGTATTGGCTTGTATACTGTTCAAAAGAGCATTTATTTTTTAAGGCACCTTGAATAGTTTTATCATCGACATCGGTTAGATTCATGACTTGCTTTACCGAAAAACCAAAATACTTAATTGTTCTTCGCA
>MDTG01078661.1_pt1 | contig 12162 bp, 9 predicted proteins | sample 811421 | NCBI WGS metagenome assembly MDTG01 (sample SAMN05326645, study PRJNA326480) | marine metagenome | isolation source: seawater | place: Pacific Ocean: South East | collected 2011
ATCAGTACTGTGATTGCAGCAGCGTACCTAAATCCTAATCTGGATATCAGAGATCTAATAATCTGTGCCATGATCTTGATTTGGGCCGTTCGGCTCGGATCGTTTTTATTTTCGCGCGTCAAGAAGGTCGGACAAGACATACGCTTTATTGTTATGAAAACTAAGTTCTTTTGGTTTCTGATGACCTGGACCCTTGGCGGTCTCTGGGTATTGGTAACTATGGCGGCTGGGCTAGCAGCTATGACATCTAACACAACCGTTGCGCTTGGGCCTCTGAGTTATTTGGCCATTTGCTTATGGATATTTGGCATGGCCATCGAAGTGATTGCAGACCAACAAAAAACCCGCTTTCGCAGTGACCCAGACAATCGCGATCGCTTTATTACCACGGGGTTGTGGGCATGGTCTCAACATCCTAACTACTTTGGCGAAATCCTTTTGTGGTTGGGCCTTGCCCTACTGGCCGTACCGGTTTTATCCGGCTGGCAGCTAGCAACATTGATCTCGCCGATTTTTGTCTACGTGCTACTAACCAAAATCAGTGGTATTCCTTTGTTAGACCGCCTGGCAAAAAAGAAATGGAGAGAGGATCCTGAGTTTGTTGCCTATACACAGACTACGCCAGTTCTGATGCTCAGAAGACCGCGACGCTAGTCTCATTGATAGCCACTTTGCCAGCGCTATGTAGTCGTCAAACGGCCCTAAGAAGCCTAGTCGTCAAACAGCACTAAACCTGTTGCTCGAAGAATGTCTCGATACGCTCAAAGGCCAATCTAGCCTCTGGTAACTGGGGGTAAAAAATTGGCCATACATGAGGCATTTCCTCACTGCTAAGGAAGGTAGCATTGGTACCTGCAGCGACTGCCTTATTAACATAACGACGCCCATCATCGCGAAGAATTTCATGCTCACTCGCCAATATCAATATGGGCGGTAATCGCGACAAATCTCCCAACAGCGGAGACACCACGGGGTCATAGGTATTGTGTTTTGCCAACAGTCTGGCCGCGATAGAGAGAACGATCCTCGGTAGTTTTGCTATTCGATGCGCCAATGGTTTTAACATAATATCAAACTGCAGATTATCCCTAATACTGGGACTGCGCATGCGCAGATCGGTTACCGGAGAAAAAGCCACCGCCGCGTTGGGTGGCGTAAGACCTCTATCGCGCAACCAAGCAAGTAATGACAAGGTTAAATTGCCACCCGCTGAGTCACCAGCCACAAACATAGTCGACGCGGGTTTACGCCCCTGGGGGCCATGCTCGAGCAACCATTGATAACTGCTGCGACAGTCCTCTACTCCGGCCATCCTGGGATGCTCCGGCATCAACCGATAATCAATTGAAAGAACAGAGCAATTGCTAATCTCAGATAACTTACTGGTAATAATTCGATGGCTTTTCGGACTACCTGCGACAAAGGCGCCACCGTGGATATACAACAACCGCCGATTGTTATCGGCGTCCACATTAGGCGCAATAACCCATTCTGCAGACACACCACCCGCATCCACGGGGCTAAAGCGACTGACGCAGTTGACTTCCTCGGTAGCAAAAAACTGCTCCATGACTTCGCGGATAATAGGTACCCGTCGACGCAAGGATAATGAGGTGCTGTTAGCGCGACTGCTACGAAGGCGCTGGTTAATCTGTTTTAGCGCAGCTTTCGAGGCGACCTGATCAGCTTTATTTGTAACGATCAGTTGTTGCCCTTGAGGACAATCGAATTGCGCAAGAGGATCCTTGCGCAAAACCCGATAGATCAGCCAAACCGCACATAAACCGAAAACACCGATTAATAGTAAAGGAATATACGTGGTAAAAATCAAACGCTATAACTGAGCTGATTAAATTTCTGCTGATGAAAATCGCCATCACCAAAGCTAACATTAATCATCATCAGACGTTTAACATAATGGCCTATATTAAGCTCGTCAGTCATACCGATACCACCATGAATCTGGATCGCCTCCTCACCGATAAGCTTGCCATATCGAGCAACCATTGCCTTTAATGCGTGCACTGTTTTTACCAGTGCATTGCGATCATCCTCGCCGGCCTGACAAAGACCGCGGTAAAGCATTGATTTAGTCTGCTCACAAGCCATAAAGGTGTCCACCATGCGGTGCTGGAGCACCTGAAATGAACTGATTGGCGTATCAAACTGTTTTCGCACTTTGGTGTATTCAACTGTCGTGCTATTGAGCGTCGACATAATACCGAGAGCTTCTGCGCTAAGAGCAATCAGTATCTGTGGCATCACCTGTTCAATCAAATCCATGCCCTTGCCCACGGCATTCAATAACTGACTTTCGCTTACCAATACATCTTTAAAGCTGACGGTAGCCGCGCTTTGACCGTCCATCATTTTATAGCTTTTGACAGTCACCCCAGGCGCAGAGGCGTCAACTAGAAATAAACTAATACCATCGTAATCAAACTGATCGCCACTGGTGCGTGCCGTAACAATAAATTTATCCGCAGTGCCACCATTGGCCACAACAGTTTTTTCACCATTGATTTTATAACCACCATCGGTCGCTATTGCGCTGGTTGCGACATCAGCCATCTCAAAGCGAGACTGTACTTCAACAGAAGCCAACGATCCCATGCAGCTACCATCGATAATACTGGGAATCACGTCGGCCTTAAGCGCACTGTTATCTGAGGCTGATAACAATCCACCGAACATCACAACAGTAGAGGCATAGGGCTCAATGACAATACCCTTACCCAGTTCTTCCATAACAGCGGCAATATCTTCAACCGAGCCGCCAAAGCCACCATACTCCTCAGCAAAGGGCACAGATAACCAGCCCAACTCAGCAAACATCGACCAAAACTCGCGACTTATGCCCTCATCTGAATCAACAATTGCCCGTCTGGTATCAAAGTCATACTCATCTCGAACAAAGCGCGAGACACTGTCTTTGATCATTGTTTGTTCTTCGGTAAACTCAAAATTCATCTGTTAAAACTCCTGCAAAAATGAAACCGCTCAACCCTAAGGGAGCTTATTTAAAGACCTAGCACTGCTTTAGCAATAACATTGCGTTGCACTTCATTAGAACCACCATAAATGGTTGCAGCACGACCATACATATATTTGCTTCGAGCCTCGAAAGCAAAATCGTGACCCAATTGTTGCGCATCTAAGTCATCTGGCAGAGCGCCACCATAACTAGCCGCCAGCTGCAGCTGCAATTCTTGAATGGCCTGAGTAATTTCAGTCCCTTTAATTTTCAATAATGAAGACTCTGGACCCGGCATACCGCCTGCCGCCATTGAAGCAAACACACGTAGCTCGGTGTACTCCAACGCCATCAACTCCATTTCGATGGATGACAGACGCGCCTGAAAGATAGGATCATCAATCATTGCTTTACCACCATTGCATTCCTCACTCGCGCGTCGCTTCAACGCCTCTAGCATACGAGTCGAATCGGCGACCTCTGCCATACCCGTGCGCTCATGAGCAAGCAATGCCTTGGCATAGGTCCAACCTTTATCCTGTTCACCAATAAGATTTTCAGTAGGCACTGCAACATCTTCAAATAGCACTTCATTGAGAGTATGTTTACCATCGATAGTCACGATGGGTTTGACGGTAATACCAGGCGTTTTCATATCAATCAATAAAAAGCTGATGCCTTCCTGCTTGCGCATACCTTTACTGGTTCGGACCAGGCAAAAAATCCAATCGGCATACTGCGCATAGGTAGTCCAGATTTTGCGACCATTAACAACGTAATGATCTCCCGCATAGTCTGCTGTGGTATTTAATGCGGCGAGATCTGAGCCAGCGCCGGGTTCCGAGTAGCCCTGACACCACCAGTCCTCACTCTCTAGGATACGTGGGAGAAAGCGAGCCTTCTGCTCCTCATTACCAAAGGTATAAATTACTGGCGCCACCATTTTTAAACCAAACGGAACAACATCAGGCACGCCCGCCAAACCGCGCTCAGTTTCAAAGATAAACTTTTGTGTCGCAGTCCAGTCAGTACCGCCATACTCAACGGGCCACCCAGGTGCAATCCATCCTTTGGCGTGCAGTTTTTTCTGCCACGCTACGATTGCCGCCTTGTAGGCCTGCCCATTGTTCGGGTCGGCCTGCTGCGCTGCATTTGCATCATACTCTGTCGCAAAAAACTCACGCACTTCGTCGCGGAACGCGAGGTCATCTGCTGAAAATTTAATATCCACTGATTTGTTCTCCCAAAAGATAATGCGGACAGCAAACAGAATCGAGCCGCCCTTTTAAAGCCCAAAAATTTATTATGGCATGTTATGTGTCATAATAAAATAACTATTTATGTTCGACCTTAGTGATTATGGTAAACCCTAGCTATCGACATTGATAACAGTTTATTGCGACCGCTAAGTCGCGTATGTTAATTACCCTACTAAAATCTATCTAGTTCCAATATGGCCTATCACCAATACTGTCCTTATTGGCGATATTTGACAGACGAGATCAAAAAACGCACCCACTAAACGTAACTGATTAGGCTACGATACTTAAATTGCCGCCGCCAAAAAACTCGCCTGCTTGATCGCAGCTTTGGCATCTAATTCTGTTGCCTCGAATGCGCCACCAACAAGACTGGCATCGATACCCAAGTCGCCTACCTGATCAAATAGATGGCGATCCGGAAGCTGGCCAGCACAAATAATTACCGTGTCTACCGCTAGCAACTGTGGCTGACCTGCAACGACAATATGCAGACCCTGATCATCAATTTTTTTGTAGTCGACCCCATTAATCATCTGCACACCACGTTTAGCCAGTGACATGCGATGGGTCCAGCCAGTGGTTTTGCCCAAGCTACGGCCTACCGGTGTGGTTTTACGCTGTAACAAAAATACCTCTCGATCAGCCGCTTCAACCTGAGGAGTAACGCCGGTCACGCCACCACGCGGATGATTATCGAAGTCTACACCCCACTCGCGAGCAAACACTTGCTTGTCTAACGCCGCAGAAACGCCCTTGTGCGTAATGAACTCCGACACATCAAAGCCAATGCCGCCAGCGCCCATTACTGCCACACGCTTGCCCACGCTCACACGACCGAGAATAACGTCGATATAGCTTACCACTTTGGCATGATCTATACCCTCGATATCGGGAACTCTCGGTATGATACCAGTAGCAACGACTATATGCTGATATCCTGCCTCGTCGAGATCGCTAGCGCATACAGTGGTATTCAAGCGTACATTGACCTTATTAACCTCAAGCATGCGCGAAAAATATCGTAGAGTTTCATAAAACTCTTCTTTACCCGGCACTTTTTTAGCAAGATTAAACTGACCACCAATTTCACTATTGGCATCATAGAGGGTGACTGAATGACCGCGTTCAGCAGCAACCGTGGCGTAAGCTAAGCCTGCGGGCCCTGCACCTACCACAGCAATTTTCTTCGGTGACGAACTGGGCTGATAATTGAGTATTGTTTCATGACAGGCGCGCGGATTAACTAAACAGCTAACCTCTTTGCCTTCAAAACCATGATCAAGGCAGGCCTGATTACAACCGATGCAAGTATTGATTTCATCTTCCCTGCCCTCAAAAGCTTTCTTAACCAACTCAGCATCGGCCAACATAGGGCGTGCCATTGAGACAATATCAGCATCTCCATCGGCCAATACCTTTTCCGCCACATCGGGCATATTGATGCGATTGCTAGTAATACAAGGAATCGATAATTCTTTGCGCAATCGCCCTGTAACGCCGGTGAAAGCAGCTCGAGGCACCATGGTAGCGATGGTTGGAACTGCTGACTCATGCCAGGTAAAGTGGGTACTAATAATGGTAGCGCCCGCCGTCTCCATTGCTTTTGCCAGCAACACCACCTCATCCCATGACATCCCCCCCTGCAACATATCCATAGCAGCAATACGAAAAATAAGGATAAAGTTATCGCCCACGGCGGCACGACAACGCCGCATTATTTCCAGTGGAAAGCGCATACGGTTGTGATAGCTTCCACCCCACTGATCTTCACGTTGATTGGTTTTTTCGACCAAAAAGGTGCTGAGTAAATACCCAGCAGAACCGATTATTTCAACGCCATCATAACCTGCCAACTGCGCCATCTTGGCACACTGCACATGGTCATCAATTTGCTTTTGCACACCAGCCTCATCCAATTCATTTGGCACCAGTGGTGAAAGTCGCGAACGCACCGCCGAAGGAGCAACCAATGTTGGCGTCTCCGCGAGTGGGCCGGCATGCAGAATTTGCATACAGATCTTGATGTCTGGATCGACCTTGTGCACGGCCTCAGTTACTACACGGTGTGCTTCGGCATGCTCTGGGGTGGACATCTCAGAACCCATACCACCCTCTTCATTAGGACTGATACCTCCGGTAATCATCATGCCAACACCACCGCGAGCACGCTCAGCAAAATAAGCGGCCAATCGCTCATAGCCCCCGTCCACCTCCTCCAAACCAGTATGCATTGAGCCCATTAACGCGCGATTTTTTAACCGCGTAAAACCTAGATCCAGAGGCCGAAAAAGATTGGGATACTTGGGATGAAGTGGCGCATCAACAGCCATAAGACGCTCTCTTACTCATTTATTATGGATAGACATTAATACAGCTTGACAGAGTATTAATACTTAATGACAGCCAATGTCGGATCATATTTGCTGGAGCGCACTGCAGCGCCTGAAAAATTCTTGGCACCAGCAATACGCATGATTTTATCGGTTATGGCTAAGCGCTGTTAAATCTATCGTTCCCAGCGAATATAGTGTACTCAGGTGGTCGCGAGATCTCTTGGCAAACTGTGCCAGCCATTTCTGAGCCCATGCCAATTTGCCGACCAGCAGGACCTTTGTTCAAACTCTGGTCTTAGATTTTTCAACATAGATCGACGCAATAATAAAGCTAATTGGCGCGCCAATAGCCAGTAGATCTGCGGTTAAAAGCGCCTTAGTCAACGGCTCAAATACGGCATAAGCAGAAAACACATCACTGAGAATCCCGGTCATCAATGCCCCCGTACCCAAACCAAGAAGATTACAGGCCACTAATAATAGACCCGTCATAACACCACGCAATCGCACCGGCGTAAGGTCCTGCACTGTGGAGAATGCCGGACCATAAAAAGAGCTGAGACTCAACATGCCGGCGGCCATTCCGATATAGAATAGTGCCGAAGATGGCGATACAAATCGAAATGAAATAAGTAATGGAGTAATGCCAATCATAAGAAAGGCAAGGAATCTTACTCGGCCACCTCGGAAGTGAGCCTGATACCAGTCACTGAGAATACCACCCAAAAACGTGCCTGCCGTACCAAACACAATATAGATCAATCCGTATGTCGCACTGATTTCGCCAACACCAAAGCCTCTCTCTCGCTCTAGCCAGACAATAGCAAATTGACCTGCGCCTAGCGGTATATGCAAAAAAACTGCGCCAAGCATGGTCCACAGTAACGCCGGTGTCGACTTCATCGCAGTGAGGACATCTGCCACCACCTTGCTCCAACTACCGTCCATTAAAGTGACCTGTGACACAGCACTAGCATCGTCCTCTTCCATACCGCCGCGCTGCGGGTCCTTAATGAGTAGCAATAATAAGGCAAGGGCAATACCGAAAATGCCAAGCACAATAAAACAATTGCGCCAACCAATCATCGGACCCAATACTCCGGCAACAATAAAGGCACCGCCTGCTCCCAGGGGCACACCCAGATAGTAGATGCCGGTTGCTGTGCCACGTCTAGCCTTAGGAAAAAGGTCCGCGATCATTGAAATTGCCGAAGGCGCCATCGCCGACTCACCGATGCCAATAAACAAACGGGCAATACCTATCTGGGCAAAATTTTTGGCCACACCGGATACCGCCGTAAGCAGACTCCAAAGCATTAATCCAGCGGCAATTAACCGCGGACGATGGACTCGGTCAGCCAGCGCGCCCATAAATAGCCCCATAATCGAATAAAAGAACACAAAGATCGGGCCTGTCAACAGGCCAAACTGAGAATCGCTTAAATTGAGATCGTTAATAATCGCTGTACCAAAACTAGTAATTAGTGTTCGGTCCACCATATTCAGAATGTTGAGTAGAAGTAAAAACAGCAGAAGCCCCATAGTCCTTGTTGACCCGCTATCTGATCGCTGGTTCATATCTACCCTTATTATTGTTGTGACGGTATGCTCTGTAGAGTTTTAATTCGCACTGCTAGCGCTGTAATATTGTACAAGTATGCAATAGCGAAAATCGATTTAAGTGTAACAAAATCTTGTCATTTAGATAGCCGTATCTCTACTGCCGCAATGAACTCCTGACTGCCAGTCATCACTGCATGGAAAACCATTCAATGAACGCTCGCCGTACACATAGAAAATTTTAAAAACTTAAGCTTACTATTGAGCTTGAGTTTAATTGTTATTAATTTACACTCTGTATGATAATTGTTTACGTAAGCCCAATCGCACGGGCCTTTAAAAATAAGGAGACAGCATTATGTCATTGCAATTAGTTACCGCAGGTTTAAAAGATAAGGTTGGGGAAGATTGTGGCTTAGGCGCTATCTTAAAATTTGATTTTGGCGATGATGGTATTCTCGTATTAGACGCAACGCAGGTTCCAAATGTTGTCAGCAATGATGATACTGACGCCGCCTGCACCATGGCGATCAGCATCGCTGACTTTATGGATATGGCCGCAGGTAAACTCGACGGCACCAGTGCTTTTATGAGTGGTAAATTGAAGATTCAAGGTGACATGGGTATCGCGATGAAATTGGCTCCCATCTTATCTTAAGGAAGTGAGTCAACAACAAGGGCTCCACTGTACTGCAATGGAGCCTTTTTTATTTGTTAGCTCTAACTATTGGACAGTATCACCTTACCCTTAGCTCGGCGCTCCGTAATCGATGCAAAAGCTGCCTTAAAATCATTTAGCGGATACACCTCGGTAACAAGGGGTGTGAACTCTCCGTTGTCGACCATAGCAATTAATTCATCAAAGTTGTTACGCGATTCCATCGGTGCTCGTGCCACCCAAGCTCCCCAGAAAACACCAATCATTGAGGCACCTTTCAACAGTGCTAAATTAAGGGGAATCGCAGGGATAGGGCCGGAGGCAAAACCAATCACCAGAAAACGGCCATCCCATGCGATTGAACGAAATGCTTGCTCAGACAAATCACCGCCAACAGGGTCGTAAATAACATCTGCGCCCTTGCCACCGGTTAACTCTTTAACTTTTTCTTTAAGATTTTCACTGGTGTAATTAATACGTAAATCTGCGCCCGCCTCACAGGCAAAGTCTAATTTTTCTTCCGAGCTTGCCGCCGCGATCACCTTTGCACCCATGGCCTTGGCAATCTGAATAGTCGCAATACCGACACCACCGGCAGCGCCCAACACCAATAAGGTCTCACCGGGCTGAATATTAGCGCGCTGTTTTAAGGCGTAGTAGGATGTACCGTAGGTAATGGCAAAACCAGCACCCTGCTCAAAAGACATAGTTTCACCCAGGGCGACAGTCGCGTGTTCATTGACCACACATTGTTCACTAAACGCGCCAATCTGCAGTGTGGCAATAACCTTATCGCCGACCTGACGACTAGTAACACCCTCACCTATAGCACTAACAACGCCACAGACTTCGGCGCCAGGAATAAAAGGCAACTCGGGCTTAAACTGATATTTGCCTTGCACAGTTAAAACATCAGGAAAATTAACCCCAGCAGCTTTAGTATCAATAAGGACTTCCCCCTTCGCAGGCGCGGGTACTTCAGCCTCAGCTAATATTAAATTATCCGTTGGCCCAAATTCATTACAGATTAATGCCTTCATGATTTTCCCTCAAAATGCCCTATTACTTTAAACCCAGATACGCTGCCGCTTTGGCAACAAATTTATTGGTCTGCTGAAAACCACCGACTAATATCTCTTGACCCTGTGGGTTTTCAATTGCATCAATGTTAGCCCGCACATTTTCCGGCGTCTGCTGTTCCGGAGGCAGATAAATACCATCGGTCTCATAAATAAACGTGCGCGCAAATCCACCGGCACCGGCACAGAGAATGCTGCGATTCGGCGCGTCGTTATCACATAATGTCAATAAGCCGGCGGTTACCGACTCTACTGTCATAATATCTGACTGCTCTGACGTAATCAGTCCCTCAAGCATTCGCGTACCCGCTGTTGGCGACAGGCAATTGATGTTGATATTGTATTTTTCGCCTTCAATGCAGAGCGTATTCATCAAACCTACCACCGCCATTTTAGCCGCACCATAATTGGCCTGACCAAAATTACCGTACATACCACTAGACGAGGTGGTCATCACGATGCGCCCATAGCCCTGTTCACGCATCAACTCCCACACCGCCTTGGAGCAGTTTGCTGAGCCCATCAGATGCACATCAACCACGAGTTGGAAATCATCCATACTCATTTTGGCAAAGCTTTTATTACGCAGAATACCCGCATTATTGACCAAAATATCCACCCGACCCCATTGCTCAACTGCTTGAGCGACCATGGCATCAACTTCCTCTCTATTGGCCACATTGGCACCATTGGCTATGGCTTCACCACCTGCCGCCTCAATCATAGCCACAGTTTCCAGCGCCGCTGCGCTGGAACCACCACTACCATCAACCGAGCCACCGAGATCATTGATCAGTACTTTCGCGCCGCGAGCAGCCAGTGCAACTGCGTGAGAGCGCCCTAGCCCATTGCCTGCGCCTGTAACGATTGCCACCTGTCCATCATATCGTATGGTCATTGTCTTACTCCTGTTATTACGAGCGGTACTGACTGAGTTCACGACGCGCGATCACCATGCGGTGAACCGCATCTGGGCCATCGGCAAAGCGTAAAGTACGCTGAGCACCATACCAAATTGCCAGCGGGCTATCTTGCGAGAGGCCAATACCACCATGCATTTGCATGGCCTCATCAATGATTTTTAGTGCCATATTGGGAGCCGCAACTTTAATCATGGAGATAAACGGCTGTGCCGCATCAGTGCCCTCGTGGTCCATTAGCCACGCTGCCTTAAGACAGAGCAAACGCGTCATTTCAATATCAATTCGTGCCTGGGCGATAATATCGCCATTGGCGCCGAGTTTAGCCAATGGACGACCAAACGCTTCACGACTTAATGATCGCTCACACATTATTTTCAGTGCTGCCTCAGCCAAACCCAACGAGCGCATGCAATGATGAATTCGACCCGGCCCGAGGCGACCCTGTGCCACCTCAAAACCTCTACCCTCACCGAGAATCATATTCTCTTTAGGCACCCGTACATCGGTAAAGCGCATATGCATATGACCATGAGGCGCGTCATCCACATTAAAGATTTCCATCGGCCGCAAATTTTTAACTCCGAGCGTATCAAAAGGCACTAAAACTTGGCTATGCTGCGCATGCCGAGGGCCACCAGGATTGGTATTGACCATCACAATCATAATTTTGCAACGCGGATCGCCGGCACCCGAAATCCAGATTTTTTCACCATTTAATACCCACTCATCGCCATCGGCGACACAGGACATAGCGATATTGGTGGCATCGGATGAAGCGACATCAGGCTCAGTCATAGCGTAAGCAGAGCGAATCTCGCCCGCCAGCAATGGCTTCAACCAAGTCTCTTTTTGCTCTTCTGTGCAGAAGCGCGCCAGCACTTCCATATTACCGGTATCCGGTGCCGAGCAGTTAAACACCTCAGGCGCTAGATGCGAACGACCAGTCTCTTGGGCTATGTAGGCGTACTCAACGGTATTTAAACCATGGCCACCTTGATAATGGGTAAGAAAGAAATTCCATAAGTTTTTCGCTTTAGCCTTGGCTTTAAGACCCTCAAGAATTTCGGCTTGACGATCGGTATAAGTCCAGCGATCGCCCTTTGAAATCTCAGCATGATACTCTTTTTCTAGAGGGAGGATCTCGTTATCAATAAACTGTTTAACCTCCTCTAAAATCGGTTTCAATTTATCGCTTATACCTAAATCCATATTGTTCTCTCCCAGTATTATTTAATAATTTATAGCGCCAACTACGGTCATTTATGAAAATAGCGCTGTGATAAAAATGGCTCGCCATCTCTAGCGAGCCTTGAATTATAAATACAACTTAGTACCCGCTAAGCAATGCAAAGCGATCGGTATGGTAACTATTA
>MDTG01292076.1_pt1 | contig 12162 bp, 10 predicted proteins | sample 811421 | NCBI WGS metagenome assembly MDTG01 (sample SAMN05326645, study PRJNA326480) | marine metagenome | isolation source: seawater | place: Pacific Ocean: South East | collected 2011
CACTGCCGGAGAGCGAATTCCGCGACAGCCTCGAGCGCATCGCGCTGTTGAGCGTCGGCCGCCAGGCCTGATACCCGCATGACGATGGCCTGCCTGGCAGGTCGTCAGCCAGTGGGTCAGTCAATCCATCATGACAGCAGAAAACCGCCGCCAACGTGGCGAGAAGCGCTGGCAGAATGAGGTGAAGAGAAGCGCGCTTCTCGACAGCGGAATTGCCCCTTGAGACTCAGATAAAACTTTTTGACCTCAAGGGCTTGCAAAGCAAAGCTGCCTGCGTATAATTCACCTCCGTCGAGACAAGCTCACGACGCATCGGAGTATAGCTCAGCTTGGTAGAGCGCTGCCTTCGGGAGGCAGAGGTCGTAGGTTCGAATCCTGCTACTCCGACCAGATATATGAAAAAGCCGCTGATCACTGATCAGCGGCTTTTTTGATGCTGGAAGGTTTTTCCTGCCTCACAAGCCTGCTTCTGCTTGCTCGCGTCTGCGACGCGCTCCCCAACGCGCTACATCCCTCAGAGTGCCCCATGCACACACTGCGTCTTGCCTTGCTGTCCCTGCTGCTGACCTCACTGCTCTCCGCCTGCGCCAGCCCGCGCGCCCAATGGGAAAAGCCCGGCGCCAACAGCACACAAGCCCACAGTACCTATGCGGGCTGCCAGTACGAGCTTGGCCTGACCGACAAGTCCGCCAACGAGGAGCAGACACTGCTGAAATACTGCATGGAGCGCGACGGCTACCGGCTGCAAAGTTACTGATTCATGGCGCGCACTGAACCGTATCGAGCGGCGAGTCAGTCGGACATCCAGCTGTCACTCGCCTTGCGGGCCCGCTCGCGACCAGCACGTTCACGGTCGCGGCGGGCCTTTTGCTTGAGGTAGTAACTGCGCAGGCCAAGGCCGAGACCGAAGGCCAGCATCAGGGCGAATACCAGCCCCTGCCAAGGGCGGGCGGCATCGCCAAGCCAGGTCTCCAGCGCGACGATGGCGATCAGGCCGCTGGCCTGACTGGCAACGGCGATCGCACGGCTACGGTCATAATGATGTGACAACATGGGGATATCCTTGGAGCGTCCTCGGCGGCAGAGCCATGCTCAGCGCGCGAGGCGTGGATGTCGAAGTCCGTCGATTATCGCATACTCGAGCCTCGCGACTGCAGCGCCTGCCGAGCGTTTGCCAAGCGCCTGCCACACGCAGGCCGACAGGTATTGCTGCCCTGAACGCTCCCCCGGACACCGCCAGAGGATAACCGCATGGATGCCATCGCCCTGGGCCCTGCCTTGATTTCCGTCGAACGCCTCTATGCCTTCGTGGCAGCCCTGGTGATGCTGATCGAGTTCTCGCTGCTGATTCGTCTGCTGGCACGCATGCACGCCAGGGGCACGACCGCGCCCGCTCACGATTCTCCCCCGCTGAGCCCCTCGCGCTGGTTCAATCGCATGCTGGTCAGCTGGGTGATCGGCGCGCGCCTCACTCATGTCGCGCTGCACTGGGCAAGTTATCAGCAGGCACCGCTGGATATCCTCAAGCTATGGCAACCGGGCTACCACCTGCTCGGCGGCATGCTGGCCGCGACCCTGGCCAGCCTGTGGCTGTTGCGCCGGCATGGCGCGATTCGCCAGGTCATCGCGCTGGGCAGTCTGACCCTGGGGCTGACCGCCTTCCTCGGCCTCAAGCAACTCGACCCGCTGGGCAATGACTCCGCCATCGAGGCAATGCCTGCCATCACCCTCAATCATCTGGACCGCCGCCCCGTGGCACTGAATGACATCCAGGACGAGCGCGTGATCGTCAATCTATGGGCCACCTGGTGCCCGCCCTGCCGGCGCGAGATGCCACTGCTGGCAGAGGCTGATCAGAGACCCGGCGTCACCGTGGTACTCGCCAATCAGGGCGAGCAGGCACTGGCGGTGACCCGCTTTCTGAAAAGCGAACAGCTGACGCTCGAGTACGCGCTGCTCGACCCCGCCATGCAACTGATGGCGCTGGCCGAGGCGCAGGGACTGCCCGCGACCCTCGTCTTCGATGGCGACGGACAGCTGATCGAGCGTCATATCGGCGAGCTGAGCCGCGCCCAGCTGGACGCCCTGCTACCGGAGTCGCGGCCATAGAGCGACACGCTGGTGGCCTCGCTCGGCACGACAAAGACGCTCGCCACAAGAAAAGGCGCTTAAGCCACGGCGTCTGATCCGGTAAGATACCGCGCCCCTGTATTCCCGATTCCCGTCTTTGTCCTACCCCGAGGCTTCATGAGCGACTTCATTTCCGGTCAGCGCTGGATCAGTGACGGCGAGGCTGATCTCGGCCTTGGCACCATCCTCAATGTCGACTTCCGTACCGTCACCGTGCTCTTTGCCGCCAGCGAAGAAACCCGAACCTACAGTCTGCGCGAAGCGCCCCTTACCCGGGTGGCCTTCGGCAATGGCGACCGCATCCAGTCCGACGATGGCGAATGGCTGGTCGTCGATGACTTCAAGGAAGTGCGCGGCCAGATCGTCTACATCTGTGAACGCGGCGGCGAGCATGCCGGCGAGCTCATCGAGCTTCCCGAAGCCCGCCTGAACGACAAGATGCAGTTCAATCAGGCACGTGATCGCCTGCTGACCGGCCAGGTCGACCGCAATGACTGGTTCGACCTGCGCTACCGCACCCTGCGCCACTTCCATCGTGTCGAGCAGAGCCCGGCGCTGGGCCTGTCCGGCCCCAAGGTCGATCTGGTGCCGCACCAGCTGTACATCGCCGATGAAGTCTCGCGCCGTCACGCACCGCGCGTACTGCTGGCCGATGAAGTCGGCCTCGGCAAGACCATCGAAGCCGGCCTGATCCTGCACCGCCTGCTGCTCAGCGGCCGCGCCAGCCGTGCGCTGATCCTGGTACCGGCGAGCCTGACCCACCAGTGGCTGGTCGAGATGCTGCGCCGCTTCGCGCTGGATGTCTCGCTGCTCGACGAGGAGCAGTGCAAGGCCTACGGCACGCGCAACCCCTTCGAAGGCAACCAGATCATTCTGGCCAGCCAGGACTGGCTGTTCGCCAACCCGTCGCGTCAGGTCCAGGCTGCCGCCTGCGATTGGGACATGCTGATCGTCGATGAGGCCCACCACCTCGACTGGAGCGAAGACAAGGTCGGCCCGGGCTACGCCTGTGTCGAATCCCTCGCTCGTCAGACCGCCGGTGTGCTGCTGCTGACCGCCACACCGGAGCAGATGGGACTCGAGAGCCATTTCGCGCGCCTGCGCCTGCTCGACCCGGAGCGCTATCACGACATCGAGCGCTTCAAAGCCGAGGAACAGGGCTATGTCGCCGTCGCCAGCGCCATCGATGCCCTGGAAGCGCTGCCCGCCGATCAGTCCGGTCTCGACAGCCTCGCCAGCGTGCTGGATGACAGCGACAGCCGCGCCCTGCTCGACACCCTGATGGACAGCGATGCCGACGATGCCCAGCGCGACAGCGCGCGTCGCCAGCTGCGCGACCAGCTGCTCGACCGCCACGGCACCGGCCGCGTGATGTTCCGCAACTCACGCACCCATGTCGCCGGCTTCCCCGAGCGTCGCCTGCACGTCCACGAGCTTGAGCTACCCTCCTCCTACCGTCGCGTGGTACGCAAGCTGGAGCGTGACGAGGACTATCTCGATGACCTGCTGATCGAGACCGGCATGAACCACCCCGAGGTGGTGCTGTTCCTCGACGAGATGTATCGCGCCCTGCCCGATGACCGCATGAACGCGGAGCCCTGGTGGCAGATCGACCCGCGCGTCATGTGGCTGCTGGAAACCCTGACCGACCTCGGCAACGAGAAGGCGCTGGTGATCTGCCATACCGCCGATACCGCGCGTGAGCTGTCCGAAGGCCTGCGCGTGCTGGGCGGCGTGCATGCGCCGGTCTTCCATGAGGGCATGAGCCTGGTCGAGCGCGACCGTGCCGCCGCGGCCTTCGCCTCCGAAGAGGAAGGCGTGCAGCTGCTGGTGTGCTCGGAAATCGGCTCGGAAGGTCGCAACTTCCAGTTCTGTCACCACCTGGTGATGTTCGACCTGCCGGTACACCCGGACCAGCTCGAACAGCGCATCGGGCGTCTGGATCGCATCGGTCAGCAGTTCCCGATCGAGATCCACGTGCCGGTCTTCGAAGGCTCGCCGGGCGCCCAGCTGCTGCGCTGGTACCGTGACGGCATGGATGCCTTCAGCGCGCCGCACGGCATCGGCAGCGAGCTCTACGCCCAGTTCGGCGACGAGCTGGAAGAAGCCCTGCTCGACAGCGAAGAGATCGACAGCATCATCGAGCAGACCCGCGAGCGCTTCGACGCCCTGCAGGAAGAGCGTCAGTCCGGCCGCAACCGCCTGCTGGAACTCAATGCCTGCCGTCACGAGCGCGCCGAGGAAGTCATCGCCGCCATCGAGACGCTGGACAACGACAAAGCACTGCCCGGCTATCTGGAGCGCGCCTTCGACATCTTCGGCATCGAGAGCCGGGACCTCGGCGACGGCATCACCTATCTGGCACCGGGCCCGCACATGCTCGACGGCCTGCCGGGGCTGGTGAAGGGCGAGGAAGGCTTCAGCGTCACCAGTGACCGCGCCACCGCGCTGTCACGCGAAGACGTGCAGCATCTGTCGTGGGAGCACCCGCTGGTACGCGAGATGCTGGTCCGCATCCTGGATGGCTCGATGGGCAACACCGCGCTGGCGCTGCTCAAGCACCCGGCGATTCCCGGTGGCCGCCTGATGACGGAAGTGGTGTTCCGCACCCAGTCCACCGCGCCGCGCGGCCTGCGTCTGGGCCGCTTCCTGCCGCCGACCGCCATCCGTGTCCTGCTGGATGAAACCGGCAGCAACCTGTCCGACAAGGTCTCCTTCGGCGGACTGGCCAAGAACCTCAAGCCAGTCAAGAAGGCGGTCGCGCGCGACCTGATCAAGCAGAACCACGCCACGCTGCGCAAGCTGATGAGTGATGCCGAACAGGAAGCCGAGCGCGAACTGCCGACCATCGTCGAGCAGGCCCAGCAGCAGATGCGCGAGCAGCTCAGTGCCGAACTGGCGCGCCTGGAGGCCCTGGCCAGCCATAACCCGGCCGTGCGCGAGGAAGAGCTCGAAGCGCTGCGTCAGGAGCGTGCCGCACTGGATGGTGCCATCGAGACCACCCGTCTGCGTCTGGACAGCGTGCGCGTCATCGTCACCGTGGATGCCCACGAGCGTTGAGCTGACCGCAGGCGTCAGTGATGCACCTGAAACGCCCCACCTGCCATCGGCAGGTGGGGCGTTTTGCCGTGTGCGCCAGCGACAATGGCCCGCTGGACTTGCCAGATCGACCAGCGGCCGCGACGATGCCATCGCCTGCGCTTCGCGATTCGCGGCCCATCACTTTCGTTGCATCCCTTTCGTTTCACCCTATCGTTTCATTACTACAGAGCACCCTCATGGCGAGATCATATCCAGAGAGCGACGAGGCAGCGTCAGGGCAGAGCTGGCAGGGAGAGCGCCTGGCCGAGGAAGGCGAGCGTGTCGCGAAGGTGGGGCTATCGCTGCTGGCGGCGGGCGATGACTGGTGGGCCATCGACAAGCCGGCCGAGCTGCCCTCGGTGCCGGGGCGTGATCCCTCGCGCTTCGACAGTGTCCATTCGCGCCTGTGCCAGCTGAGCGACGACACCCGCGCCGTGCACCGTCTGGATGTGGCGACCTCCGGGGTGCTGCTGGTGGCGCGCAATGTCGAGGGCCAGCGGCGGCTGTCGCGGCTCTTCCAGTCGCGCACCATCGAGAAACGCTATCTGGCCGTGGTGGCAGGTCATCTCACGCCCGCCGAGGGCAGTATCGCCCTGCCGCTGCGCTGTGACTGGCCACGCCGCCCGCGTCAGATCGTCGACTTCACGCATGGCAAGTCGGCCCTGACGCATTATCGGGTCGAGCAGCGTCTGACGCTCGAGGGCCAGCGCCCGGATGGTACGCCTCAGACCCTCGCCGCCAGTCGTGTAGCACTGACACCGCATACCGGGCGCTCACACCAGCTACGCCTGCATATGCTGGCGCTCGGCCATCCGATCATCGGCGATGGCTTCTATGCGCGCGGAGCGGCACTCAATGCCAGCCCGCGCCTGTTGCTGCATGCGGCGCGCCTGGTGATTCCGCCAGCCAGCGACGGCGAGGCACCGCCACTGGTGCTGGAAGCGCCGCTGCCCTTCTAGCGTCGCCTTGCTGCCAAGGCTCACTTGCGTGACAGGATATCGGCGAAGGCCACGTCGAGGGTCGGGTAGTCGAAGGTGAAGCCGGCAGCCAGCAGACGCGCCGGCACCATGCGGGCGCCTTCCAGCAGCAGGGTGCTCATCTCCCCCAGCCCCAGCTCAAGCGCCTTGGCCGGCAGCGGCAGGATCGCCGGACGCCCCAGACCGCGAGCCAGAGCGTGGGTGAAGCCCATGTTGGTGACCGGATGCGGCGCGCTGGCATTGAAGGCGCCGCTGAGACTGTCATCCGCCAGCAGACGCTCGATGATGCGAATCATGTCGTGGCGGTGGATCCACGGCATGTAATGGCGTCCATCGCCCAGCCGTCCTCCGAGCCCGAGCTTGAAGGGCGTCAGCAGCTTGGCCAGCGTGCCGCCATCGGCCTCCATCACCAGGCCAGTGCGGATGATGGCCAGCCGCACGCCGTATTCGGTGACGGGCATGGCGGCCGCCTCCCAGTCGCGACACAGGCGGTGATTGAAATCGTCGTGGGGCGTCGCCTGCTCGTCGATCTCGACATCGTCCGGCTCGCCCGCCCTGGGCTGTGCGCCGTAATAGCCCATCGCCGAACCGGACACCATCACCTGCGGCGGATGGCCTTCGGCGGCCAGCTGCTGACACAGCATCACCAGATGCTCGGTGGCCTCCAGCCGCGAACGCCGTAGCTCACGCTTGTGATCCTCGCTCCAGCGCCGCCCGGCTATCGACTCCCCCGCCAGATTGACGATGCCCTCAGGCTGCCAATCCTTGAAGGCCAGTGACGAATCCGCCGCGACCACCGTCAGCCCCAGGTCGGCAAACTGGCGCTCAGCACGCTCCGGGCGGCGCGATACGACCGCCAGCGAGTGGCCCGCAGCGGCCAGTGACTGACACAGCGCCTGGCCGACGAACCCCGTTGCACCTGTTATCAATATTCGCATGTTGCCCTCCTCGGCGATGAAGCATCGAGTGTGCCGACTTCCGCCATAAATCTATACTTATATTGTACAATTATGCGCAAGAAGTTAACTTTAGCGTATCTGCTGTCGGGTCACATGACGACCCGTACCCCCTGAACACCGCCCGCGCAGGAGTCGCCTCCAGATGCCAGTATCGTCCATCGCCATCATCGGTGCCGGTATCGCCGGATTGTCCGCCGCCACCCGACTGGCCGCACAGGGCCATGCGGTGACGATTTTCGAGAAGGCACGCGGCCCCGGCGGACGCCTGGCCAGTCGCCGAACGAGCGAAGGCCCCATCGACATCGGCGCGCAATACTTCACGGCGCGTGATCCACGCTTCCAGTCCGCGCTCGAGCAGTGGCGGGCCGCAGGCGTCGTCGCAACTTGGGGTGAGAGACTGTTGAGCCTCGGCAAGTCGGCGTCTGACGAGAGCCAATGGAAGCGGCTGCGCGATGATTCCACCCGCTACGTGGCCAGTCCGCGCATGAGCGCCCTGAGCCGCCACCTCAGTGAACAGCTGCCGGCCCACGCCAGTCTGCACAGCGAAACGCGTATCACGCGCCTGATCGCGGACGAGGGCACAGCGCCAGGCAAGCGCTGGCGACTCGAGGACAGCGACGGTGATCAGCACGGCCCCTTCGATCACGTGGTGATCAGCGCACCGGTGCCGCAGGCACGCGCCCTGCTGAGCACGGCCGGCACCGACGCCCAGGGGGTGGCGCTCGCCGAGGACTCGCTGGCCCCAGTCCTGAGTGAGGCGCTGGCGCAGGTGGAGATGGCGCCGACCTGGACACTGATGGCCACTCTGGAGACGCCGCTACCCGCACTGGGAGGCGACGCTGACTGGCAAGGGTTGCTGGTCAGTCGCGGTGATGATGGCCCGCTGCGCTGCGTGATGCGCCAGCATTCGCGTCCCGGCCGCCAGCCACCGACGCATGCACGGGAAACCCTGAGCCTGCTGGCGACCGCCGGCTGGAGCCGAGCGAATCTCGAGAAGTCGCCACAGGAAGTCGCGACCTTGCTGTGGCAGGCCTTCGAGGCACTGCCGGAGCTCCGTGAGCTGGCACCTAGCTGGAGCCAGGGCAAGGTCACCCTCACGGCGCATCGCTGGCGTTACGCTCACCCGACCCAGACGCTGCCGCAGACCTCAGCGGCAGCCGGCCACAATGCCCATGTCCACAATGTCTATGACCAGAAGGGCTATGGCCAGGGGTCATCCGGGCTATGGCTGGCCGGAGACGCCCTGCGTGGCCCGCGCGTCGAGGACGCCTGGCTGTCAGGACACGAGGTAGCCGAACAGCTGCTCAACACCCTCGCCGACAGCTGATACGCTGCCGCGACCCCTCATCGCCCACAGGATAGCTGCATGACTACGTCCACAGATCACGACAACGCCTTGATTCTATTGGCCCATGGGTCACGTGACCCGCGCTGGCGCGAGCCCTTCGAGGCACTGGAAGCCACGCTGGCTTCCCGCCTCAAGCGCCCGACGCGCCTGGCCTATATGGAGCTGTGCGATCCGCTGCTGACCGACACCATCGATGCCCTGGCGGCAGACGGTGCCGCGCGTATCGACATCCTGCCGCTGTTCTTCGCGGCCGGCCGTCATCTGCGCGAGGACGTGCCCGCCATGCTGGAAGACTCGCAGCGCCAGCACCCCGACTGCCCCATCAGTCTGCTTGACCCGGTGGGTGCACATCCGGCCTTTGTCGAGGCCTTGATCCAGATTGTGGAGCAACAGGACAACGCCTAGACGGCCGATTTCATGACGGGACCTTCGGCGTCAAAGGCGCTGTGATGCACCTTCAAAACATGCGCACCGAGGATGCGACGCAGCTTGCCTCTTGTCAGGCTCTGGCGGCTGCGCCATCCTGATGCCCACATGTACAGCTAGTGCACAAGATGCATTGCCGGTATCCCACAGCGCCCCAAGTGACGACACTTCAACTTTACCCTGTGTGTCGTCCTCACCTGTGCTTCACCCGGGATGCCTCGTCACCGCCAGAGGTAACACCATTCATGACTGACAAGGCCACGGAAACTGCCAGTTCGCCGCTGTTTCCGATCCGCGAAGTCTCTCGCCTGACCGGCGTCAATTCGGTCACGCTGAGAGCCTGGGAACGCCGCTACGGACTGATCGAGCCCCGCCGCACGCCCAAGGGGCATCGCCTGTATGCCCGCGAGGACATCGAGCGGATCGAACACATCCTGCAGTGGCTCAACCGCGGAGTACCTGTCAGCCAGGTACGCGAGCTGCTCGACCAGCCGCAGCCGGAAAGCACGCCGATGCCGGACGAAGGCAGCTGGAGTGGCCAGCAGCAGCTGGCACTGGCCGCCATCGACGCCCAGGACGAGGCGCGCCTGGCCGAGCTGTACAACCAGAGTCTGGCACTGTACCCGGTCAGCAGCGTGGTCGAGCGCCTGTGGCGTCCGCTGCTCGAGCAGCTCGAGGAGCGCGGCACCGCCACCTTCGGCACCCGCCTGGCCCAGTGCTTCTTCGAGAGCTTCCTGCGCTCGCGCATCGGTGCCCGGCTGGTGTTTGCCAATCAGGAGCGTCACGCCCCGCACATCACGCTGACTCGCCTGCCGGAAGAACCGGGCCTGAGCTGGCTGCTGCTGTTCGCGCTGGTCGCCAGCGACGCCGGCTATCACGTCAGCCTGCTGGATGGCCCACTGCCGCTGGCGGAGCTGCCGCTGGCCGCAGAGCGCCTGCAGGCACAGGCCGTGGTGCTGGTCGGCACCCAGGCCGAGCGCTCGGATGTCATGCGCCGTCAGTTGCCGCGGGTCGCAGAACAATTGAGCGTGCCGCTGGCCATCGCTGGCCCGGCCGCCCAGATTCGCCAGCAGGAGCTGGTAGACGGGCCCATTGAAGGCCTGGGGGCCGACCCGATTCAGGCGGTCGCTCGCCTGAGGTCCTTGATGGCACGTTGATCGCAGGCTCCTGCTCGGCATTGGTTTCACCGATCGCCAAGGAGCCCCGATGTCATCTGACTCACCATCCGCCTCTTCCCCCGCCTCCGCACCAGCGGGGGCTCCCCTGCAGCTGGTCTGGCTGCGCAGTGACCTGCGCGTACACGACAACACTGCTCTCTCGCAGGCCGCCGCACGCGGCCCGGTCGTGGCCGTCGTCGCCCCCTGCCTGGCGCAGTGGGTCGAGCACGGCCACGGCGCCAACAAGCTCGACTTCCTGCGCCGCGGCCTGCATGTCCTGCAACAGGCACTCGCCGGCTATCACATCCCGCTCAAGGTGCTCGACTGCGACACCTTCGCCGAGGTGCCCGAGGCACTGGCCGCACTGTGCGACGAGCTGGGCGCCCAGGCCCTGCACTTCAATGACGAATATGCCGTCAATGAGCGTGAGCGCGACCGGCGCGTGCGCGAGCGCCTTGCCGGGGGCGACGTCCGCCTGCATCGCTATACCGACATGCTGGCCTTCACGCCCGGAGAGCTGCTGACCGGCAAGGGCGATTACTACGGCGTCTTCACCCCCTTCTCCAAGCGCTGGCACAAGGAAGTCGATTCCCGTCGTCTGGCGCTGAACGAGGCACCTGAAGTGCAAGCCACGCCCCGTGACGCCCAGGGGCGCGAGATCCACGGCGACGCCATCCCGCCACTGCCCGAGACGCTCAAGGGCGAGCCGGCGACAGCGCTGGACGCCGAGCTGTGGCCGGCCGGCGAAGAGGCCGCGCAGGAGCGTCTGGAACGCTTTCTGACCTTCCGCGCGCGCCGCTATCATGAGCAGCGCGATATCCCCGCCACCCGTGGCACCAGCGAGCTATCGCCCTATCTGGCGCTGGGCATGATCTCGGCCCGCCAATGCTACGCCGCCGTACTGGCAGAGAACGGCAGCCTCGCCGATGGCGATGTCGGCCTGACCAGCTGGGTCAACGAGCTGATCTGGCGTGAGTTCTACCAGCATATCCTGGTCGGCTTCCCGCGCGTCAATCGCCACCGCCCCTTCCAGCGCCACACCGAGGCCCTGCAGTGGCGCGATGACGACGCAGGCTTTGCCGCCTGGTGCGAGGGCCGTACCGGCTACCCCATCGTCGATGCCGCCATGCGTCAGCTGGTGCAGACCGGCTGGATGCACAATCGCCTGCGCATGGTGACGGCGATGTTCCTCACCAAGCATCTGCTGATCGACTGGCGGCGTGGCGAGGCCTTCTTCATGACCCATCTCGTCGATGGTGAGCTGGGCGCCAACAATGGTGGCTGGCAATGGGCGGCCTCCACCGGCACCGACGCCGCGCCCTATTTCCGCATCTTCAATCCGACCACCCAGGGCCAGCGCTTCGACAAGGACGGCGAGTTCATCGCGAGCATGGTGCCGGAACTGGCCGAGCTGCCGGCCAAGCGGCGCCACCAGCCCAGTGCGGATGACTGCCAACAGACGGGCTACCCACGACCGATCGTCGACCACAAGGCCGCCCGCCAGCGGGCGCTGGATACCTTCAAGGCGCTGTCAAAAAGCGAATGACCCCTCAAGCGGCCTGCTGATCTTCAGCAGGCCGCTCTTGTATCCCCCCTTCAGGAGCATTGCCATGCAATCGCTACCCGACGAGATGAGCCCGGCCCTGACTCGGGTATGTCGTCTTTACGAAAAGCTGGACAAAACCTCTACAGAACTGCTCAAATCAGTCTACAGTGACGATATCGTCTTCCGCGACCCCCTGCATGAAGTCCGCGGCCTGACGGCACTCAACGCCTATTTCTCAGGGTTGTACATGAATGTCGCCGCCATCGACTTCGTCTTTCATCACCCGCTGGGGCCGATGCCTGCGCAAGCCGCCGGCTCTGCGGATGAAGGCAATGCGGATGAAGGTAATGAACAGGGACTTGCCTGGCTCAGCTGGACGATGACCTATCGCCATCCCCGCCTGAACGGGGGCAAGGACATCAGCGTGCAGGGCGCCTCACGCCTCGAGTTCCGAGACGGGAAGGTCATCCAGCACCGTGATTTCTTCGATGCCGGTGAGCTGCTCTACGAGCAGGTGCCCGTACTGCGCAACGTGATC
>MDTG01139007.1_pt1 | contig 12161 bp, 10 predicted proteins | sample 811421 | NCBI WGS metagenome assembly MDTG01 (sample SAMN05326645, study PRJNA326480) | marine metagenome | isolation source: seawater | place: Pacific Ocean: South East | collected 2011
CATATTATCAGTAACATTTACAGTTCCTGTTTTAGACACTTTACCTACATCATTTCTGCCTAAATCCATTAATTGAACATGCTCTGCAATTTCTTTTGGGTCTGCTAATAATTCTTTTTCAAATTGATTATCTTCAAATTCATCTATACCTCTCGGACGAGTTCCTGCAATTGGCCTTACAGTTACTTTTTTACCAACTAAAGTAACTAAAATTTCAGGTGACGCTCCAACTACATAATGATCCCCCATATTATAAAAAAACATGTAAGGGGATGGATTCAAACTTCTCAAAGTTCGATATAAAGATAATGGGTTTGATTTAAAAGATCTGTTCATTCTTTGAGATATCACTACTTGCATAATATCTCCATCAAAAATATATTGCTTAGCTTTTGATACAGCAGCCTTAAATTCATCTTCTCCAAATTCTAAAGATACTTTTGATAAAATTTCTTTATCAGATTTTGACTTTTCAAATGAAGCAAATGGTGAAGGTCCTGATTGTAATTTTTGCACTAATGATTGAAGATTTTTTATCCCCGATTCATAAGAATCAGGTATAGCAGGATCAATATAATTAATAATAAATAACGTGCCAGATATATTATCAAATACCACAATCTCGTCTGATAACATTAATAAAATATCTGGTAAATTTAAACTATCTTTCACAAATTTCTTACATAGTTTTGGCTCAATATATTTAATAGTCTCATACCCAAAATAACCAGCGAGCCCGCCAGAATACCTTGGTAAGTCTAAATCAGTAGGAACCTTAAACCCCTCCATAAATTTATCAATAAAATCTAAAGGATTTTCATCATTTATTTCTTTTTTTACTTTTCCCCCCTCAATAACTAAAATTTTATTGTCACTTATTTCTATTCTTAGTTTAGAAGGTAATCCAATTATTGAATATCTACCAAATTTATCTCCGCCTTCAACTGATTCTAATAAATAACTATATGGTTGATTTGCTAATTTTGCATAAACTGAAAGAGGAGTATCTAAATCTGCAAAACTTTCTAAAACTAAAGGAATCCTATTAAATCCTTGTTTTTTATATCCTTCAAATTGTTCTTTTGTGAGAGTGGTAAACATTTTCTTAATTTATTGTAGATACAAGATCTTTTAACATTTGATTTTTTGAAAATATTATTTTAGAAGTGATATCAAATAATGTTCCACCTAGATCAGAAAAAACGCCTTTTATATTATTAAATTTTTTCAATTTAAGCTTTCGATAAGGAAGCTCTTAATGATTTAACAACGGTATCATAACGATTTGGATCATCATCATTTGCAGCACCAAAAATTGCTGAGCCAGCAACAAAAGTATCTGCTCCAGCCTGTGCAATTTCAGTAATATTATCTGCATTCACACCTCCATCAACTTCTAACCATATTTCACGTCCAGTTTTTTTAGTATAATCATCAATCTTTTTTCTAGCTATTCTAAGTTTATTTAAAGTTTCTTTGATGAATTTTTGACCTCCAAAACCTGGATTAACTGACATTAATAAAACCATATCAATTTTATCCATAACGTGGTCTAAATATTCTAAAGGTGTGGCTGGATTAAAAACCAAACCAGATTTACATCCACTGTCTCTTACTAAAGACAGACTTCTATCAATATGATCTGAGCCTTCTGGATGAAAAGTTATAATATTAGCACCAGCTTTAGCAAAATCTGGAATAATTCTATCTACAGGCTTAACCATTAAATGAACATCAATAATAGCGTCAGTGACTGGTCTTATTGCTTCACATACTAATGGCCCAATTGTTAGATTAGGAACATAATGATTATCCATTACATCAAAATGAACAATGTCAGCGCCAGATGAAATTACATCATTTATTTCTTGTCCTAATTTTGAAAAATTAGCTGAAAGAATACTAGGGGCAATTCTAAATGTTTTTTCCATATGCTTATGATCCTAAAAAAATGTGTTAATTATTGTAAAATGCGTATTTTACCCCTTTTTAATTAATATTATAAAGTTAGCGAATTAAATTAAGATGAATTTAAATATTATAGGATTAAATCATAAGACTGCCCCTTTAAACTTAAGGGAAAGATTTGTTTTTCAATCAGACCAAATAAGCCATGCTCTTCTTGATCTTAAAAGCAAAAAAGTTAATCAAGTTGCTATTCTTTCAACATGCAATAGAACTGAAATTTATTTTAATGGGCCAAAAGTAAAAATTGTTTATCAATGGCTTGCAAATTATCATCATTTAAAATTAACACAATTAAAAAAACACTTGTATCACTACCAAAATAAGTCTGCCTTAATTCATTCTTATAGAGTTGCTTCTGGATTAGATAGTATGCTTCTTGGAGAAACACAAATTCTAGGGCAAATGAAACAAGCATTTAAAATTGCTGAATATGCTGGAACACAAGGAAAATTTCTATCCTCCTTCTTTCAAACAGTTTTTTCAGCAGCTAAAGAAATAAGGTCTCGAACTAATATTGGAACAAGTAATACAACTATAGCAACTACAATTGTCTCAATTTCAAAAAAAATATTTGGGGATATTTCACAAAATAAAATAATTTTTGTTGGGGCAGGTGAAATGACAGAATTAATTGCTAAATATTTTAATAAATATCGCCCAAAAAAAATTGTAATTGCTAACAGATCCATTCTTATAGGAAACACTCTGGCGAAAAAAATTAATGCGGAGGCATGCCTTCTTGGAGAAATAAATGATCAGATACATAATTATGATGTTGTAATTAGTTGTACAGGTAGTCAATTACCTATTATTGGACTAGGAATGATTGAAAGAGCAATAAAAATAAGAAAACATAAGCCTATGTTATTAATTGATCTTGCAATTCCAAGAGATATTGAATCAGAAACTTCAAAATTAAATGATATCTTCTTGTACACCCTCGATGAGATTTCCGAAATTGCACAACAAGGAATTGATAATCGAACTGATGCCATTAAAGATGCAGAAGTAATTATTATAAAAAAAGTAAATGATTTTTTACAAAAAAATAATCAAAAAAAAGCTGCGCCAACAATAAAATCTCTGAGAAGTAAATTTGAAGAAAATAGATTAAAAGAAATCAATAAAGCAAAAAAACAATTAAAAAAAGGAAAATCTATTGACGACATTTTAGAGTCCCTTAGTAATAATTTATCAAATAAATTTTTACACCATCCAACAAAAGCATTAAGTGAATCTGCAGCAAATAGTACTAAAGAAATTTCAGACCTACTAAAAAAAATATATAACCTAAAAGAATAAATAATTATGAAATCATCAATGCAAAATAAATTAAGCGCTCTATCTAAAAGAATTCAAGAGCTCAATAATGAACTCAGTAAAGAAGATGCTACAAAAGATATGGAAAGATTTAAAAAAATATCTAAAGAACACTCGGATATATTACCTATTGTCGATATTTATAATGAATATTTAAAATTTAATAAGGATATTTCAGACGCAAAAGAAATGCTTAATGACCCAGAAATGAAAATATTTGCCCAAGCAGAAATTGATTCAGGAAAAGAACATTTAGAAAATATTGAAGAACAATTACAAAAATTATTATTACCTAAAGACCCTAATGATGAGAAAAATATTTTTCTTGAAATAAGAGCAGGTGCGGGAGGAGATGAATCAGCATTATTTGTAGGAGATATTTTTAGAATGTATACACGATATGTAGAAAGAATGCATTGGCAAATAGAAATAATTTCTACTAACGAAGCAGAGATTGGAGGCTATAAAGAAGTTATTGCAAAAATTAATGGGTTAGGAGCTTACTCAAAACTTAAATTTGAATCAGGAGGGCATCGAGTTCAAAGAGTTCCAGATACTGAAACTCAAGGACGTATTCATACTTCAGCCTGTACTGTTGCAATTTTACCTGAAGCAGATGAAATTAGTGATGTAGATATAAATCCAGCTGAAATCAGAATAGATACTTACCGTGCCTCAGGAGCAGGCGGTCAACATATTAATAAAACAGATTCTGCGGTTAGAATTACACATTTACCATCAGGTATTGTAGTTGAATGTCAGGATGATAGATCGCAACACAGAAATAAAGCTCAAGCGATGAGTATTTTAGCAGCTAAAATTAAAGACGGGCAAATACAAGAACAAGAATCAAAAATTGCTTCAGAAAGAAAAAGTCTTATTGGAAGCGGCGATAGAAGTGAACGAATAAGAACCTATAACTTTCCTCAAGGAAGAATTACAGATCATCGAATAAATTTAACGCTTTATAAAATTGACTTCATAATGGACGGTGATTTAAATGAACTAATTGAAGCCTTAAATTCTGAACATCAAGCAGACTTATTAGCGCAACTTGATGAAGATTAAAAAACATTATAAGAATTTATTTAGCTCCCCCTATAAGCCTATTATTATTCAAAAACTTTACTCGGAAATCAGTAAATTACTATCAGAAAATCTTAACCTTAATTTACGAGAAGCAAAATTAGAATCGAGATTTATTCTTGAACAAACGCTTAAAGTAAAGCATCAATATTTAATTAAAAATTCTAATCAACTTATTGAAACTAATAAATTTAAACAGATAATGTCATATGTAGTACAAAGATTATCTTATAAACCTCTCGCATATATTTTTAAAGAGTGGAAATTTTATGATATGAAGTTTTTTTTAACTAATAATGTTCTAATTCCAAGACAGGATACTGAATTAGTTATTGATTTAATTCTTGAAAAATATCATAGGCAAAAAAATATCGATATTCTTGATTTAGGGGCTGGATCAGGTGTGATTGGCATTGTTCTTGCAAATAAATTTAAAAATGCCAATGTTTTACTTAGTGATATTTCATCTGATGCTATTGATATTGCGAAAAAAAATATTTTATTTCACAAACTAAAAAATATATCAACAATTAAAAGTGATTGGTTTACCAATATTACTAATAAAAAATTTGATTTAATTATAAGTAACCCTCCTTATATTAATAAATCAGACTCTCATTTAAAAAATAAAGAATTACTTTTTGAACCAAAAAATGCCTTAATCTCAGAGCAGAAAGGATATGCAGATATTATAAAAGTAATAAAATTAAGCCCAAAATTCTTAAACTCGAATGGCGCTTTATATATTGAACATGGTTATAATCAATCTAAAAAAATTAAAGAATTATTCTTAAAAAATAATTTTATAAAAATTAAACAAAAGAAAGATTTAAATGGAATTATTAGAATTACATCAGGTGAAATTAAAATTTAATGTTTTAATTAACACTCAATAGTATAATTCACCAATGACATTAAAGAATAGTATCAGTATCGTTAAACCAAAAATCTTTAAATCCTTAACCTCTTTAAGGCTTAAAAGTGGAAAAATATTAAAAGAATATAATTTAATATATGAAACTTATGGCAAATTAAATAAAAAAAGAGATAATGCTGTTTTAGTTTGTCATGCACTTTCTGGTAATCATCATTTAGCTGGAAAATATTCTTCTAAAGATAAATATCCTGGATGGTGGGATAATCTTATTGGGCCAAATAAACCCCTAGACACAAATAAATTCTTCGTAATTGGTATAAATAACTTAGGAGGAAGTGATGGAAGTTCTGGGCCAAAATCTATCAACAAAAAAACAAAAAAACCTTGGGGGGAAAAATTTCCAATTACCACAGTTGAAGATTGGGTAAATTCACACGAAGCATTAATAACATCTTTAAATATTTCAAAATTAGCAGCTGTTATTGGAGGAAGCCTTGGTGGAATGCAAGCAATTCAATGGTCTATACAGTACCCAGAAAAAATAAAACATGCGGTTGTAATAGCCGCGGCACCAAATCTTACTGCACAAAATATAGCATTTAATGAAGTTGCGAGGCAGTCTATTATTACCGATCCAGATTTTAATAAAGGTAATTATTATGAAAAAAATAAACGCCCAAAAAGAGGGTTAAGAATTGCTAGAATGCTTGGACACATAACATACCTATCAGATGACGTAATGGGATCAAAATTTGGCAGGAAACAAAAAAATAAAAATTATCAGTACGATTTTAATACAGAATTTGAAATTGAATCTTACCTTAACTATCAAGGTGATAAATTTGCAAAAGAATTCGATGCAAATACCTATATTAGAATGACAAAAGCTTTAGATTATTATGATCCTTCAAATGGGAATAAAGCAAATCTTAGTAAAATTTTTAAAAAAATTAAATCAAAATTTCTTGTAATTTCATTTACAAGTGATTGGCGTTTTTCACCTAATAGATCTAAAGAAATTGTTAAATCTCTGTTAGATAATAATATTGATGTTAAATATGCAGAAATTACAGCTGCTAGTGGGCACGATGCTTTTTTAATGGCTGAGCCTAGATACCATGCAATTTTAAAATCTTATTTTAATAAAATTCTAGGAAATTAATGAATTTGAAAAAGAAAAATTTTAGATACGATTTTCCAATTATAGCTAATTGGATTAATCCAAACTCAAAAGTTCTTGATCTTGGTTGTGAAGATGGTGAATTATTAAACTACCTTAAAAAAGAAAAGAATATAACGGGATATGGAATTGAAAAAGATCCTGGTAACTGGTTAAAATCACTTAAAGCAGGGATCAATGTTCTTCAAGTAGATTTAGAAGCTGGATTATCAGAATTTGAAGATAATTCATTTGATGTTGTTATCTTGTCTAAAACAATTCAATCTATGCATAATACGGTAAAAATTATTAACGAAATGCTACGTGTCGGAAAACAAGTTATTGTTACAGTTCCAAATTTTGGATATTGGAAAAATAGACTTCAATCAATTCAAGGAGTAATGCCCAAATCTAAAGAATTACCATATTCATGGTTTGACACTCCAAATGTTCATCTTTGCACCATTAAAGATTTTGATGATTTATGCAAATCAAATAAATACAAAGTTATTGATAGATTAGTTCTTACTGACAAAAAATCTGTAACTATATTTCCAAATTTATTTGGTGCTCTTGCTTTATATAATTTGGTAAATCGATAATTAAATTAATGTCAAATTCATCAATAATTTGGCGTAATTTGTTCACAAAAAAAATGCTTATCTGTATTTTTACAGGGTTTACTTCTGGCCTACCATTATTTATTTTAATTAGTCTTTTGCCAGCTTGGTTAAGTAATAGTGGTATAGATCTTAAAACCATAGGGTTATTTGCACTTATTCAATTTCCCTTTACTTGGAAATTTATTTGGGCCCCTCTTTTTGATAGATTTTCTTTTGGAATGGGTCGCCGAAGAGGATGGTTAATTATTTTTCAATTGTTACTTTTAACAACTATTTGTAGTTTTGGATTTGTAGAGCCCAACAGTCAATTAATTGTAATTGTAATAATCTCTACTGTTATTGCTTTTTTTAGTGCTAGTCAAGATATCGTAATAGATGCCTATAGGAGAGAATTACTTTCTGATCATGAATTAGGTATAGGAAATGCTATACATGTTAATGCGTATAAAATTTCTAGTCTCGTTCCAGGGTCTTTATCATTAATACTTGCTGACTTTTTTAATTGGGAATTTGTTTTTCTAGTTACAGGATTATTTATGTTGCCAGGAATTATTATGACTTTATTGATTAGAGAGCCTCTTTTAAGACATGGCGTTCCTAAAACTATAAAAGAAGCAGTAATTGAGCCCTTTAAAGAATTTAAAAATCGAAAGGGAGTAAAAGGGGCTTTTCTTATTCTTCTTTTTATTTTCTTATACAAAATTGGTGACAGTATGGCAACAGCGCTTGCTACACCATTTTATTTAGACCTTGGTTTTTCAATGACTGAAATAGGCGTAATTGCTAAAAATGCTGGGCTATGGCCAGGTATCATCGGTGGGCTAGCTGGAGGTATTTGGATGGTAAAACTAGGTATAAACAAAGCTTTATGGGTATTTGGATTTATGCAAATGTTTGCAACTCTAAGTTTTGCATGGCTTGCAGTTTCAGGAGATAACAATTTAATTTTAGCTATTACAGTAGGCTTAGAATTTTTTGCAGCTGGTCTTGGAACTACGGCTTTCATTGCCTACATTGCAAAAACTACACATCCAAAATATACAGCGACACAATTTGCATTATTTACTAGTTTAGCTTCAGTGCCTAGAACATTTACAAATGCATCAACTGGCTATCTCGTAGAATTTTTTGGGTGGTACAACTTTTTTATCTTTTGTGCTCTTATTGCTATACCTGGAATACTTTTGCTATTTAAAATTGCCCCATGGAATCAAAAATCATCATAATGAATTATTAATGGGGCATGATCACTAAATCTTTGTGTTTTTAATATTGTTGCTTTCTTTGCTTTTGAAGCCAGCTCAGAATTAGTTATTTGATAATCGATACGCCATCCAACATTCTTCGCCCAAGCCTGACCTCTATTACTCCACCAGGTATACCCTTCTTCTCCTTTGTTAGGATATAAATTACGATATATATCAACCCAGCCAACCTTAGAAAATAAATGCGTAAGCCATGCTCTTTCTTCTAGTAGAAACCCAGAATTTTTTTTATTCCCTTTAAAGTTTTTCAAGTCTATTTCATGGTGAGCAATATTAAAATCGCCACAAACAACAATATTTTTACCTAATTTTAATTTCTTTCTTAATATCACTAGAATTTTATCTAAAACTTTATATTTAAATGTTTGTCTCTCTTCCCCGCTAGAGCCGGATGGTAAATATACTGAAATAACCACTATTTTATCTAAATCTATTTCAATATAACGCCCTTCATTGTCTATTTCTGAAATACCAACTTTACTAATAATTTTATTAGGTTTTTCCTTAGAATAAATACCTACTCCACTATATCCCTTTTTGTTTGCATAACTAAAATTACCAAAATATCCTTTTGGTGACTTCATTTGATCATCTAAATCATCTTCATGAGCTTTTAATTCTTGAAGGCAAATAAAATCTGCTTTCTGACGGGGAAGCCAATTATAAAAACCTTTTCTTGCTGCCGAGCGTATTCCATTTAAATTTAGGGTTATAATCTTCATAAATTATTTAATTTTATATGACATCATCTACTTCATTATTTATTGAATTTGCAATAGAAAAAAAAGTGCTGCAATTTGGTGAGTTTATTACCAAAGCAGGGCGTAATAGCCCTTATTTTTTTAATCTAGGCGCATTTAATGACGGTAAAAGTCTTAAGCTCCTAGGTGAATTTTACGCTAATAAAATTATAGATACAAAAATAGAATTTGATTTGATTTTTGGGCCAGCCTATAAAGGCATCCCTCTTGTTAGCGCAATATCTATAGCATTATCAAATAAAAATATAAATATACCTTATTCATTTAATAGAAAAGAAACTAAAAATCATGGTGAAGGAGGAGAAATTATTGGGTCAGATATTAAAGGAAAAGTATTAATTATTGATGATGTTATTTCTGCTGGAACTTCAATTAATGAATCTTATAATATTATTCATAATAATGGAGCTCAGATAGCTGGTGTTATTGTAGCAATAGATCGCCAAGAAAAAAGTAAAGATGCATTATCTGCAACTCAAGAAATTGCAAAAAAATATTCAATACCAGTATTCTCACTTATTAATTTAGAAGATATTATTCATTATTTAGAAACAAAAAATAATTTTAATAATGAATTAGAATTAATTAAAAATTATCAAAAATCTTACGGAACTATTTAGAAAGTTTTTCTTTTAAAATAGATGAAACCTGAGCAGGATTTGCTTTTCCTTTAGATGCCTTCATTACCTGCCCAACTAAAGCATTAAAAGCTTTATCCTTGCCAGATTTAAATTCTTCTACCATAGTTAAATTACTTTTTAGAACTTCATCAACTATTCCATCAATTTCATTGCTATCAGATATTTGCTTTAATCCTAATTCATCAATTATTAGATCAACTTCTTTCCCAGTATTTTCCCATAAAATCTCAAATACTTTTTTAGCGGCATTATTTGAAATTGTGCCATCTTCAATTCGATTAATAAGGTTGCTTAATTGTTCAGGAAGAATAGGGCTATTTAAAATATCAATATCTTTATCTTTCAATTGAGAAAATAAATTTCCAAGAATCCAATTAGCAGCTAATTTAGCGCTTACTCCTAAATCTACAAGTTTTAAAAAATATTGAGTAACATCACGACTTGAAGTTATTCCTTCAGAGTCATAAATAGATAAACCTAAATCTTTCTGAAAGCGTGATTTCACTTCCTCGGGCAATTCAGGCATTAATTTTTTTACCCCCTTAATCTCTTCATCAGAAATAATTAAAGGTAATAAATCTGGGTCTGGAAAATATCTATAATCATTTGCTTCTTCTTTTGACCTCATTGATTTTGTTTCTCCCGAATCTGGATCAAATAAAATAGTAGCTTGTTCAATTTTTCCACCATCTTCAAGTCTTTCAATTTGCCAATTTACTTCATAATCAACTGCTTGTTTAATAAATCTAAAAGAATTTAAATTTTTAATTTCTCTTCTTGTACCAAGAACATCGCTTCCTTTCTTTTTAACAGATACATTTACATCACAACGAAAACTACCTTCCTGCATATTGCCATCACATATTCCTATCCACTGAACTAAATTATGAAGTTTTTTTGTATAAGAAACCGCCTCTTCAGCAGAGTTCATATCTGGTTCAGTTACAATTTCAAGTAATGGAGTACCCGCACGATTTAAATCAATGCCGGATTTCCCATCAATTACGCCGTGAGTAGATTTACCAGCATCTTCTTCTAAATGAGCCCTCAAAATTCTTACTTCTTTCAACTCATTACCAATATCAATTGATAATTTTCCCTTACCTACTATTGGTAACTCAAACTGACTAATTTGATATCCTTTTGGTAAATCAGGATAAAAATAATTTTTTCTGGCAAACACTGATTTTTCAGCAATTTCAGCATCTATTGCCAAACCAAAACGAATCGCACTATTAACCGATTCTTTATTAAGAACTGGAAGAACCCCAGGATATGCCATACTCACTAAACAAGCTTGTGAATTTGGTTCGCTCCCATATTTAACAGAAGCTCCTGAAAACTGCTTTGTTTTTGTTTTTAATTGAACGTGTGTTTCAATTCCAATTACAATATCCCAATCCATTAATCTATTCCTTTAGGGGTATGTAAATGCCAATCCGTATTCTTTTGATAAATATGAGCCATATTAAGAATCTTACTCTCTTCAAAATGATTACCTATTAATTGAAGACCAACAGGAAGCCCTCTAACTGATCCCGCTGGAATACTCATAGCTGGTAATCCAGCAAGATTTGTTGAAATTGTAAAAATATCTTGCATATACATTTCAAGCGGATCTTCTTTTTTTTCTCCTGAATTAAATGCTATAGAAGGAGCTGAGGGGCCCATAATAACATCACATTTTTTATAAGCGATTTTAAAATCATTAGAAATTAATCGTCTAATCTTTTGTGCTTTAAGATAATAAGCATCAAAATAACCTGCGCTTAGAACATAGGTGCCAATTAATATTCTTCTTTTTACTTCATCGCCAAAACCTTCTTGTCGAGTCTTAAAATACATATCCATTAAATCATCATATTCTTTAGTCCTGTAACCATAACGAACTCCATCGTATCTTGATAAATTACTAGATGCTTCTGCTGGAGCAATTACATAGTATGCTGGAATCGCTAAATGATTATTTGGCAGCGAAATATTTACAATTTCTGCTCCTAGCTTTTCATAATATCTTAATGCTTCTTCAATCACTTTTTGAACATCAGGATTTAAACCTTCCCCGAAGAATTCTTTTGGGACTCCAATTTTAAGACCATCTATTTTCTTATCAAGAGAGTTTATATAATTTTCCTTTTTTCTATTAATACTTGTAGAGTCTTTATTATCGTGTCCTGTCATAACATTTAACATCAGCGCGCAATCTTCAGCACTGATTGCCATAGGGCCAGCTTGATCCAAACTAGAAGCAAATGCAATCATTCCATAACGAGATATAAGACCATAAGTCGGTTTAAGTCCAGTAAATCCACAAAGTGAGGCGGGTTGCCTAATAGATCCCCCCGTATCAGTTCCAGTAGCTGCTGGGGCTAGTCTAGCTGCAACTGCTGCCGCACTTCCTCCTGAACTTCCCCCTGGAACACAATCAAGATTCCAAGGATTCTTAACGGGTCCAAAATAA
>MDTG01189130.1_pt1 | contig 12161 bp, 9 predicted proteins | sample 811421 | NCBI WGS metagenome assembly MDTG01 (sample SAMN05326645, study PRJNA326480) | marine metagenome | isolation source: seawater | place: Pacific Ocean: South East | collected 2011
CTTGATTAGGCGGTTTATTTTCTGTGGCACTATCCCTGAAGTCACCTTCGCCAGTCATTAACTGGCACTGTGTCTTTATGGAGCCCGGACTTTCCTCTGTAGGTTATATCCAACAGCGACAATCCAATTATCTAGCATTCGTTCTTTAATTTATTAATATCAATTTATCAAGCTTAATTACGCTCTTTAGCCAAAAAATAGCTAATTTTGAGGGTTTTTTCATCAATTTTTCCAGTGATTTTTTTAGGTAAAAAATGTTGCTGAAATGATTTTATTATGAGTTTATCCTTCGAATTGTTTCTTGATATATCAAAATACCTATATCCAATTTTCTTCAAATTTTGAAAAAATAATCTTCGGTAATATTTTTTTTTTATGAAATCAGGTCCCACAGATCTAATGTTATATTTTAAACCCAAATTATATTTGTTTAATTTAGTCCATGGAAATTTCTCTCCAGGATCTATTTTTCTCAAAGGCGCAATATCAGAATGACCCAAAAAATTTCTTTTATTAAGTTTATATTTTTTTTTTAATTTTTTGCATAAATTAATCAAACTCATTATTTGTAAATTACTAAAATTTTGATAGCCGTATTGATGACCTTTATTTTCTAATTCAATCCCTAAAGAATTTTGATTCAAATTTATAAAATTTTTCCATTTTGACTTTCCTGCGTGCCAAGCGACTCTATTCTCTTTTACCATTTGAATAATTTTACCTTTTCTATTAATAAAATAATGGCAACTTACTTTTGAATTTGGATTTTTAAGCCTCTTCAAAGATTCAATTTCAGATTGCATTCCGGTATAATGAATAATCACAAATTTAACTTGTTTCTTCGATCTAGTTCCTCTTGAAAAATTGGGCGATTTATCGATTATTAATTTCATTTATCTTTTTTAAACCAGTATCTAGGCAAAATATAACCAAATTTAAGCTAAATTTTAGATAGATTATAGAGTAAAATTATATATATAGCGTAAATAATTAAATGAATTTAAAAATTTTAAAAAAAACAATAATAATTCTAGCAATAACTGTATTTTCTATTTCGAGCGCAAAAGCAGTTGATGAATGTTTTGAAGGTGCAAGCAGAGCTATTTTTAAGTTTAATATGGGCTTTGACGATTTAATTTTAGAACCCATAGCCAAAGGTTACAATAAATTACCCAAGCCTTTAAAATCTGGAACTAGTAACTTCACCTCAAATATAAGTACACTTTTATCAATTCCTAATAATTTATTACAGGGAAATATAAAACAATTAGGTCACTCAATCGGAAGTTTCACAATAAATACCACTGTTGGTATATTAGGTTTTTTAAATCCAGCAGAAAAAATAGGGTTGAAGCCGCATAAAGAAGATGTTGGACAAACATTAGCATCTTACGGAATAGGCCCAGGATGCTACTTTGTTCTTCCATTTTTAGGTCCAACAACTGCAAGGGACTCAATTGGACTATTAGCTGATACATTTGTGGATCCTTTTGCTCACGTAACAATTAGAGAGAATGAATTATTTGGTGCCTCTGGAAATAATCTTGATTATTTTACTGTTAGAGGAACTACCGCAGTTGATTTTCGAGCAGATAATGATTTAAATTTGGAAAGTTTAGAAAAAAACTCATTAGATTTATATTCCTCATTTAAAAGTGTTTATCTTCAAGACAGAGAGAATAAAATCAAAAATTCTACAGATGACCAGGATGACTGGGGAAATTTAGATAATTAAAAACTAATGAAAAAAATAGGTATTTTTTTTATCTCAATTTTATTTTTTTTTCACGGTTCTTTACTAGCTCTAAGTACTGACCCTAAGGAATTCGTAACAGAATTAGTAAATGATGCTATTGGTAAATTAGCTGACAAAAATATTAGTAAAGAGGATAAGGCGGTATATATTGAAAAAATTGCATTAGATAATGTGGATATCAAGGCATTGAGTTTATATGCTTTAGGAGAATTAAGAAAATCGACAGATAAAAATAACATTGAAAATTATCAACAAGCTTTTGAAAAATATTTTTTAAAAAACTTAACTTCACGACTTACAGATTACTCTTCGAGTAAGTTTGTAGTTTTAGGTGCTGATAAAAAAAGCTCAAATTATACAATTGTAAGTTCTAAAATGGTGCCAGACGATGGAGATCCAGAAATAAAAATTGATTGGAGAATTTATACAAAAAACATTGATAAGCCTCTAATAAGGGATCTTATTGTAGAAGGTTTAAGTTTAGCTAGAATGCAAAAAGAGGAATTTGCTTCTATATTAAGCTCAAACAACAATGACATTCAAATACTCATTAGTAAACTTCAAGAATTTGTTAAATAAGCTTTGCATTTGGTGGGCCCGCCAGGACTCGAACCTGGGACCAATACATTATGAGTGTACTGCTCTAACCAACTGAGCTACAGGCCCTATTTCAAATTACGTTCTATAGACTTTAGTATTTAATTTCAATAAAAATGTAATACAAAGAAATTTAATATAAAAATAAATATTAATATGATTTATGATTGTTTTACTTATTTCAACGACGATTTAATAACAGAACTTAGGTTAAATACTTTAAACAAATTTGTAGATAAATTTATAATAGTAGAGGCTACTACAGATCATTCCGGTAAAAAAAAAAAATTGAATTTTAATTTAAAAAAGTACGAAAAATTTAAGGATAAAATAAATTACATTATTGTTGAAGATTTACCTCAAAATACAAAACCATTTTATTACAACCGAAGATTATGGCATAAAAATATGGTTAGAGAGGAATATCAAAGAAATCAAATTATTAGAGGTCTGAATGATGCTAAAGATAACGATTTAATAATTATTTCTGACAATGATGAAATACCTGATTTAAGAGCTTTACAAAAAATTGAAATAAAGAAATATGCTGTTTTCAATCAAAACTTTTACAGGTATAAATTCAATCTACTAAGTGAAGCTCAAACTCCATATCAAGGTTCAAGAATTATCAAAAAAAAATATTTGAATACTAGAAGAACTCCTCAATGGTTGAGAAATCAATATACGAAAAGGATTAAATTATGGCAAATTCATAGATATTTTACCAATCCTCAGGTCATTGAGAATGGTGGTTGGCACTTTTCTTTTGCTATAAGTCCAGAAAAAATAAGTTTTAAAATGAAAGCTTATGGACACGGTGAACTTAATACAGAAAAATTTACTGATGTGAAATATATTGAAGAGAGGATCAAAAATCACCAAGATGTTTTTTCAGACACTAAATTAAAAAAAGTAGATATTGATGAAACTTATCCTGAATACTTAAGAGAAAATCTACAAAAATTTAAAGAGTTTATAATTTAAGAGTATTTGTTATTTTTCTAAAAAGCTTTTTAGTTGTTTTGATCTGCTTGGATGCTTAAGTTTTCTCAATGCTTTAGCCTCTATTTGTCTAATTCTTTCTCTTGTCACTGAAAACTGTAAACCTACTTCTTCTAAAGTGTGGTCGGTATTCATTCCAATTCCAAATCTCATTCTTAACACTCTCTCCTCTCTGGGTGTTAATGATGCTAAAATTTTAGTTGTTGACTCACTTAAATTTGATTGAATAGCTGTATCTAAAGGTTGAAGTGCGTTCTTGTCCTCTATAAAATCTCCTAAGCTACTATCTTCTTCATCGCCAACTGGAGTTTCAAGTGATACAGGTTCCTTAGCTATTTTTAATACTTTTCTAACTTTTTCCAAAGGCATTGCTAATTTTTTTGCAAGTTCCTCAGGCGTAGGTTCTCTACCAAATTCGCTCATTATTTGCCTTTGAGTCCTAACAATCTTATTAATTGTCTCTATCATATGCACGGGTATTCTTATTGTTCTAGCTTGGTCCGCAATTGATCTTGTTATCGCCTGCCTAATCCACCAAGTTGCATATGTGGAAAACTTATAACCCCGTCTGTACTCAAACTTGTCTACAGCTTTCATCAAGCCAATGTTTCCCTCTTGTATTAAATCTAAAAATTGTAAACCTCTGTTAGTATATTTTTTTGCGATTGAAATAACTAATCTCAAATTGGCTTCAACCATTTCTTTTTTAGCTATTCGTGACTCTCTTTCTCCTTTTTGTATTCTGCTAACTAATTTTTTAAACTCACCAACAGACAATCCAATTTTTTTACTAAACTCGACCAATCTATCCCTTATTTCAGTGAAATCCTTTTTAAATTTTTTGAAAAAAGCTTTCCAAGTTGGATTTTCTTTTAAAAAAGACTCAAATTTGGGATTTATTTCGTTTCCAACATAATATTTGAGAAATTCTTCTCGAGAAATACTATTTTCCATTGCTAATCTTAATAATACTCCCTCTAGAGAAACAATTTTCTTATTTTCCTTATAGTGTGACTGAACTAACTCTTCAACGACGTGAGGTGCAAGTTGAAGGTTTTTAAAATTATCAACTAATATTTCTTGAATTTTTTTAAAGTTTTTATTTTTAGAAACAGATAATTCTTTTGAATTTAAAAGACATTCTAATTTTTCAACTTGGTATTTTTGTAGTTTAGAATAATTTTTATTTAGAGAGTCTAAAATATTTATTATTTTTGGTTTTATCTCCTCTTCCATTTTTGCAAGCGAAACGTTAAATTCGTCATCATCATTAGTTGTGCTATCATCTTTTTTTTCGTTTTCTTCCTCTTTCTCTTTACCTTTTTTTATTTTTGCTTTGTTATTAATCTTTAATTCATCTTCTTCATCTGAAGCCTCAAAATCTTCATAAGTTGAGTCGATATCAATGATGTCTCGAACGAGCATTTGTTGACTTTCTATCTGTTCTTTCCATTCAGATATTTTTTTTCCAACTATTGGACTTTGAGTTAATGCGTTAATCATTACATCTTTTCCAGCTTCAATTCTTTTTGCAATTGCAATTTCTCCTTCTCGAGATAAAAGCTCAACGCCTCCCATTTCTCTAAGATACATTCTGATTGGATCATCGCTTTTATCAGATGTTTTCTCTTCGGTATTAGATGTGCTTTCTTTTTTCTTATTAGATTGATACTGAGATTTTTTCTCTACAAGAGTTATTTTTTCATCAACTAAAATTATAAACGCACGTTCAATATTTTCGTTAGTGCTATTTCTTTTTCCTAAAGATTTGCCAAGTTCCTCGTAAGTTATAAAACCTCTATGTTTACCCTTATCCAAGAGCCTTTCAAAAGATTTTGTAATTAGTTTTTCAGCCATAAATGAAGTGTGAAGTTATATATAATGACTAAGTTAAAAAAATCTAGGGTATATTTATTCCCTATTTAATTGACTTTTAAGCTTGACCAATTCTGAGTAAGAGCTTTCATCAAGGTTGTTGATTAATTTTTGTTCCAAGGATTCTATTTTTTTAAGATTTGTCTGTTCTGTATGATCTTTAATTAATTCTTCAAGTAAATCTAAAATTTCTTGCTCGTTCTTATTATTTGTAATTATTTGAATATTAGAATTTTCATTAATTTCTTTAATAATTTTATCATATTCAGTTCTTTCAATTAGTTTATGGGCCTCTTTATCATTCTGATCTATTATTGAATTTAAGATAAGGCTCTTTAAATCCTCATTTTTTTTATTTAGAAATGAAAGACTAGAGAGCCCTTCTAGTTTTTTTGACGTAATTTCATTGTAATTTAAAATTATAAATAATATTGAAAATTCGATTATTTGTATTTTGGACAAATTTTCTTTTTTTTTATGTAATATTTTTGTTTCTTTAAGAATTTTATAATCTTTTCTCTTTTTAAATGGAAAATAGCTTAGATCTTTTCTTGAGGTTTGAATTGGGGTTAATTTATTAATTTTTTGAAGAAAATCTTCAAGTACGTATTTTTTGAGTGTTTGGTCTTGAATAGAATAAGATAATTTTTTCATTTCTTTTTCTAATTTAGATATTTCATAAGGATTATTGAGATCTACTTTACTTAATTGATGACTCCAAATAAAAGATTGAATAATCTCTTTTTGGCTCAACAAATTTATTAACCCATTTTTTCCATTTTCTTTTATATATTCATCTGGATCCTTACCTTCTGGCATTATTGAAAAGAAAATTTTATTATTTTCATTTATTAATGGAAATAATCTTTCAGCTATTCTAAATGAAGCTTTTTGTCCGCTCTCGTCCCCGTCAAGACATATTATAGGGCTTGAAAAAAATTTCCAGATAAGATTAATTTGCCTTTCTGTCAACGCAGTTCCTGAGTTAGCAATCACATTTCTTATACCTGACGCGTAGACACTTACTACGTCCATATAACCTTCAACGATTAATACTTCATCTGTTTCTGACCTTAAATTTTTAGCTTTGTCTAAGTTAAAAATCATATTTCCTTTTTTATAAAATTCAGTTTCTGGAGAATTTATGTATTTTGCTAATTTACTTTCACGAATTATTCTTCCTCCAAAAGCTATGGTATCACCAGAAATACTATTAACAGGGAAAATTATTCTTGAATTAAATCTATCGACGAAACTTCCTGTTTTATCACTTTTATAATAAAGACCTGTTGAGTTAATTTCCTCCTCTGAATATTTTTTTATTAATTCTTGATAAAAATCATTTTTCCAGGGAACGTAACCAAGTTTAAAATCTTCAATAATATTTTTTTTTAATCCTCTTTTGTAAAGATAATCTAAAGCATCTTTATGATCACGACTAAATAGTTTTTTAGTGAAATATTCCGAATATTCTTTGAATATTTTTTTGTATTTTTGAAATCTCAAATCTTTTTTTTGATCAAAATTAGAAAATCTATAAGGCTGCATTCCAGCTTCAGCAGCTAAAATTTTTACTGCTTCACCAAAACCTATGGATTTAGTTTTCATCATAAAATCAAATACGTTTCCGTGTTCTCCAGTGCTGAAACAATGATAGAATTCTTTTTCATCGTTAACAGTGAATGAGGGTGTTTTTTCATTTTTGAATGGTGAGAGGCCAATAAACTCTTTACCTCTCTTTTTTAAATTAACTGTTTTCCCTACAACTTGAGATACTTTTAATCTTAATTTTATTTCATCTAAATATTCTTTTGGATATTTCATCATTGATTTAACAACTCTTTTAAAATTACGCTCACTTTTGAAAAATCCAAATTATCAGCATACTTAGATTTTAAAACTCCCATAATTTTTCCCATATCTTTCATAGATGAAGCCCCGGTAGATTTAATAGTTTCCTCGCAAATTTTTTTTGTTTCTTCATCGCTTAATTGTTTTGGTAAAAAGGCACTGATTACGTCTATTTCTTTTAACTCATTTTCTAAAAGTTCGTTTCGTCTTGCTTTCTTATATACATCACACGACTCATTTCTTTGTTTTATCATCTTTTTTAATAGTGAAATTATGTCAGTGTCCTTAATTTCTTTTTGGCCTTTCGAGCGACCTGCTATTTCTAAGTCTTTTATAGCTGAAACAACAAGTCTTAATGTTGGATATATGTTTTTATCTTTAGCCTTTAAGGCTTCATTTAGCTTATCTTCTATTTTTTTTTTTAAAGACATAATGGCATTTTTATTTTAATCACAATTCTGATACAAAATAAAAAGAACTTTCTTGACGATTTTAGATCTATTTCATATCTTGCGCAAAACATGTTTATAAGTTTTTTACTTTAACTCATGAGTTGTATTTGAATAAGGTTAATCAAAATATAAACTCTAAAAAAAATCTCAAAAAGATCGATTCCAATGCTATTTTAATTCTTCAAAACGGAAAATTTTTTAAAGGGGTGGGCTTAGGTTATCAAAGCACCGCTACTGGGGAAGTTTGTTTTAATACTTCTATCACTGGTTACCAGGAAATTATTTCTGACCCTTCGTATGCAGATCAAATTATAAATTTCACTTTTCCGCACGTAGGGAATGTTGGTACAAATAAAGAAGATCACGAGTCTGATAAGATATGGACCAAAGGGGTAATAATTAACACTGAAATTACCGACCCCTCTAACTATAGGTCTTTAAGACACTTAGACGAATGGTTAAAAAAAAATAAAATTGTTGGAATTACCGGGATAGATACTAGAAGTTTAACTAGCACTATAAGAGATAAAGGAGCTCCAAAAGGTACAATATCTTTTTCAAAAAATGAGAAATTTAATATAAAAAGACTTCTCAAAACTACTCAAAAGTGGAGTGGCCTAAAAAATTTAGATTTAGCTGTAAAGGTATCTACGAAAAAAAATTATATTTGGAAAGACTTAAAAACTTGGAGAAAGGGAAGTGGTTTTTTAAAAAATAAAAAAAAATCATTACACGTCGTAGCTATTGACTATGGAATTAAAAAAAATATTTTAAGATACTTTTCTGACTTTAATTGTAAGGTTACAATCGTTTCATGCAAGACTAGTGCAATAGACATAATTAAACAAAAACCAAATGGAGTTTTTTTGTCAAACGGTCCTGGGGACCCTGCTGCTACTGGAAAATACGCTATACCTATAATAAAAGACTTAATCAAAAAAAATTTACCGATTTTTGGAATTTGTTTGGGACATCAACTCCTGGCTCTAACTTTAGGAGCTAAAACACAAAAAATGAAATTAGGTCATAGGGGGGCTAATCATCCAGTTAAAAATTTAATTGGAGACAATGTAGAAATTACCAGTCAAAATCATGGTTTTGAAGTCGTAAAAAGGAATTTACCAAAGTTTATAAAAATTACTCATCAATCGCTTTTTGATAATAGTATAGAAGGTATCAAGTTGAAAGGTAAACCTGTTTTCTCAGTTCAGTACCACCCTGAGTCTAACCCTGGCCCTCAAGACAGTGTTTATTTATTTAAACAATTTATAGAAAGTATGAAAAAAAATGCCAAAAAGAAAAGATATTAAAAAAATATTAGTAGTTGGAGCGGGTCCAATTATTATTGGGCAAGCTTGTGAATTTGATTACTCAGGTACTCAAGCTTGTAAAGCTCTTAAGGATGAAGGTTTTAAAGTAATTTTAATAAATTCAAATCCAGCGACTATTATGACTGATCCTAATGTAGCTGACAAAACATACATTGAACCTATCACATTAGAAGTCCTTGAAAAAATTCTTATTAGAGAAAAACCTGATGCTATTTTGCCGACTATGGGCGGACAAACCGCCTTAAATTTAGCAATGGATGCTGAAAAAAAGGGGATACTTAAAAAGTATAAAATTGAACTAATTGGGGCCAACTCAAAAGCAATTTCAAATGCTGAGGATAGAAAAAAATTTAGGAAGAATATGATTGAAATTGGTTTAGATTTACCAAAATCTAAAATAGTAAATAATTTTTCTCAATCCAAGATTGCTCTTAAAAAAATTGGATTACCAGCAATTATAAGACCAGCTTTCACTTTGGGTGGTCTTGGGGGCGGTATTGCTAAAAACAAAAAAGAATTTTTTAAAATAATAAAAAATGGTCTATATGAGTCACCTGTAAGTCAGGTTTTAGTTGAGGAATGTTTAGAGGGTTGGAAAGAATTTGAAATGGAAGTTGTGAGAGACAAGAAAGATAATTGTATAATAATTTGCTCAATTGAAAATCTAGATCCTATGGGAATTCATACTGGTGACTCTGTTACAATAGCTCCGGCTTTAACATTAACTGATAAAGAGTACCAAGTGATGCGAAATGCATCAATAGCTTGTCTGAGAAAAATCGGAGTTGAAACTGGTGGATCAAATGTTCAATTTGCTATCAATCCTAAAAATGGAAGAATGGTAATTATAGAAATGAACCCAAGAGTTTCTAGATCTTCTGCCTTAGCATCTAAAGCAACAGGTTTCCCAATAGCTAAAGTGGCAGCAAAGTTGGCAGTGGGTTACACTTTAGATGAATTAAAAAATGAAATTACAAAAGTCACACCAGCTTCTTTTGAACCGACATTAGACTATGTTGTTACAAAGATTCCCAGATTCACTTTTGAAAAATTCTCAACTTCAGCTGCAGTTTTAGGAACATCTATGAAATCGGTAGGTGAAGCTATGTCAATTGGTAGAAATTTTAAAGAGTCACTTCAAAAAGCATTAGTATCTCTTGAGACAGGTTTTTCGGGTTTGGATCAAATATTCAACTTTAATGTGAAGAAAATCGAAAAAAAGTTAAGAGAGAATATTCCAAATAAAATATTGCTTGTAGGAGAGGCTATTAGAAAAAAGATCAGTTTAAGTAAAATACACAAACTATCTAAGATTGATCCTTGGTTCTTAAATCAAATAAAAGAAATTATAGAAAATGAAGACAAAATTAAAAAAAACGGACTTCCAAAATCTTTTAACGAATTTAATTATATCAAATCAATCGGATTTTCAGATAAAAAATTATCAGAATTAACAAATACCCCAGAATATATTATTAGAAAAAAGAGAGAAGCCCTAAAAGTTTTTCCAGTTTACAAAAAAGTAGATACTTGTGCTGCAGAATTTAAGTCCTTTACTCCATATATGTACTCAACTTACCAAAGAAATTTTTCTTTAAATTCAGAGTGTGAGGCAGATCCATCAGATAGAAAAAAAATAATTATTCTTGGGGGTGGCCCTAATAGAATTGGTCAAGGAATAGAATTTGATTATTGTTGCTGCCAAGCTAGCTATGCTCTTAATGAGGCAAAATTTGAAACAATAATGGTAAATTGTAATCCAGAAACTGTTTCAACAGATTTTGATACTAGTGATAGACTATATTTTGAACCTTTAATCGATGAATATGTCTTTAACATTATTAAAAGAGAGAAATCAAAAGGTAGTTTGAAAGGTATAATTACGCAATTCGGCGGACAAACTCCGATTAAACTTGCAAAATTTTTAAACGATAACAGGCTTCCAATTTTAGGGACTCAGTATTCATCAATTGACCTTGCTGAAGATAGAGATAGATTTAGAAATCTTTTAAATAAGTTAAATTTAAAACAGGCTGAAAGTGGTACAGCGAGAGATTTGCCTCAGGCGATAAAGATTGCAGATAAAATTGGTTTACCTTTAATGGTAAGGCCATCTTATGTATTGGGTGGAAGAGCTATGGAAATAGTTTATGAAAAAGGCCAGCTCAAAGACTTTATAAAAGAGGCATTTAATGTAGCAGATAAGAATCCAATCTTGATTGATAAGTTTATTGATAATGCAATGGAAGTAGATGTTGATGCAATATCAGATGGTAAAAATGTATTCGTGGCTGGTATCATGCAGCATATTGAAGAGGCCGGAATACATTCAGGTGACTCAGCTTGTAGCCTGCCGCCAGTATCGATAAAACCTTTTTTAATAAAGGAAATTGAAAATCAAACAAAGAAATTAGCTTTAGCACTTAAAGTTAAAGGTTTTATGAATGTTCAATACGCAATTAAAAAAGACGAAATTTATGTAATAGAAGTTAATCCGAGAGCTAGTAGAACTGTTCCATTTGTTTCTAAAGCAAAAAATTTACCATTAGCAAAGATAGCTTCGAGAGTGATGGCTGGCGAAAAATTGTCTAGATTTAATTTGAAAAGTAAAACAAAAAATATGTTTGCAGTTAAGGAGGCAGTATTTCCTTTTAATAAATTTCCTAATAGTGATCTTTTGCTTGGACCAGAAATGAAATCTACTGGAGAAGTAATGGGCTTTGATAGAAATTTTGGTATGGCTTTTGCTAAAAGTCAAATTGCAGCTTCTAACTCTCTTCCTAAAAAAGGTTTAGCTTTTATCTCACTAAAAGATAGTCATAAAGAAGAGGGGGTACAATTAGCAAAACAATTAATTAGGTTGAACTTCACTCTTTGCGGAACTGGAGGTACCGCTGATTATATAAGTCAGCATGGAATTAAATGTAAAAAAATTAATAAGGTAAATCAGGGATCTCCACATATTGTTGATGTTCTTAATGCTAAAAAAATAGCTCTAGTAATTAATACTGGCGGTGGAAATAGCGAAACTCAATTAAGCGATGCAGTTGCTTTAAGAAGAGCTACTTTAGCCAATAAAGTTCCATATTGTACTAATATGTCAACTGCTAAAGTATGCTTGGAGGGCATTAAATCTCTAAAATTGAGAGACATAAATGTTACTTCTTTACAAGATATCTAGTTTTTTACTTTCCAATCAGTTTGAAAAGTAACGTAATTAATCTGGATACATCTTCTCTCTTTTTTAATCTCTTTTTTTTCCATTCCGTGCCAAGTGTTTGGTCCGCTTGTAAAGAA
>MDTG01216861.1_pt1 | contig 12161 bp, 9 predicted proteins | sample 811421 | NCBI WGS metagenome assembly MDTG01 (sample SAMN05326645, study PRJNA326480) | marine metagenome | isolation source: seawater | place: Pacific Ocean: South East | collected 2011
ATACTTTTTAGGTAATTCCTACTTGTTTAGTCAGGATTAAAAAAAAATTTGTCGCACAAAAACATGATATAACTCAGTACTTTTTTTTTAATAGTAATCATTATCAAATATGAAACCAAAAAGTTCAGAGATTTTTATCCCAGGACCTGCTGGCAGGATTGAAGCCCAGTATTATAAAAATCCAAAATTTGGAGCACCGGTTGCAATAGTTCTTCATCCTCACCCGCAATACGGTGGAACAATGAATAATAAAATAGTGCAACTAATATATAATATTTTTTTAAAAAACGGTTTTTCTGTCATTAAAGTAAATTTTAGAGGTGTGGGCAAAAGTGAGGGTGTATTTGATAATGGCCAAGGTGAACTTTCTGATGCGGCTGCCACTTTAGATTGGATAGAAAGACAAAATCTTGATTATAGTCAATGTTGGGTTTCAGGATTTTCATTTGGATCTTTAATTTGTATGCAACTAATTATGAGAAGACCAGAAATAAATAATTTTATTGCGGTTTCGCCTCAACCTAATGTTTATGATTTTTCTTTTTTAGCACCATGTCCAACATCTGGTCAAGTGATATACAGCGAGAATGATGAATTGGTAACTCGAGAAAGTATTAATGAATTAGACAAAAGAATAAAAAGTCAAAAAGGAGTAGAGGTAATTTTTTCAAAAATAAAAAATTCAAATCATTTTTTTAAAAATAAAGAGAAAGACTTAACAATCGAAATCGAAAAATATATCAAAGAAAAAACAGCATTAATTTAATTTCCTACTATCTCACCACCAGTGATTGGTTTTTCACAATTTGTAGTAGTTGGAAAAGATATTGGAAGTTTTTTTAAACACCTGATAGCTAAAAAAGCAAAAGCTTGGGACTCAATAAAATCACCATTAATTTTATATTCATCAATAGATTTTAAATTAATTGATATTGGAAGTTTTTTAATAATAGAGCTTAGCAAAACTTTGTTTTTTCTACCCCCACCGCAGACTAAAACATCTATTGGTTTTTCTTTATCTAAAACTAAAGATAAAGTTTCACTTATTATACTCGCAGTGAAATCTGTTAATGTTGAGGCGCCATCTTCGAGTGTCAAGCCTCTAACAAAAGAAATATCAAAATCATTTGTATCAAAAGATAATTTATCTTTATTATTTCTATTATTGTATAATTCTTGAGCCTGTTCAAAAATTATATCATTTTTTTTTCCACTTGCAGCTATTTCACCTTTAAAATCAAAATTTTTATTTGAATTTTTTCTTATCCATGAGTCAATCAAACAATTTCCAGGTCCAATATCTTTACTAAATAAATCAAATGATTTTATGGGTTTCTTTATAAGCGTGATATTTGATATACCTCCAATATTGAGAATACAAACAGGTAATTTTATTTTTTTTTGAGAAACAATTAGCTGATGAAATATGGGAGTCAAAGGTGCGCCCTCTCCGCCATTAATTAAATCATTGTCTCTAAATCTAAAAATTATTTTTTTTTTAGTTAATTGATGAAGTAGTTTTCCATCTCCTAATTGTTTTGAAATTTTATTTTGTGAATTGTGATAAATTGTTTGTCCATGGAAACCAACTATAATTTTTTTGTTAGTATGATTTAGCTCTTTTACTATTTTAGCGTTGAATAAAGTAATTTTTCTTTCTAAGTCATTGATCTCATTAGAAAGTTTGTGAAGATCATTTAAATTAAAAATTTTATCTTTTATAGAGTGGAATTTTTTATAAATTTCAGTATCATATTCAAAATATTTGTCTTTTATAACATCATAATGATCAATACCATTTGTGTTAATAATAGATGCGTCTACCCCGTCACCAGAAGTTCCGCTCATTAGGCCTAAAGAAGTATATTTTTTTTGCATATTTTTATTTATTTATAACAATATTTGTATAATAGTGTTTTAAAAAGATTGTGCTATGAAAAATATGTTTTTAGATGAAATGCATGCTCGTGGCTTTTTAAGTCAATGTACTAATTTAAAAAAACTTAGTGAAATTTGTGACAACTCTTCTATCACAGGCTACATAGGATTTGACTGTACAGCCAGCAGTTTACATGTAGGAAGTCTTTTGCAAATAATGATTATGAAACTCATGCAAAAACATGGGCACCGACCTATTGTTCTTCTTGGTGGAGGAACAACTTTGATTGGAGACCCTTCAGGAAAAGACAGTACAAGAAAAATGTTGAAGCAAAAAGAAATAAGAAAAAATATAAACAATATCAAAAAAATTTTTGGTAAAGTTTTAGATTTCTCTGATAGAAAAACGAAACCAATATTTGTTAACAATGAACAGTGGCTTAATAAATTAAATTATATAAAATTTTTGAGAGATATAGGAAGTCATTTTACCATAAATAAAATGCTTACTTTTGAAAGTGTTAAATTGAGATTAGAAAGAGAACAATCTCTAAGTTACATGGAATTTAATTATATGATTTTACAAGCATTCGATTTTTATCAACTTTTTAAGAAGAAAAACTGTTTATTGCAAATTGGAGGTTCTGACCAATGGGGGAATATTATCAATGGAGTTGAGTTAATTAGAAGAATACTTAAAAAAGAATCTTTTGGCTTAACATCTCCGCTGATTACCCTTGCTTCTGGAGCCAAAATGGGAAAAACTGAGAAAGGTGCTATTTGGTTAAATAAGGAATTATTTTCTCCTTTCGATTATTGGCAGTTTTGGAGAAATACAGATGATAAAGACGTCAAAAAATTTCTAAATTTTTTTACTGAACTTGATACAAAAGAAATAAGTAATATCTGTAAAAATGAAAATAATATAAATAATTTAAAAATATTATTAGCAAATGAAGCTACAAAAATTTTGCACGGAAGGAACGAGTCTTTAAAAGCAGAGAGGACCGCGCGAGAAACTTTTGTTGATAAAGGTTTAAGTCTAGACCTACCTGAAATAAAAGTTCCATTAAATGAGATAAAAAAAGGTATTAATCTTTTAGATTTTTTATCAGAAAATCAGATTTTATTTTCAAAAAGTGAAGCAAGAAGAGTTATATCAAACAAAGGTGTTAAAATTAATAATATTACAGTTAATGATGAAAAAAAAATAATTAGATATATTGATTTTGAAAACAAAATTATGAAAATTTCTTTCGGTAAAAAAAAACATTATTTAGTGAGAATTACTTAGTATTTTTTTTTTTCAATAATTTTCTGTATAAATCTAGGTGTAATTGTTCTTATTGGGTTAATGGTTGTTTTTATATCATGTGGAGGTCCTTTCATTTTAAAACTAATTCCAAATAAACCTTCACCCACATCTTTTGGAATTACAATATTTCCAATTACAGGAATTTTTGAAATTAATATGTTTAAAGTTTTCGCCGGTACCAGTGTGCCCCTTAAACTAGTTACTGAGTTGTCTTGATAACCTTCCATCATAACAGAAATGCTTGGTCCAATAGCGAGGATTTCATTAAGTTTAAGTATTTTGTCTGAATTTTCCATATTTATTTCTAATAAGTCAAAAGATAATCCTTCACCCTCGGCTAAATCTGCAAGCCCTCCTAAATCAGCTAAGCTAAGTAGTTTAACCATGCCCGGCGCATTAATCACTTTAAAATTTTTTATCTTTAATTTTGAAGTTGAAATTTTTTCATCAAATACTGATGTATAATGGAGTTTGCCCCCACTTAAACCTTTGAAAAAACTAAATTCTGCTAATAAAGGTCCACTAACATCTGAATAAATATCTAAATATTTTTTTTTTGTTTTGTTATTATTTTTCATTGATATATCTAAAAAATTATTTTCTGTGAAATTACCTTTAGAGGAAATTTTTGAAAATTTTCCTTTATTTATTTTTCCAATCAATCTGAAGTTTTTTAAATTTTCAGATAAAGGGATTATAACATTTGATAAAACTATTTCTATTTCTTTGTTAACATTAGAAAGATAATTCTTTTTTTCTTTTTGATTAAAAATTTTCACTAAATTTGTTGCATCGAATTGCGTTCCTTTAACCATAATATTTTTTCCATATGTTAATAGAAAATCGTTATTTTTTTTCCCATCTTTATTTGTTTTAATTAATATATTTTCTAAATCTAAAAGACTTTTATTTTTGATCTTTAACCCTTTTATTTGAATTAAATTGTTTTTGTCTATTCCTCTAATTTCTTTAAAATAAATTTTATTATCAGTTTTAGTTAAATTAATATTTATATTTACGATATCACCTTTTGTTTTTACGAAATTTATTAGATTGATCTTAATTAGACTGCTTAAGTCTATATTAGCTTTTAAATTTACTAATTTAGCATTAGTATTACTTGTGATATTAAATTTCTGAGGTTTTTCTTCATTTAGAAAAAATTGACCTGAAATATTAACAAGATTATCTTTTGAACTTACATTAGTTTTAATGTCAGAATTTATTATTGTAAGTTTGTTTATTTTTTCATCTAAAAAATTATATTCGATTGAATTTTTGAAATTAAAGTTCGCTTTTAATATTTTTCCGTTACTCTTAAAATCAAATTTTTTTAGTTTATAAGTTTTGTCGAAAGAAACTAAAAAATTATTTTCTAATTGAACGTCTAAATAGGCTAGGTTTTTTAGATATTCAAAATTTTTTAAAAGTTTTGTATAATTTCCCGTGTTTTCTCTTAATTTTAATTTCGACCTAAAATTTGACTCTATTAAAATATCAGGTGTTAAATTTATTTTTAAATCTCCATCTTCAATTATAAATTCTTCAGAATTGCTAAATAAGTTTTTAATTAAAATATCTGACTTATCAGCTAAAAATGTGAAATTTGTATTTTCTAAATTTATATCTTTAAATATTTTTCCTTTTAGATTTGTGACTGATCCTTTTGCAATAAAATTATCAAATAAGTTTTGATTATTAAAATAAATATCTACATCAGTAGTTAACTCTGCTGTTTTGATATTGTTGTTTAGAAAACTTGAAAAGTTTGATGGTTTTAAAGACGCAGAAATTTTTTTTAATTGGTTTATATTAATTTTATCAGATGCAAAATTAATCTTTTTAATAATCGCCTCTGATTTCATTGCTGATGTAAAATCAATGTAAACTTTAATTTTTTTGGCTGGTAAGAGATTATTTTTATAGAAAATTTTAGGATTTTCTGTTTCTAAAAATAAGCTTATTTGTTTGATATCTAGTTTATATTTTATAGTCTTGAGTTCTATTTTAATTTTATTATTGCTCTGATAAATTTTTTGTGAGATTGTTTTGTTAAATCTATCTGTCTCTATACCTAAAGTCGCAAGAACTGCTATTAACAAAATTGAAAATAAAAATATAATTATTATCAATGTCGATAAGATTTTTTTCATTACCCTTTCTTAATTCCTTCCTCTATAAATTGATCAATATTTCCGTCTAAAACACTTTGCGGATTAGTATTCTCCAACTTATTTCTGTTATCTTTTACTAACTGGTACGGTTGTAATATATAAGACCTTATTTGATGGCCCCACCCTATATCAGTTTTAGAATTAATTTCTTTAAGATTTGCTTCCTCTCTCTTTTGCATTTCGTATTCATACAATCTTGCTTTAAGCATCTTAAAACATGTTTCTTTATTTTTATGTTGAGATCTTTCATTTTGGCATTGTACTACAATTTTAGTAGATAAATGAGTAATTCGAACTGCGCTATCAGTAGTGTTTACATGCTGGCCTCCTGCGCCGCTTGATCTGAAAGTGTCGATTCTTAAATCCTTTTCATCTATCTTAATATTAATATCATCATCAACTACAGGGTATACCCATACACTGGCAAAACTTGTATGTCTTCTTGCGCCACTGTCAAATGGCGAAATTCTGACTAATCTATGAACGCCTGATTCATTTCTCATCAATCCATATAAATAATTTCCCTCAACTTTTATTGTTGAAGATTTTATTCCAGCTTCATCTCCTTTGTGCTCACTAATTAATTGATATTTAAAATTTTTTTTATCGAACCACTTCATATACATTCTTCTTAACATATCAGCCCAGTCTTGACTTTCAGTACCTCCTGCTCCAGCGTGAATTTCTAGAAAAATATTTAAATCATCATTTTCTCCAGATAAAAAACAATTTATTTCGGTTTTTTTTAGATTATTATAAATTTCTGTGGCTTTTAAATAACACTCTTCAATTATATCTAAACTATTTTCCTCTGTAGCTAGTTTAAATAAATCTTTGGTATTAGAAATTTCTTGAGAGAACTTTTTGTAATCATTGAAAATTGACTCAAAAATTTTTTTTTGTTTAATTGTTTTTTTTACAACAGTTTGATCTTTCCAGAAGTTTTCTGATTGGAGTTTTTTTTCTAGCTCTAAAAGTTTAAGTTCAACTTTATTTGAATCAAAGATACCCCCTGATGTTACTTAAGGTTTTTGTAATTATGGCTAATTTATTTTCGAATTTTTCCATTAATAAAATTGTCTAAATTTTATTAGACTATCATGTCCATTTATTGATATTAAGTTATTATTCTTTAGATTGTTAATATCTTTTTCTTTTAAAGCTTCAATTATTATATTTTTTTCAGTAACAGATGATTTTGATCCAGTGTCATAATTTAAAGCTGTTAGAAAAATATTTTCTGGTACCTTAAAATCATTAAAATCTTCTTTAAATAAAGCATTTTCAACGAAATCTTTAAATATCGGAAGAGCTGCTTTTGATCCAGTTTCAAATTTTCCTAATGTTTTTGGATTATCAAAGCCAACATATACACCTACAACCAAATTAGAGGAATAACCAATGAACCAAGCGTCATAGTTATCATTAGTAGTTCCGGTTTTACCAGCTAGCGGTACTTTCAAACCTTTCAATTTTTTTGCTGTACCTCTTTGTACAGCACCTCTTAAAATGGAGGTCATTTGGTAAGCTGTTTCTTCACTAAATATTCTCTCTTGGGTATTCTCTATTAGAGGAAGGGCGACTGAGTCTCCAACAAATTTATCACATCCTAAACACTTTCTATTCTTTTTTTGAAAAATAGTCTTACCTCTTCTATCTTGAATTCTAGAAATTAAAACCGGCTCAATTTTTTTTCCACCATTTACAAATGGTGCATATGCAGAAGTTAAATTCAAAAGAGTTGTTTCTGCAGCACCGAGTGAAACAGATAATAATTCTGGTATTTCATCATAAATACCTAACTTTTTTGATAGATCCAAAATTTTATTTAAACCTAAAATTTTTGCTATTCTTACGGTCATTAAATTTCTTGAATATTCAATGCCCTTCCTCAAAGTAGTTGGACCATAAAATTTTTTTCCATAATTTTCTGGTTTCCAATTTTTTAGACCTACACCTTGACTTTCAACAAATGGAGCGTCTAGTATAATTGAATTAGGAGAAAAACCATTTTCTAAAGCAGCAGCATATACAATAGGCTTAAATGCTGAACCTGGTTGCCTTTTCGCTTGCGTTACTCTATTGAATTCACTTGAATTAAAATCAAATCCTCCAGCTAAAGCCTTAACATCACCAGTAAAAGGATCTAAAACTATAATTCCTCCGTTAACCTTAGGATATTGTTTGAGTTTCCATTCGTTATTCTCTTTTTTTATAAAAATTATATCACCAATTTTAAATCTATCTTTAATTGTTGTTTTATTTGTTAACGACCATTTAATATTTTTTGCTAAGAGTTGACTAGTTTTGTTTTTGCTTGTAAATTTTTCTTTTATTATTTTAAATTCTAAACTGTTATTACTCGTATCTATTATCTCTGCTAGTTCCCACTCAAGAGTTGGATCAAGTTTTATTTTTTTTAATTTTTCCTCCCATTTTTTATCTTTAAATTTGTTCACTATTGGGCCTCTCCACCCATGTCTTCTATCATATTCCTCTATACCTTTTCTAAGAGACTTAATTGCTTGAATTTGATAATCTATATTTAAAGGTGTCCTAATACTTAAACCTTGAGAGTACAATTTCTCAAAACCAAAATTCTCGTTAACTGTTCTTCGTACTTCTTCAGTATAAGAATTAGCCTCATTTAATATTTTGATTTTTCTTTTCTTAAGAACAATGTTTGTGTTTGTGAATTCATTTAATTCCTTGTTTGAAATAAAATTATTTTCTTTAAGATTTTTTAAAACTAAATCTCTTCTAAATTTACTTACTTCTGGGTATTTATAAGGATTATATTTACTTGGTGCCTTTGGTAATGCGGCTAACAAAGCTGCATCGGTATAACTTAATTTTTTAATAGATTTATCAAAGTATTCTAGGCTAGCTGCAGCTATTCCGTATGTTCCTTGGCCTAAATAAATTTGATTTAGATATAATTCAAGAATTCTTTGTTTTGAGTATGCCCTTTCAATTCTGAAAGCTAAAATTGCTTCTTTTATTTTTCTTTTGATTGAAACTTCATTTGTTAAAAGAAAGTTTTTTGCTACTTGTTGGGTTATTGTAGATGCGCCCTCAAGCCTCTTATTTTGCGAGATGTTTTTAATATTTTTTATTACTGCTCTTAAAATTCCTTTAGCATCAACGCCTGGATGATCAAAGAAATTTTTATCCTCTGCGGAAAGAAATGAATTTATAACTACTTCCGGAATTGATTCATACGGAACGAATAGTCTTTTTTCAATTGCATACTCCGCAATTAAATTTCCATTATTAGAATACACTCGACTTGAAATAGGAGGTTGATAATTTGATAATTTTTTGTAATCTGGAAGTCCAATTGAAAAATACCAAAAGGTTGATATCAAAAAAAAGACAATTATTATAAAAAATATAATTAAAAATTTTACTGAAAAATTAAAAAATTTTAGCATTTAGTGTTTTATCAATAAAAATTAGACTTTCTTTAGGCATTTAAAAATTAAATTATGTATATTTATTGTCAAAATTGTATAAAATGAAGTTATGATAAGTTCAAAACTCATAAAACATAAAAATTTAAAAGGAATTCTACTAAAATGGAAAAAAATTTATATATTGATGCATCGCATCCAAATGAAACTCGTATTGTTCTTAAATCAAATAACACAATTGAAGAATATGAATTTGAGAACAAAAACAACTTAAATTTTAAGAATAATATTTATCTTGGTACAATTAGTAGGGTTGAGCCTTCTTTACAAGCTGCGTTCGTTAATTTCGGTAGAGATCGCCATGGATTTTTAGCTTTTAACGATATTCAATCAGATTATTATCAAATACCATCTGAGGATAAAGAATTAATAAAAATTGCTGAAGAAAAGATCAGGGAAAATTTGAAGAATAAAAACATTGAGGTATCAAACGATAACTCTCAAAATGAAACTACTTCATCAATAGAGGAAAACGAAAAGGATACTAACAGTGAAAACATAAAAAATGAGGAAGTTAAAAAAAAAGAGTTTAGGGAAGAAGTAAAATCTTCATATGGAATAAAAAGATATAAAATTCAAGAAGTTATTAAACCTGGTCAGGTAATATTAATACAGGTAATAAAAGAGGAAAGAGGTCAGAAAGGCGCTGCTTTGACCACTTTTATATCTTTAGCTGGCAAATATATTGTTTTAATGCCTAACACACCTAAAGGCGGAGGCATTTCAAGAAAAATTTTTAGTTCATCTGATAGACAAAAAATTAGAGGTATCCTCAATGAAATTAATATACCAAAAAGTATGGGCGTTATAGTAAGAACAGCTGGCGCAAATAAAACGAAAAATGAGGTGGAAAAAGATTTTCAAAATACTTTAAAAACCTGGGAAGAAATTAAAAATACAGCAATAAGTTCTAACGCACCTTCATTAGTTTACGAAGAAGGTGATATTATAAAAAGGACTTTAAGAGATATCTACGATAATGATACAAAAAATATTTATATTGAGGGCAATGAAGCTTACCAAAAAGCAAAAAAATTTATGAAGGAATTAATGCCCAAAAATTTAAAAAATATAAAAAAATACAGAGGTAAAATACCTCTCTTTCATGATGCAAACATTGAAAAAGAGCTTAATAATATATTTGAACCTACAGTAAAGTTAAAATCAGGAGGATATTTAGTTATAAATCCTACTGAAGCATTAGTCTCGATAGATATTAATTCTGGACAATCTACAAAGCAAACCAACATTGAAAAGACTGCGTTAAACACAAACTTGGAGGCTGCAGAGGAGATAGCTCATCAGATAAAATTGAGAGATCTGTCTGGTTTAATTGTTGTTGATTTTATAGATATGATGAATTTTTATAATAGGAGAACAGTTGAAAAAAAAATGAGAGAAAGTATTAGAAAAGACAGAGCAAGAATTCAAATTGGAAGAATAAGTAATTTTGGTTTACTTGAAATGACTAGGCAAAGATTAAGGGAAGGTTCAATTAAATGGGAAACTCAGCTGTCGATAAATTCCTTTTCCCAGAAAATATTAAAAAAAATAAAGCTTCTTGCATTTACAGATAAAGTAAAAACAATAAAGACTTACATTCCAAAAAAAATAAAAATTTTTATTGAAAAAAATTTTTTTGAAGAATTAAAATATTTTGAAAAAAAATATCAATTTAAAATTGAAATATTTTCGGAAGATCAATTAATTATTCCTGAATATAAAATTGAATTATTAAATAGATCAAAAAAAATTATTAATGTTGTAGAAAACATTAATAATATAATTGAATTTAAAAAACCAACAGAAAAATTATATATAAGCAAAAAAGAACCAAAGAAAGCAAAAACAGATACTAAAAAAACAAAAAGCAAAAAAGTTTTGAAAACTCTTTGGGTAAGAAGAAAAAAAAAGACTAAATAATTCCCTTTGTTGGGGAACTTGGAGAAGCTAAAAGTTTTTTTTGCATTCTTCCAGCCAGAAAAGAATTTCTACCTGATATAACTGCATCTTTAAAAGCTTTAGCCATTAAGATTGGTTTTTTAGCATTAGCTATAGCACTATTAATTAAAACTCCATCACATCCTAATTCCATCGCAATAGTTGCATCCGATGCAGTGCCGATTCCAGCATCAATAATAACTGGCACTTTCGATTGTTTAATTATGAGGGAAATATTAATTTTATTTTGTAAACCAAGACCAGATCCAATTGGAGATGCTAAAGGCATAATTGCTGAAGCACCTAGATCTTCTAATTTTTTTGCAAGTATGGGGTCATCCGTACAATATACCATAACTTTAAATCCCTCTTTTACTAAAACTTTGGTAGACTTAATTGTTTCAATCATATTTGGATATAAAGTTTTTTGATCTCCTAAAACCTCTAGTTTTACTAATTTCCATCCACCCATTTCCCTTGCTAATCTCAATGTTCGTAAAGCTTCCTCAGAATTAAAACAACCTGCAGTATTTGGAAGATAAATAATTTTTTTAGGATTAAGATAATCTGTCAGCATAGGTTTTTTTTTGTTAGTAATATTTATTCTTCTAATAGCGACAGTTACTATTTCTGCTCCAGAAGCTTTTATTGCACTAGATGTTTCTAAAAAATTTTTATATTTTCCAGTTCCTACAATCAAACGTGATTTAATTTTTTTGTTAGCAATTTTAAAAATGTCTTTCTTCAACTTATCCTCCTCCGATAAAATGAACTATTTCTATTTTATCTCTATTTTTTAAAAATTTATTTTTTAAATTTTTTTTTTTGTATTATCTTACCGTTAATTTCTATTGCTACTTTTTTATTACTCAATTTATATTTTTTGAGTAAATCTAAAATCGAAATATTTGTTTTTATTGAAATTTTTTTGCCATTTAATTGTATTTTTGCCATAATTGAGCTAATCAATGATTATAAAAACTAATGATGAATAAAATTATAATTCTTAACGGCCCTAATCTCAACCTTTTAGGAGAAAGAGAAAAGAGCCAATATGGTACATCTACACTAAAAGAGATTGAAAAAGAATGTGATGTATATGGAAAAAAGATAGATTTAATTGTCACTTTTTATCAATCAAATGTGGAGGGCGATTTGGTTGATAAAATTCAGTCTTCTAGAAATAATTTTGATGGTTTAATAATTAATGCTGGAGGGTACACTCACACCTCTGTAGCAATACACGATGCTTTGAAAATTTTAAAAATTCCAATTATTGAATTGCATATAAGCAACATTTATAATAGAGAAGAATTCAGACACAAATCTTTAATAAGTAAAGTTGCTAAAGGTATTATTTGTGGTTTTGGAGCTGAGGGC
>MDTG01014908.1_pt1 | contig 12160 bp, 10 predicted proteins | sample 811421 | NCBI WGS metagenome assembly MDTG01 (sample SAMN05326645, study PRJNA326480) | marine metagenome | isolation source: seawater | place: Pacific Ocean: South East | collected 2011
CTGGGTAAACAGTGCTTTCAAATATTATAATATCTTCTTTTTTTATAATCTTCGAAACCATTTCTGTTGCACTTAATAAAAAAGATAAATCTGGTTTTTTATCGCTGGTGACAGGAGTTGGAACTGTTATAATAAAAATATTACAACTTTTTAAATCAGAAATTTTTGAAGTTAAGGCCAAGTTTTTCTTTATTCTATCTTTAAGAATATCAACATCAATTTCATTAGTAATATCATTCAATGAATTAAGTTCATTTATTGGTTCTTTGTTGATATCATAACCTATAACTTTGTATTTTTCTGAAAAAGCAATAGATAACGGTAATCCAACATATCCTAAACCAATTACTCCTATTTTAAATTTATTTTTCATTTTCCTATTGAGTAAACATTAAAGCCGCATTCTTCTAACAAATTGATATTTAGAGTATTTCTTCCGTCAAAAATCCATGGGCTATTACCCATCAACTTGAATATTGTCTTGAAATCTAGTGTTTTGAACTCATCCCATTCCGTACAAAATGCAATTCCAGAAGATGATTCTGCTGCTTGATCAGGAGATTTAAAGACTTCTAATACACTACTATTGGCTTCAAGTCCCAACTGATTCAAGTCATCAATTATCCTCTCTTTAGAGACCATGGGATCATAGACATTCACTTTGATGTGATTTTCAATTAAAATTTTAGCTAAATATATAGATGCTGATTCTCTTGAATCATTTGTATTTTTTTTAAATGCCCATCCAAAAATTGAAACAATTTTATCAGTATCCTGATTAATTGATTCTATAATTTTATTTGCAAATCTTTGAGTTTGATGAGAATTTATTTCAACAATACTTTTCCAATAATTTGACTCTTTTAAAAGACCATAATATTTAAGCATATATACAAGATTGAGAATGTCTTTTTTGAAACAGCTACCTCCAAAGCCCACAGATGCTTTAAGAAAATCAGGACCTATTCTTTTGTCCATGCCAACAGCAAGTGCGACTTCCTCAATATCAGCGCCTGTTTTTTCACATAAACTAGAAATGGAGTTTATTGATGATATTCTTTGTGCAAGCATCGCATTAGATACAATTTTTGACAATTCAGAAGACCAAATGTTCAATTTTAATATTTTATTTTTAGGAATCCATCTTTCATAAATCTCTGATAAATTATTCACAGCATTTTCACCTTCTCTAGATTTTTGTCCTCCAATCAGAACCCTATCTGATTTAAACAAATCTTTAATAGCAGTTCCTTCAGCTAAAAATTCTGGGTTAGATAGAACTTGAAAATTTACTTTTTTATTTTCATTCAGTATATCAATAATTTTTTCAGCAGTTCTAACTGGTAAAGTTGATTTTTCAACAATTATTTTATCCGTTTTAGATGCTTTCGCAATTGTTCTTGCACAACTTTCAATATATTTTAAGTCTGCAGCCATTCCTTTACCTTCACCTTCTGTTTTTGTAGGAGTATTAACTGCCATAAATACCATATCAGCACTATCTATACACTCTTCAACATCAGTTCTAAAAAATAAATTTTTATCTCTTACTTCAGAGATTATTTCACTTAAACCTGGTTCAAATACAGGTAATTTATCTAGATTTTTAGAGTTCCATTGGTCAATTTTATTTTTATTAATATCCACAATATTAATTTTAATCTCAGGACATTTCAAAGCAATTACTGCCATAGTTGGGCCACCAACATAGCCTGCTCCAATACAACAAATATTTTTGATTTTCATATACTTACTTTATTAACCAAGATGAAGATTGAATTTTATTACCAAGATTATCAATTAATTTTATTCCTAGCTCTTCACAAATTATTCTTTCAGGTATAATATCATTGTTTTGATCTCCACCATTTGCAAATGATAAATCTAAATTTTTGTAATTGTCAAAAATATATCTAATGGTTTTTGAAACATCACTTTTGTTATCAATCGAAAGGATAACCTCATCAACTATTTTTAAACTTGAAATTATTATAATTCTCTCATCCTGAAGCATAAATTCTTTAGATCCTTTCTTTTCTCTTTGAATATCATTATTAACTATTACAAATAAAAGATCTCCTCTAGATTTTGCAAGTTTAAAATATTCAATATGACCCTTGTGCAAAGGATTGAAATAACCCGAAACTATTATTGCCTTTTTTTTCATTTTATTCTGTTATAGTCATCTTCAATTCTTACTATATCATCTTCTCCAAAATATGTTCCTGTTTGAACTTCAATAAAAATTAACTTATCACTTCCTGTATTTTCGATTCTATGCTTTGCAGTTTTGGGAATATTAATTGTATCACCTTTGATAATTTTATTATTTTTTCCTTCGATAGTAACAACCCCTTCACCTTTAATAATTACCCATGTTTCTGATCTATTTTTGTGAAACTGATATGATAGCCTAGCTTTTGGTTTAACTTCTATTCTTTTAATTTTATAATCAGGGTTATCGTCTAAGACAAAATATTTTCCCCACGGACGCTCATTATTATTGATTTGCTTACTTTTCATCTTTATTAAATATTATTATATGCGGTTTGTCAGATAAGAATTTAGATGCTAAATAAAAACTCACTTTCCTTCCAATTAACTTTTCAATTTTTTCTTCTAATTGACTTATATATTCAAAATTTAAATATTGACCAACCAATACAACTTCTATATTCTTACTGTCAATTCCTTTAGCATAGTCTTCAATTAAAATTATTTTTTTTACATTACCCATCCTCTCAATGACTGTATCAACCAAATCTTCTAAACCAAGGTGTTTGTATACAACCTTTTTTAATGTATCGTATAGTGGATGTTTAGAATTGACTTTATATTCAATTTTATTATCGATTTTTACTTTTTCCAGATACCCAGCTCCGTGCAGATGATTCAATTCTTTTCTTATTGAATTTGTAGACTCACCCATTTCAGTGGCCAGGCCATTTAGGTATCCTCTATTAGCTTGAGATGTAAAGAATTTGATTAACAATCTTAGCCTCGTCTTTGATGTAATAAGCTGGTTTAACATTAGTTGCTTAATTTCAGGTAACAAAAGTACTTAATTTTATATTAATAACCTAATATGAAATAGTTTACATATTTTTGAAAATAATATGGTCTTTAATTCTTTAAATTTTCTGTATTTTATTACAGCTATTCTAATTTTATATTGGTCATTCAAAAATGAAAGAGATCGAAATGTATTTCTATTGCTCTCATCATATTTCTTTTACATACAGTGGGAGTGGAAGTACCTTTTTTTAATATTAATCTCTTCAAGTGTAGACTTTCTTTGTGCAAAGAAAATATATTCTTCAAAACACAAAAAATTATTTTTATCAATTAGCATTCTAGTTAATATTGGGATTCTGTTTGTGTTTAAGTATTACAATTTTTTTGTTGAAAGCTTTATTAAGTTATTTGGCGTGAATGATATATCTAATATCATTACTCTAAATTTAATTTTACCAATTGGAATTTCTTTCTACACCTTTCAGACTCTCTCATATTCAATTGATGTATATAATAATAAAATAAAGCCTGAAAACAATGTAACAGATTTCTTTTTATATGTTTCCTTCTTCCCTCAATTAGTTGCAGGCCCAATTGAAAGAGCTGGATACTTAATCAAAGAATTAAAAAAGAAGAAAATTGTCAACAGAAAATTAATTGATATGGGGCTAACATTAATTTTAATAGGATTATTTAAGAAAATTGTCATTGCTGACAACTTAGCATATTTTGTGGATGATATATTCTTAAATTATAATAATTATAATGGAGGAGTCTTAATGCTTGGTCTTGTATATTTTTCATTTCAAATATATTGTGATTTTAGTGGATATACAGATATAGCAATTGGTATATCTAGATTACTTGGTATTGAGCTTAATATAAATTTTAATTTTCCGTATCACGCAAAAAGCATATCTGAATTCTGGAAGAGATGGCATATCTCATTATCCACTTGGTTTAGAGATTATGTATATATTCCCCTTGGGGGTTCAAAGTTTTCCAAAACTAAGACATATAGAAACCTGTTTATTGTATTTTTTATATCAGGCCTTTGGCATGGAGCTAATTTAACTTTCATTTTTTGGGGCTTATATCATGTATTACTCTATTTAATGTGGATGTTACTAAAGCAGTTCTTTAGGTTTAAATCTCGTTTTTTTATATTTCTATCAATTCTATATACATATATTACAGTGACAATTGGATGGGTATTCTTCAGAGCAGAATCGATTTCAGATGCATTTGATTATTTAAAATTGATGTTATCAGATATTTCTTTCCCAAATGAGCTTAGATCGGCAATTATATATGTAATTATGATTTTTGTTTTAGACTTAATTTTAAAAAATTCTCCAAAAGATGTTTTAAAAGGCTTGACATTTAATAAGCGGATGATTTTTAACTCTATTATTTATATATTAATAATTTTATTTTATACTGAGGGTGGTAACTTTATTTATTTTAGATTTTGATGCTTAGAATTGTTTTAAAATATCTCTTTTGCTTTGTTGGGCTCAACTTTATTGTTCTTGCTTTATTTACCATAAAATATCAATCAGTTAACAAACAAGATTTTTTTTATATCAATAATGAAAAGTATGCATTTAATGAAGTTGATGTTGGAGTTTTTGGGCATAGCCAAAGTCAGGCTGGGATTGATGAAGCTATTCTATCAAGAGAGACCTCTTTAAAAACATATAATTTTTCAAAATCTGGAGCCCCACTATATTATACAGCTAAATTAATAGACCATTTTATTTCAAAAAAAAATGACATAAAAGTAATACTAGGACTAGGCACAAATAATATTGGAAAATTTGGTTCCCTAAAGGAATTACTTTCATCTAAAAACTCAAGGCGAGTAAAGTTCCTGTCTGAAAACATCTTCTTTTTAAATATTGATGAGATAAAATTTTTTTTTCTTGATAGTCCTGCTGATTTTTACTTATCAATTTTTAGATCTTTAATTAAAAAACCTCTTAATTTTACAGGGTCTTTAAATCATGATGCTACTTTTCTTAAAATTAAGAAAAGGGAAAAGCAAGTTGAATATTATGTTAAAGAAAAATGGGAGTGGGAGAGTATTAACCAAGAATTAGAAAAGGATAAATTAAAAGAAGTTGTTAAAAATAATAATAAAACAGAGTTTGTTATTTTAAGAATACCTGAGGTGTCCAAATATGTAGATTGGCATGATAATGAATCAGAGTTTAACAATTTCGCTAATGATATGAAAAATTATAGTAATGTAAGCTTCTATGACTTTGTAAATGAAATCCAAGACCATACTTTATTTAGGGATTATAATCATTTAGCATCTGAAGGAAAAATACAATTTACAATAAGGTTTGTTAATTTTCTGAATTATGAATAAACTCTTGTTCTGATATTCCTAGATTTGTTGAAGCAGTATTAACTACTGATTTTAAGAATTTTACATCAACACCCAAAGAAGTTTTAAGAGATAGGTAATAAAATTTCCAAATATCAGAATCTTCAGACTCCTTAAGTTCAGGAAAAATCATAACTAATTCATTAGTCAAATCAAGCTGACTTAATAATGCAAAATAAAGCGATGATAGATAAGGAGCGTTTTTGCTTATTGCAAATCCTTTTCGCAAATATTCAAGAGATTTGAGAACTCTATTCTCGCTTAAATATATCCTGGCTTTAAGGTAGTGGGAATAAACCATATATGGATTGTGCTTTAATCCTATATCTAGGCTGTTATGTGCTTTAATCATTTCCCCTTGGTTAAAATAATATCTTGCTTTAAGAGATTGAATAGGTATCAAGCTTACACTTAATGATGGATAATTTGATAGTTTATTTTCTATATCTTTTTTCGATAATCTATACTGGTTAGTTGAAAGGTCTGAAATAAGTATTGTTTGAGTTTGATATGAAGAGAATTTAAGAAAATGTAGATAAACTAAACAAAAAGAAATAAGTATAAATAAATATAAATAGTTAACTTTGACCATTCTCATATTTCTGCAAATTAATAAATTTTGATTGTAAATTACGCTTACGTTCTAACCTCATTATTATTAGGGGTGTCTTTTTCATTAATATTTCAGAAAATTTTTTTTAAAAATAATCTAATTGATAAAATTAATTCCAGAAGTTCACATAATGTAACAGCAACAAGATCTGGAGGCTTAGCAATTTTTTCATCCATTTTTATTATTACGCTCTTTTTATACTTTACATCAAATGAAATCTTTGATTTTTCAATCATGATCCCATTAAGCATATTATTCTTTATTGGTATATACGATGATCTTTATGAAGCTGATTTTAAGTTAAAGTTCATATTTCAATTAATTGCAGCAAAAATACTTGTAGATCAAGGATTTCTTATAGAAAACCTTAATGGTCTTTTTGGGTTATTTGAAATTTCATACATTATTTCTCAGCCAATAACAATCCTATTTATTATGACAGTGCTTAATTCTTTTAATTTTATTGATGGAATAGATGGGCTTGGATTAGGGCAGTTTTTTACGACTTCTTTTTTCACACTTTACATATTAAACTTTAGCGTAAGTTGGTTGAATTTTTTTATAATTATTATAGTATGTTCATCACTATGTTTATTTTATTTTAATTTTCGAAAAAACAACAAAATTTTTCTAGGTGATGGTGGATCTCTTTTTTTAGGAGGGATTATTTCAGTTTTGATAATAACTGCAATTAGACAACCCTCTATTAACTTCAACACCCTTAGCATAATTATGATATGCTATTTATTTCCAATTATAGATATTATGAGGGTAATTTGGATCAGAGTTAAAAATAAAAGGTCTCCTTTTAAAGCAGATAAAGAACATTTACATCATATGGTTCTTAATAAAGTTGAGTCTCACCCAAAAACCACTCTAATTATTCTATTATCATCTATAATTATTCAATTCCTAATTTTACAAGGTATATCCACAAGCAATTAACAGCTTTTGATCTATAGGATAATTTGTATTTGTAGTCATTATCCTGATATTATCACATCCTCGATTATCTCCAGTGTTAACTAATGATACTGAGAATAAATATAAAACTTCCTCATTTACTTCAACAAACTTTGATAGATAATCACTATAAAGATCGACTACTTCTTCAAATTGATTACTGTAATAATATGCTTTAACTAGTCCATCGTGATATTTTTTATTACTAGGATGAAGCTCTACACTCTCTTTAAACAACTTTATGCTCTTTTCTATTTCTCCAGCATTAAAGCTCTCCATTGCCATTAATTCTTTTCCAAGTGCCGCATAGATGTTTTTTTCTGAGTAAAGAACAATATCGGCTACTAAATTAACCTGATCATCTTTAAACAACTTATTTGCTTGTTTAGCAAGCTCCTTTCCATTATGTTTTTCAATAGCTACAGAGTCCCTTGCCAGTGCTGATAAGACAATTTTCCATATAGCAGGATCTCTTTTTTTAACTTTTTCATCAACCTTATTAAAATAATACATTAAACTATCAGTTTTATTTTCGTCTTGTAATTTCTTACCATAGACCAAAAAATGCACAGGATTATTTGGAAGACCTTTTATAGCTTTATGTGAGTAATAAGCAAAACTATCTTGCTGGTTTAACCTTGCATGCGCAATTGATAGCTGATATTCATTGAACATTAAAAAAGGATTATGATTTTTAGTTTCATGTAATAATTTAATGGCCTGTTGTATAGAGTCATTTTCCAGTAAATATGCAGCTTTTATAGCTCCTAACGGCATTGCAAAAATATTTAAATTTGGATATTTATAAGCTATTGAACTGATGAATTGCATGTCTCTTTTATCAAAAGAGTTTTGATATATATCTGATGCTATCATATATTGTAATTGAGAGTTCTCAAATTTTAGAACACTTAAGTATCCGTAGAATAATGATATTATTAAGAAAAAAGATAATAACAGTCTATTCTTTTGATTCTGATTCATAATTATGTAAAAAAATTGTTGAGATATATACAATTAATATAATCTGCATTGCAGTTCTGTCAAGAGGAAAATTTAAATTTAAATCAATAAAATAAAAAATAAATGGCAAGCATAGTAAAACAGATTCAAAATTAGATTTATTCTGCATCCATGATATAATTTTACTCAAACATAGCTTGAACAAAAAGAAAAAGAACATGAAATAAAACAAAAACCCTAATATTCCTGTTTCAGCAAAAACTTCAAGAAAATCATTATGAGCAAAATATGGAACAACGTAACTCATCATGGTTTGTGAGTCTGCCTTAATTGAAAATATTTTCCAATTTCCAATTCCAACACCTAGAATTGGGTTTGATAAAATGGAGTTTGTTGACTGAGAGTAAAATCTTAATCTTTCAGTAATTGATCTATCTTCCTCACTATTAATAATTGTAGATGCTCTGTTTTCAATACTGATTCCATCATCTTGATTAACCAATACCCTAAATAATATAATACTAAGAATTATAGGTATAATATATAGAAAGGAACTTCTTAAATCATTTTTAATAAAATTAGAAAAGGCATATTTTTTTACAAGTAAAACAAATGCTATAAAGATTAGAGTAATTGTTATAGAAACGAATACTGATCTTGCACTTAGTAATAGTATAATATAAAATGAGGATAATATTGCAAATAATATATATAGTTTTAAATATCGATTATTTGATCTTAGAAATAAAAGTAAAATAAGAGGGACTCTCATTGCAATTGCAATTGCAAGAATATTTTTATTTCCCCAAAACCCTCTTAATTCATCCGCAATCAAAAAGCCATAATCACCAACAGATTCAATCTGCACATACATTACTATTGAATTAATTATATCTAGAGTTAAGGTTCCAAGAATAAATAGTAAAAGTACATTTGTTTTGATTGGGTGTTTTTTGATAAGATATAATGCTAAAAAAAGCGTAATAAAAACGATAGTGAGATCTGATAATCTGACCAATGATTCTATTCTATTGAACGCCCATAAAGTTGAAAAAGAAGCAACAATTAAGAATCCTCCAAAACAAATCAATATAGGATTTTTGAAAATAGCTAAATCAATTTTTTTATGTTTTATCAAAATAACAATAAAAAATATCGAATTAACTATGCTAAGATATAAGTTTTGAGCTGCTTTTGTATCGACAACTTCAAAGTTTGGGAGATACAAAATTATTAAAATAGAAACCAGGTATAAACTCGAAATTCTTGAAATCATCTCTGGCTGCAATATAATAAAAAAGCCTCTCATAAAGAGAGGCTTAATTTATTTTAAGTAATTAAATTACTTACCAAGTGGTTCTATCTGTACTGATAGCAGTTACTGCACCACTAGTTGTTCCCGCAGATATTGCTGAAAAAGCAGCATCATAAAGAGCAGGAGTTTCGTTTGTTGTAGCAGCATATGCAGTCATGTTAACACCAGGAGCTAGATAACCCATCTCAGCTGGAGTAGCTGTTTTAGTACCCTTATCTAAAGGAGTTACCATAGTTGTATTAGAGTTAGCCCCAACTATATACATAGAGTGACCATTTGTTCTATACATACCATTAGCCGCAACAGCGAACTTAGCACCAGCACCTTGAGTATTCCTAAGTGTTACCCTAACACCACTCTTAACGACTGGAGCATTAGCAGATAAACTAAAGAATGAGCTAGCAGTACCTCTCGTATTGTGAGTAGATACTTGAGCCCCTGAAATAAGAGCATCATAAGCAGAAGGTGTAAGAATTGCAGTGTTCGAAGCAGTTGCAGTATCAAAAACTACTGACGGGAACGACGCCATAGGCGAGTTGTCAGCAGTAGCTGTACCTGAAACGTTTCTAGTTACGAAGAATAAGTTACCGTTTCCACCAGCAGCAGAAGATGCAGAATATAGACCATCAGCATTAATAGCTGCTCTAACAGCATCAGCGATGTCATCTACTGTATCACCAGCATCTAAAGCAGCAACTAAGTATAACGTAGCATCTGAATCAGCACCATCTTCGTCAGAACCGAATGAGAAGTATAAGTTACCCGCTGTAGAAACCGCACCAGCAGTTGCTTGCGCACCTGTTGAAGCTATATAATTCATAGAATACATAGCTCTTTTTGATCCGTCTTGAGCAGCAGTAACATCAATACCTGAACCTACATTAGTCTGAGTTTGAGCTGTCATGTAGCCAATTAAATCAGCAATCGTTTTAACAGTCGTTCCATTTGCAGCACCAGAGTAAGCATCATCAGTATCAAACTGATAATCACCTTGAGGAGTCTCAATGATAATACCCTCAGCAGCACCTAAAGTAGTTGTTTGTGCACCAGTTACAGCGTTGACTTGTAATTCCCAAGTAGCAGAAGTTCTCTCATCATCAATTTTTCCTGATGTAGTACCATTTACAGCATCCCTTTTGTACATGTATACATAAGGCTTACTTGCAGCAGCAGCAGCTTCAGTAGCGTTATAACTAGTTGGCGCTGTTAATGAAGAAGTAGAGTTTGTATAAGCTCCACCATAAGTTGCTTGAGTCTCATATTTAGTTACAGTATCAAACCATACACTTATAGTACCCGTAGCAGCTTTAGCATGAGTTAAATAAGTATCAAGAGTTGACATACCTGATGCAGATGTAATAGCACCTTTATCAGCAGATGTTCCTACTTGAGCAGCAGTTAAAGCTACAGCTTCAGCGTCATCCTTAACTAAGCCTGCAACAAGTGCGTTGTTAGAAACAGTAACAGCAGCAGCAGTAACAGTCGAAGCACCATTATCTTTTAATGAAGCACCATCAATAGTAGCTAATTTAGCATTACCTGTAATAGTTAATGCATCAACATCATCCATACTTAATGTAAGGCTAGCTAATTCAGCGTTATCTGTTACAGTAACAGTATTTGCTAAATCACCAGTTTCAGTTTTTGAAGTATGACCTGAAGATACAGAAGTAATAACAGCGTTAGTATCAACTACAAAATTCATTGCTTTTGAAGCTCCTGTGTAAGAAGTTAAAAGAGCGTTGTTACTTACATTTATATCAAATGCGTCAGCACCAGTTAAATTAATAGTTTCAAGTGCAGGTGCACCGTTAGCAGTGAAATCACCTATTTTACCAGTTGCAGTCACACTAGTTAATTTAACGTGAGCAGAACCAAGAGTAATATCTTGTTCAGTGTTAGATGATTTAGCATCAGCAGCAACAGCTGTAGAGCTTAAACCTGGATCATTATCTCTCATCATTGTTAGATTAAGAGTAGTAAGACCAGTAGCACCTACTAGATCAACACTAGTAATGTTGTTACCTGTAAAGCTTTCAACACCAGCGTTAACATCAATAGTTCCTCTAAAGTTGTGAATTGCAACAGTAGCAACATTTGCTAATTCGAAAGATCCATCATGAGATCCTACTGTATTACCTGGAAGACCTGTTGAAGCAAAAGTACCAGCAGCAGTTCCGTTAGTGAAAGATGCAGGTCCGTTTAAATTAACAGTTTGATTCACATAAGTACCAGCAGCATTTTTAGAGTTCCAAGAACCTAAGTCTAAAGTTGCTCCTTTTTTAGTTGTAATTTCAACAGTAGTACCTGGAGTATTTACGATAGCACCGAAGTCAACATTTGTTGCAGCACTAAAAGATACTGTAAACTTATCTGTTGAAGCTCCTTCAGTTTGCATATCAGTTACTGTAGTCAATGCAGGGAATGAAACGTTTGTTACAGTAGTAACATAGTTATTCTGTAAATTAACAGTCGCAGCATTTGCAAGCGCTGGGAATGAATATCCACCTGGTTGAGTTACATCAATATTTCCAGCAGATGTAAGATTGTTAAATACAATCTCAGTACCTGTTGAATCGTATGCACTATAAACTAAGTTACCAGTCATAGTGTTAACTCTATCTACAAGAGTTTGAACTTTTGCATAATCCATACTTGCATATCCAGTAATAGTTAATGTTGCGTTTAGAACATTAATTTTATTACCTAATGCTAAAGCAGAATTAAGAGTTGTAGCGTTAGTAACAGTTACATCAGTAGAGTAAATGTTAGAAGATGATAATAAATCAGCTAAATCAGACTCAATTGCGTCTAGCTCAGCTTGTAACGCAGTTACAGCAGAGGCAGTTGCAGCAGTTGCTAATGAAGCTTGAACAGCATCAACTTCAGCAGCTAA
>MDTG01129959.1_pt1 | contig 12160 bp, 9 predicted proteins | sample 811421 | NCBI WGS metagenome assembly MDTG01 (sample SAMN05326645, study PRJNA326480) | marine metagenome | isolation source: seawater | place: Pacific Ocean: South East | collected 2011
CATTTGGTCATGGCATCACAACAACTTTGATTCAGGTTGTAAAAGCATATTCAATTCTAGTTAATGGTGGATTTAACGTAATTCCTGTTTTGATAAAAAAAGATAAAAAGATACAAAAAAACAAAATTATTAATAAAGAAGTTTCCAAAAAAATTCTTCCTATATTAAGAAAAATTGTATCAACCAAAGATGGGACAGCTAACTTAGCTAATGTAGATGGTTATGAAATAGGAGGAAAGACTGGGACTGCTAATAAAAGTTTTGATGGTGGATATTCAAAAAAAAAAATTAACACATTTGTGTCAGTTTTTCCTACATCGAAACCAAAATTTGTACTTGCTGTAATGTTAGAAGAACCAGAAATTAATAAAGATTACATTTATGAATATAGAGATGGATCTAATTTCAAGTTAAAAGGAAGTCCTAGAAATACAGCAGGATGGAATAGCGTTGAGGTAACTGGACATATTGTTGAAAAAATTGGGCCTATTTTAGCCACAAAGTACGGTGAGATTAATTAGTCTATGCAACTGAAAGATTATTTTCAAAACATTAGTAAAAAAAACGGTGGGATATTCTTTTCTGGTATTGGTTTTCAAAGCACAAAGATTAAAAGAAACTATATATTCTTTGCAATAAAGGGAAATCAATACGACGGAAATGATTTCATCGAAAATGCTATTAAAAAAGGAGCAAAAGTAATTATTTCTGAAAAAAAACAAAAAAAAAGAAATGGGGTTTTGTTTTTGCATTCAAACAATGTGAGAAAGCTTCTAGCAGAGGTATCCTATAAAATTTTTTCCAGAAAACCAAAAAAACTTATTGCAGTCACAGGCACCAATGGAAAATCTTCTGTAGCAGACTTTTATTATCAAATATTAAATTTAAATTCAAAAAAGGTTGCTTCAATTGGCACTTTAGGTGTTAAAGCAAATGATAAAAAAAAAATAGTGACCAATACTACATTGGATCCGATTCAATTGGGCCTGATTCTAGAAAATTTAAAAAAAAACAAAATTAACTTTGTCATTATGGAAGCCTCAAGTCATGGTTTAGAACAAAATAGATTAGATGGGCTATCTTTTGATATAGGTATATTTACTAATTTATCTCACGATCACATAGATTATCATAAAAATATGAACAATTACCTGAGTTCTAAACTTTATCTATTTGATAAGCTTATCAAAAAAAAGGGAGAAATAATTTCTGATGCAAAAATTCATCAATTAAAAAGAATTAAGAAAATATCTGATAAGAGAAAAATTAATTTAAATCTCATATTTGATAAAAAAAAAGGCATAGAGCTTATTTCTCATAAATTCGAAAATGAAAAGCAAATTTTGCTAATTAGATATAATAATAAAAATTATAATATTAGTCTAAACTTAATAGGAAAAATTCAGATAAAAAATATATTGATGGCTCTTTTAGCAACAAATAAGAGTGGATTAAAAATTGAAAAAATAATTAGTACACTTCATAAAATAAAACCAGTTGAAGGAAGACTTGAAAAAATTGGAAATATAAAAAATAAAAGTAAGATTATTTTGGATTATGCACATACACCCGATGCTTTAAAACTCGCTCTTACAAATTTGAGAGAGCAATTTCCTTCTAGCAAGATAACTTTAGTTTTTGGATGTGGTGGAAATCGTGATAATAAAAAAAGACCCTTGATGGGTAGAATTGCCTCAAAATATGCCGATATTATTTACTTAACAGACGATAATCCAAGGAATGAAAATCCATCTTATATAAGACAAGGTATTAAGAGAGGCATCAAAAGAGCAAAAATTTTTGAAATACCAAGTAGAAAAATCGCAATTCAAGATGCAGTGGCTTCTCTTAAAACAGGAGATATATTATTAGTTGCCGGTAAAGGACATGAAAAAATTCAAGATTATGGAGAAAAAAAATTATTTTTCTCTGATAGACATGTAATTCTTAAATCAGTCAAAAAAAAAAATAAGCTTTTATCAAAAAATTTGAAGCTGAATATTATTAAAGAACAGTCTCAATCAGAAATATTGCAAAACTTAAAAATAAGAAATATTTCAATCGACTCAAAAACTATAAATAAAAATGATATTTTTTTTGCTATTAAAGGTAAAAAAAATGATGGAAATAAATTTGCTGTTGAAGCTATTAAAAAAAAATCAAGTCTCGTAGTTTTAAATCATATTAACAAAAAAGTTCCATCTTTAAGACAAATTAAAGTAAAAAATACACTTAGTTTTTTGACCAAATGTTCATCAATTTTTAGAAATAATATAAACACAAAAATAGTTTCAATAACTGGAAGCTGTGGCAAAACTACTTTAAAAGAGATGATTGCTTTTGTTTTAAAGAAAGTATCCAAAACAAGCTCTTCACCAAAATCCTTTAATAATAATTATGGTGTACCATTGAGTTTATTTAATCTCAATGAGAGTGATGATTTTGGTGTTTTGGAAGTAGGAATGGATAAAAAAGGAGAAATTGATTATTTGACAAATATCATTAAACCCAATTTAGGTATCATAACAAATATTAGCTATGCTCATTCAAAAAATTTTAAAAACATTAACCACATTGCATATGCTAAAGCGGAGATAATGAATAATATTAAAAAAGGTGGGACAATAGTTTTAAATAAAGACGATCAATTTTACAATTTTCATAAAAAATATGCATTAGAGAGGAAATTAAATATCATTTCATTTGGTATAAATAACAAAACTTCATCAGTAAATCTTATCAAAATTAGTAAGATTAAAAATCAGTTTAAGTTATTTGTTGATATTAATGGTCTAAGAAAGATTTTTTATTCATCAAATGATTATAAAAGTAACATATATAACATATTAGCAACAATTGCCTGCATAGATAATTATATTGATATAAAAAATTTAAAAAAAGATACCTTTCTTAATTTCATGGTACCAAATGGTAGGGGTGATATTTCAAAAGTCTTTGTTAAAAATAAAAAAATTACTTTAATAGATGAAACGTACAATTCAAATCCTCTTTCTCTTAAAACAGCGATTGAAAATTACGATAAACTAAAAACTAAAAATTCTAAAAAATATTTAATTTTAGGTGATATGCTCGAATTGGGTAAACATTCTTTGCGTCAACACAAGTTAATAAGTGGGATTATTAATAAAACTAAAATTAATTGTGTATATGTGATCGGAAGACATATTAAAGAGACTTTTAAGGGTTTAAAAAAAGACAAAAAAGGTCAGATATTTACTAGTGAGGCTAATATTATTAATTTGATAAAAGATAATTTAAATAATAATGATTATCTTATGATCAAAGGATCAAATTCTACAGGCTTACACAAAATAACTAAGAAGCTTAAAGAAGGAAATACTTATGCTATATAATTTTTTGCTCAACTTTGTTGATACATTTACTTTTTTAAATGTTTTTAAATATATCACTTTTAGAACTGGCTTAGCATTTTTTACCTCTTTATTGATAGTCTTATTGATTGGAGACCCTTTTATAAAATTTTTCTCAAATAAAAAAATTTTTAATCCAATTAGAGAGGATGGCCCAACAGATCATATTGTAAAAAAAATAGGTACACCAACAATGGGTGGGGTAATAATCTTAATAGGACTTATATTTTCTGTTTCACTGTGGGCTGATTTAAATAACATCTATATTTTGTTTTGCTTATATATTGTCTTATCTTTCGGGCTATTAGGAGCTTATGATGATTTTAAAAAAATAAGAAATAGTAATTCTTCTGGAATTTCCTCTAAGTTTAAATTGATTATGCAAATTATATTAGCAATGTTAGGTCTTATAGTTTTAACTTTTTTTATTGATTATGAAGAATTTAAAAATTTATATTTCCCATTTTTTAAAAATTTAATAGTTAATCTTGGATGGTTTTTTATACCATTTTCAACCTTTGTTATAGTTGGGTCCTCTAATGCTGTTAACCTAACAGATGGTCTTGATGGACTGGCTACAGTACCAGTAATTTTGGTTGCAGGTTGTTTTGCATTTATAAGTTATATAACTGGTAATATTGTTTTTTCTGAATATCTTCAATTGACCTACATTGAAGGAACAGGTGAGATCGCAATTTTTTGTGGTGGAATCATAGGAGCATGTTTAGGATTTTTGTGGTTCAATGCCCCACCAGCAAAAATATTTATGGGTGATACTGGATCTTTGTCATTAGGAGGATCTTTAGGAGCAGTGGGTATTATAACAAAACATGAAATAGTTTTAGCTATTACAGGAGGCCTTTTTGTTCTTGAGGCACTTTCAGTAATGGTACAAGTAATCTCATTTAAATTAACTGGTAAAAGAATATTTAAAATGGCCCCAATACACCATCATTTTGAAAAAAAAGGATGGCCAGAGTCTACAGTTGTTATACGTTTTTGGATTATCTCAATCATATTGGCAATGGTTGGTTTAGCTACTCTTAAATTAAGATAATGAATAATAACCAAAATATTTTTTTAAATAAAAAAATTTTGATTTATGGTTTGGGAAAAAGCGGTCTTTCAGCTTTTGAGTTTCTTAAAAATAAATGTGATGTATTTTTATTCGATGATTCAAGATTAAATATTCATAAACCTAATATTAAAAAAAAATTATTAAATTTAAGAACAGTTTTAAATTTAAGATTTGATAAAATTATTATTAGCCCAGGAATTGATATAAAGAATTGTAAATTATCAGATTTTTTGAAAAGAAATTCTTATAAAATTTACTCTGATTTAGATATTTTTTACGAATTTTTTAAGAATACTTGCATAACAGTGACTGGCACTAATGGAAAATCTACAACGTGTAAACTCTTATATGAAATTTTATTAAAACAAAAAAAAAATGTTAAATTAGTAGGCAATATTGGCTTTCCAATATTATCAGCGAAAAATTTTAATAAAAATACAATATTTGTTATTGAAGCATCATCTTATCAACTAGAAAATAGTAAAATTTTTAAATCTAAATATGCACTAATTCTAAATATTTCACCAGATCATATTGAAAGACATCAAACTTTAAATAAATATATTGCTGCAAAATTTAAACTTTTGCAGAGTCAAAAAAAAGGAGACATAAGTTTTGTAAAAAAAAATGATCTATTAATTAAAAAAAAAATTCAAAGGGACAAACTATTTGGTAAAATTATAAACGTTGATACTAGCCAAACAAAAAAAATTTTAAGACATATAAGGAATGAATATTTTTTTTCTGATGCAAATATAGAAAACTTATCGTTTGTTTTAGCTGTATCAAAGATATTGCGATTGAAGAGAAATATTTTAATTAAAACAATTCAAAATTTTAGAGGCTTAAAATTCCGACAACAAACAATATTTAAAAATAACAGGTTGACTATCATTAATGATTCTAAATCAACAAGTTTTTCATCTTCTATTGGAATTTTAAAAACAAAATCTAATTTATTTTGGATTTTGGGTGGAATTCATAAGAAAGGAGATAAGTTTAAATTACAAAAAAAATATTTAAAAAAAATCAAAGCTTTTATTTATGGTAGAGATAAAAGTTTTTTTGTAAATGAGTTAAAAGGAAAAATAAAATTTGAGAATTTTAAAAATTTGAATGATGCTTTTAAAAGAGTATTTTCCCAAGTAAAAAAAAATATCGGCCATCAAACTATTTTGTTCAGCCCTTGTGCCGCTTCATTCGATAATTTCAAAAATTTCGAAGATAGGGGACATTATTTCGATAATCTTGTAAGAAAATATTTTTATGGAAAAAAAAATAAAAATATATAATTTTTATTATAGATGGTGGAAGAATATTGATAAGTTTTTATTTAGCACCATAATTTTATTATTTGCTATTGGATTGTTTTTTTCTTTAGTCTCAACTTCTTTAATAGCTTCTGATAAACTTGACACAAATGATTATTCATTTTTCTTTAAACATTTAATCTTTATTTTACTTGGTATAATTGTCATTTTTTTTCTTTCATCTATTGATCAAAAAAGATTATTAAACTTTTCAGTTTTTATTTTCTTGATATCAATATTTTTTCTCTTTTTGGTTCCTTTTATAGGAATAGAAGTTAAAGGATCTAAACGATGGATCGATTTATATATGTTGCCAAGATTCCAGCCCGTCGAACTTGTTAAACCATTTTTAATTATTTTTATTAGTATTCTGTTAAGTAGTGAAAAATACAATAATATTTTTTTAAAGTATTTTTTATCTTTTATAATTACTTTAATTATAGCCTCATTTTTAATAATACAACCTGATATTGGGCAAACTATTTTAGTTTTTTTTAGTTGGTCAATTTTGATTTTTACATCTGGAATAAGTTTATTTTTTTTAATTATTCTATTTTTAATTTTGATTGTTGCTTTAACTTACATGGTGTTTTTTATTCCGAAATTTTATTATATTAAAAACAGGTTATTCTCCTTCTTTGATAAGGAAACTGGTACACATAATTTTCAATCTGATAAAGCTTTAGAATCAATTACTAGTGGAGGTTTTTTTGGAAAAGGTATTGGTGAGGGAGTTTTAAAAAATAGAGTTCCAGAGGCTCATACAGATTACATTATTTCAGTAATTTCAGAAGAATTCGGGGTAATAGCAATAATTTTAATATTAATATTATTCTTGGTATTTATTTACTCTGTTTTTAAAAAAGTTTATTTAGAAAAAGATGAGAAAACAAAATTAATTTTGGTAGGTTGTATAAGCCTTATATTGATGCAAGCAATGATCCACGTTGGGGTAAATATTAGATTATTTCCTACAACTGGTATGACCTTACCTTTCATTAGTTATGGTGGATCATCAATAATCAGTATTTCAATTTTATCTGGTATAATTTTAAATTTAACAAAAAGAAAAATAGAATAAAATGGAAAAAAATTTTTTAATTTCAACAGGGGGGTCCGGGGGTCACGTAATTCCCGCTACCATTCTTTTTGAACATATTTCTAAAAAACAGAACGTAATTATAACAACTGATAAAAGAGGTTTGAGATATTTTGATGAAGATTTGCATAATCCAAAAATTATTGACACACCAAAACTAAATAACATACTTTTGTTACCTTTAAATTTAATAAAAATTTTTTTTTTAACTATTAGCTCTTTTTTTTTATTGAAAAGAGAAAAAATTGATAAACTTATTTCAACAGGTGGATATATGTCTTTACCACTTATATTAGCTGGAAAGTTATTGAAATTAGAAATCTTTCTACTTGAACCAAATTTAGTTTTAGGGAGAGCTAACAGATATTTTATAAAATCTTGTAAAAAAATTTTTTGTTATTCAGAACAAATAAAAAATTTTCCAAATAATTTAAAAGATAAAATTGTGACCATAAACCCATTAGTAAGAAAAATCACTTATGATTTCAAAAATAGCGATAAAGAAAAAAATAAATTTGTTATTTTGGTAGTTGGTGGTAGTCAAGGAGCAGATATTTTCGACAATAAATTAAAGGATAAAATTTTGAATATTTCAAGAAAAAATGATATAAAAATTATTCAGCAAACAAAGAGTGAAAATATCACAGATTTAAAAAATTTTTATTCAAAAAATAATATTGAAAGTGAAATATTTAATTTTGATAAAGATTTTATAAAAATTATAAATCAATCTGATATTTGTATAACTAGAGCAGGTGCTTCTACACTAGCAGAAATGTCAGTTTTAAAAACTCCATTTATTGCCATTCCTTTACCATCTTCAAAAGATAATCATCAATTGGAAAATGCAAAATTCTATCAAGACAACAACTGTTGCTGGTTGGTCGAACAAAGTGTATTTGAAGACAAAATCGAGGAAATATTGAGTGACATTTTAAAAGATAAAACTGATTATGTAAAAAAGAAGGAAAATTTAGAAAGATTAAATTACCAAAATACCTGGATTAATGTTAATCAAAAAATATTAAGAACTATTAATGAAAATTGAACTAGCTAAAAATGAGATTATCCATTTTATTGGGATTGGTGGAATAGGAATGAGTGGACTTTCTTTAATTATGAAAGGGAAAGGCTTCAAAGTTCAGGGAAGTGACCTTTCTTTAAATAAAAATATTGAAAGATTAAGAAGGGAAAAAATTAAAATCTTTTTAAATCAAAAAAGACAAAATCTTAAAAATGCGACTATAGTTGTTATTTCTTCAGCTATTAAAAAAAATAATCCAGAAATAATAGAAGCAAAAAGAAAAAATTTGCCAATAATTTCGAGAGGTAAAATGCTTGCTCATATAGTTTCATTAACAAAAAACATTGTTGTTGTAGGTTCTCATGGAAAAACCACTACAACCTCATTAATTACTTCAATTTTTCAAAAAACAAAATTAGATCCAACGATTATTAATGGAGGAGTGATAAATTCAATAAAACATTCTGCTAAATTAGGAAAAAGTGAGTGGTCTATTTTAGAGGCAGATGAGTCAGATGGAAGTTTTATTCATATACCCCCAACATACTCAATTATAACAAATATAGATAGAGAACATATGGATTTTTATAAGTCCATGGATGATCTAAAAGATTACTTTATTAAGTTTATAGAAAAAGTTCCTTCCTTTGGAAAATCATTTATTTGTATTGATGACAAGATAAACAATGAGCTTGTTAAGAAATTAAGAAATAAAAATTTTTATACTTATGGAACAAGTTCAAAAGCAAATTTTTTTATTAAGAATATTAATCAAGATAAAACTTTTTCAAAATTTGATTTGGAAATAAATCTTCCAAATAAAAGAAAGATAAATATTAAAAATTTCAAAATTCCGTTATTGGGCATTCATAACATCAGAAATTCAGTAGCAGCTGCGGCTGTATCTTTTACAGTAGGCATATCAATTCCTAATATAAAAAAGGGTTTATTAAATTTTAGAGGTGTTCAAAGAAGATTTAATAAAATTTTTACACATAATAATATTAATTACTATGACGATTATGCTCATCATCCTACTGAAATTAAGTTTGTTTTAGAAGGGGTTGCTAAAGTTTATAAGAATTATGAAAAAGTTTGCGTATTCCAACCACACCGTATTTCGAGACTTAAGGATTTAAGAAAAGAATTTTCGTCAGCTTTTAGAAATGCAGACATTGTGGTTTTATGTCCAATTTTTACGGCTGGGGAAAAAATGAATTTAGGTTTTAGTTACAACAACTTTGCAAAAGAAATAATAAAGAATTCAAAAGTAGAATTATTCTTAGTTAATGGAGTGAATGAGTTGGCAAACTTTTTAAAAAAGAATATGTTTGGAAAAAAAATAGTAATCGGTATGGGGGCAGGCACTATTTCTAATTGGATGAGAGAACTTCCAAAAATAATGTAATGGAAAAAAAATTATTAAAAGAATTATTTGTAGAATTTAATGATAATCTAAAGTTGGAATATAATTTAAAAAAAAACAGTTGGTTTAACATTGGAGGAAAAACTAAAGTTTTTTTTAAGGCAAATAATCTTAAAGAACTAATTTTATTTCTAAAAAAGGTTAATAATAAGGAAAAAATATTTATTTTAGGAGCAGGTTCAAATACTTTAATCAGTGATAAAACTTTCGATGGAATTGTTATAAAGTTATCAAAAGATTTTAGTAATATATCTCTTTTAAAAGAGGATATTCTTATCGCAGGAGCGGCAGTTTTAGATAAATCTTTATCAAACTTCGCAATGGAGAATAGTTTAAGTGGATTTGAATTTTTATCCTGTATTCCAGGTACTATAGGCGGTGGATTAAAAATGAATGCCGGTTGTTATGGCCGTGAATTTAAAGATATACTAATATCAATTCAGGCAATTGATAAGTCTGGAAACATTATCACAATTCATTCAAGAGATATTAAATTTGAATATAGAAAAAATAATTTATCAGATGATTTAATTTTTTTAAGCGCTTCATTTAAAGGTGCAAAAGGTAATAGTTCGAAAATTTTAGAAAAAATGAATGAGCTAAAAAATGAAAAAGAACAAAATCAACCCTCTAAAATAAAAACTAGTGGAAGTACATTTAAAAATCCAATTTCACAGACTGAAAAAAAAGTTTGGGAATTAATCAAAGACTCAGTTCCCCTAGATACGTCTTTTGGAGATGCTCATATTTCAGCCCAGCACTGTAATTTTTTTGTTAATAAAGGAAATGCATCATTTAATGACATGAAGATGCTTATTGATTTTGTCTCTAAAAAAGTTTTAGAAAAGACGGGAATTAATTTAGAAAAAGAGATAAAAATTTTGGAGTAACTTGAAAAAAAAGATATTAATAATTTTAGGCGGTATATCAAAGGAGAGAGAGATAAGTTTAAATACTGGCAAACAAGTTGCCAGAGAATTAAAAAAAAATAAATATAACGTTAAACTTTCAGAACCAGATTATAAGTTGATAGATACAATTAATTCTTTTAAACCAAATATTATTTTTAATGCTTTACATGGACAATTTGGTGAAGACGGATATATCCAAACAATTCTCGAAACAACAAATATACCCTATACGCATTCAGGTGTTATCTCTTCAGCAATTGCAATGGATAAAGAACTTTCAAAAAAAATTTTCATTAAAAATAATATCCTTACTCCAAAATTTATTTCATACTCATTTAATAAATCTAATTCGAGTTTAATAAAATTGATCAATAAAAAACTTAAATTTCCTGTGGTTATTAAACCTTTAAATGAAGGCTCAAGCGTCAATGTTTATATATGTACAAAATTAAATTTAATTAAAAATTTACAATTATTAAAAAATTATAAGAAAATTATTATTGAGGAATTTATACCTGGAAGAGAAATACAGGCGGCGATAATAGGTTCAAAAAAACTTGGTGCGATAGAATTGGTTCCAAAAAGAAAGTTTTACGACTATCAAGCAAAATATAATTCAAACGCAAAAACAAAACATATCATACCAGTTGATTTAACAAAAAAAGAATATAATAATTTGATGAATTTATCTTTAAAGGCACACAAACTAATAAATTGCAGAGGTGTAACCCGTTCTGACTTTAAATATTTTCAAGGAAAATTTTATTTACTTGAAATCAATACCCAACCAGGAATGACTAACCTATCTTTAGTTCCAGAAATTGCTGCTTATCAAGGTATTAATTTTATTCAACTGATTGAATTGATTTTAAAAGATGCAAATAAAAAAAAGTAAAAAAATTTTATTATATTTTTTTTTATTTTTGATAATTGGATCTATAAATAATAAAAATTTCACTAATTTAAATTTTCCCAATATCAATAAGATTATTGTATCTGGTCTAGATGAAAAAAATAATAAAAACATAGAGAATAAACTAAAATTTCTTCAAATTGAAAATTTGTTTTTTTTGAACAAGATAAAAATAGTTCAGACAATTAATTCAAACGAATTAGTTGAGAAATTTTCAGTCCTAAAAAAATACCCGTCAACTTTAGATATAAAAATAAATAAAATAAAATTTTTGGCTAAAGTTGAAATGAATGGAAAAAGTTTCTTTTTAGGATCTAATGGAAAATTTCTAGAAAATAAAGAGACAATTAAGGATATTCCAAATATATTTGGGGAATTTGACAAAAAAAACTTTTTTCAATTTAAAAGCAAGATAGATGAAGTAAAATTTGATTATAAAAAAATTAAAAATCTATATTATTTTAAGTCAGGAAGATGGGATATTGAAATGAACTCAGGGCTTTTAATTAAACTGCCAAAAGAAAATGTTCAAGAATCGTTAAAATTAATAAAAGCACTAATTATTAAATTCCAAGATGAAGAAATTAATAAATTAGATTTACGCCAAAAAAATCAGATTGTTTTAGATGGAAAATAATTTTGACATACAGACCTATTTATATCTCGATTCTAAAAAACTTTCTATTTCAGTCTATGATGATTTGTTCAACCAAATTTATACAGAAGATTTTCTTTTTGATGAAAAACTAAAAAATTTTTCATTAGATGATCTAGATTTTTTTTTAAATAAAAATATATTTAAAATTGAAAAAAATTTGAATAATTTTGTAAAAAAAATAATTGTAATTATTAAGACAGATGAATTTTTTAAAATCGATATATCGGTAAAAAAAAATAGTTACGAAGATTCAAATTCAAATACAAGTCTTAAATACCTTTTAAATGAAGCAAAAGATTGTTGTAAAAAAACAGTAGAAGAGAAAAAAATTCTTCACATGATTATTGAA
>MDTG01330115.1_pt1 | contig 12160 bp, 13 predicted proteins | sample 811421 | NCBI WGS metagenome assembly MDTG01 (sample SAMN05326645, study PRJNA326480) | marine metagenome | isolation source: seawater | place: Pacific Ocean: South East | collected 2011
ACATACAATGGCCCAAGTGCATCAGAAGTAAGAGCTCATATCAGTGGTGGAACTGGTGTGACAGTCAGTTCAGGTCAAATTGCAATCGGACAGGCAGTCAGCACAGGAAGTAATGTTCAGTTTGCAAACTTAACACTTTCAGGTGACTTAACAGTTAACGGAACAACAACTACAGTATCTTCAACCAATACAGTGGTATCAGATTTATTACTAGAATTAGGAAATGGAACATCAGGTTCACCTTCTAATGATGCTGGTTTGGTTATTGAAAGAGGAAGTTCAGACAATGTGTTTATAGGTTGGGACGAGAGTGCCGATGCAATCACATTCGGTACAGGTTCATTTACTGGTGCTTCAACTGGTAATTTATCGATTACACCGAGTGCAGTAAACACTGGTGCAGTGACAATAACAAACGCAACAAATAGTGGTGGTACAGCAAGAAATATATACCAATCAACCTCAGCTCCAGGCTCGAGTGATGGTGCAGTTGGTGATTTATGGATTTTATACTCATAATTGAGTTAGTGAGGAAATATGGCGTCAGGTTCACAGAAGGTTAAAACACCTGCTGGTTGGAATGCAACCCAAGGTGCTTGGGTAAAAACAGGCAGTTCAACATGGAAGGCAGTTGACCAAATTTATATTAAAACACCTACTGGGTGGAATAATGCGTCTGGCCAAGAAGCAACTCAGATACCATATCCTTATATTGCAAATGCACAGAATCCTCATATTAGACAGACAATTGTAAACTATCCATATATTGCAAATGCTCAAGAACCTAATATCAGGTCAGCACAACAACCATATCCATATATTGCAAATGCACAGGAACCAAACATAAGACAAACTATTGTTCCTTATCCTTACATTGCAACTGCACAAGAACCAAACATAAGACAAACTATTGTTCCTTATCCATATATTGCAAATGCACAGGAACCAAACATAAGAGAAGCAAGGCAACCTACCACATATCAGTATAGGTCACCGTTCACTTATCAAAGTCCTTACATTGCAGATGCTCAAGAACCTAATATAAGAAGTCGACAGACAACAGTTCAGTACAACTATGGTTCACCGACATCGGTACAAAGTCCATTTATTGGTCAAGGTCAACAACCTAATCCAAGGAGTGCTCAGCAACCTAACACATATAATTATAGGTCACCGTTCACTTATCAAAGTCCTTACATTGCATCTGCTCAACAACCGAACATTAGGAATATAAGACAACCGTTAACATATCAAGCACCAGCAAGACAACCATTGACTTATCAGGCACCTGCGAGACAACCATTTATTGCACAGGCAAGACAACCTAATACATATCAGGCACCTGCTCGACAACCGTTTATTGCACAGGCAAGACAACCGAATACATACCAAGCACCAGCAAGACAACCATTTATTGCAAATGCAAGGCAACCGTTAACATATCAGGCACCAGCAAGACAACCGTTAACTTCAAGTTATCAGAGTCCATTTACATACAATGCAAGACAACCGTTTACAATTCCAGGCGGTGGTGGTGGTTGCTTCAGTGCAAGTATGCTTATCCTTATGGGTGATAATAGATTATTACCGATTAGTGAAGTACAAATTGGAATGCCTGTATTGTCATTCAACCTCGAAACTAATTTACTGGAATCAAAACCAGTTGGTGGTTTAATGGAACCAAGAGAAGATATACAATTATACGATGTAGAATTCTCAAATGGAAACAAATTAGAAGTATCAGGTGGTCACCCGATTCATACAGAACACGGTTGGAAGTACATAGACGAAGACGATTATAACAAAGAAATAGAAATGGGAGTCACGGACTTTGAAGACGCAGTTGGAAAACTTGAAGTTGGTGAACAAGTATTCTATTTTGGAGAACAGGGAGTTATTGTAGAATCAATAACTAAGAGAGAAGAAACAGAAACAGTATATGCATTGCATATGATTGAAGATAACGAAAACTATTTTGTAAACGGAGTGTTGGTTCATAACGCGAATCAGAAGAAATAATGCCTCAACAACCATACATAGCAAACGCAAGACAACCAGTACCGTTCTCTTTTCAGAACCCATTTACTTATCCTGCGTCTTATCAAAACCCGTTTACACATAACGCACAGAATCCGTTTACTTATCCAGCGAGTTATCAGTCACCGTTTACGCATAATGCACAGAACCCGTTCACTTATCCAGCGAGTTATCAGTCACCGTTTACTCATAATGCACAGAACCCGTTTACATATCCTGCGAGTTATCAGAATCCGTTCACTTATCCTGCTAACGCACAGTCGCCTTTCACTTATAACTATAGGTCACCATTTACATACGACCATAGACAACCAGTGAATGGACAAGAACCGAATATTAGAGATACTAGGTCACCGTTTACATACGATTATAGGTCACCATTCCCATACAATGCAGGGCAACCTAATAATGTACAACAACCGAATGTTAGGACACAACAACAACCTAGTACATATGACCATAGGTCACCGTTTACCTATGACCATAGACAACCAGTAAATGGTCAGGAACCTAATATAAGAAGTCAACAGTCGGCGTTTACATACGACCATAGGTCACCATTCACCTATGCAAGACAAGGTAATACACAACAGAATTACGACCATAGGTCACCGTTTACATACGCAAGACAAGGTAATACACAAGGTGCATATCAATATAGGTCACCCTCAACATATCAAAGAACAGGTCAAACACCTTTCACATATGACCATAGGTCACCTTCAACATATCAGGTTATTGCAAATACTCAGAACCCGTATAACCATAGAAGTCCGTCTACATATGCAAGACAAGGACAAACACCTGAACCAAGGTGGGACGGTGCAGTACAACAACAGTGGCCTGCAACTCCAATTACCTCTTAAAAATACCCACTAAATAAAAGTATGTTAGAGAAGATTAACACCCTTGAGAAAGCACGCAACAAGCGTTGGAAATATACTTTAGAAGAAATATCTAAAAGACCACATATTGAACAATATCATTTAGGTAATTTTTACTTGAAAGGTGATTCAGTTGGTCATGACGGTGACAAAGAAGTATTACAATATGTATTTGAACAATTGCCACCTATACGATTAGTTCCATGGAAAGACATGAAGAAACTAATTGACGATGGAACTTGCATGACATATGGACAATTACACCATAATGCATTACAATATCTTAGATATTTACATGAGGGTTGGACAGCAGAGATAAGACCCGACCACCCTATCGGTGGTGGTGCAATGGATTTCAAAAATACAGACGGTGAATATCAAAAATTATCTACTGTAAGTAATGACCCCGAATGTAATGAGTTAAATGACGAAGAAGAAAATTCTTTATGTTCAATATATTATCACGCTGCAAAAGCACATTGGATAATAAACAGTATACAAACAGAAGGACTTAGACACCCTATTCAAGGTATGTCTGTATATCGAAATACTGATTCTACTAATTCATATAAGGTTATGATACACCCAGGCTCTATTCGTTCTAAGGTATTTGAAACAATGGACGAACCTGAATTTGGAACTATAGTGACTGATTATGCAAATCTATTCCCTCATATAGAACCTATGAGTGCAGAGGATATGTTAGATTTTTGGAAAGGTATAGGACAAGATACTGTTTCAGCTGTATGGACAAGTGACGGTAAATTAGAATTTTCAGGAAGTCAAACAGGTGGTATAGATTTTAGAACCGAAGTTCATGAGTTTAGTAAAAACATAACTCAATTGGCTGCAAAGAAACCAATAAACATTTATCTTGGATACGATTCTTCACATAGTGAAATATTCGATATTGCAGAAGCTTCGATACATAAATCAGTAGAAAAACATGTAGATAAAATGGGATATTGTCATGAGTTCTTTCATGACTATAAAGTAGAAGTTAAAAAACTTGACATAGCTGAAATAGATGTTTATAATAGGGAGTATGCAAATCAATCTACCGAGTTTACATATAGTAGATTTTTGATACCATACCTAGAGAATTACGAAGGATTTAGTTTCTTTATAGATGATGATTACCTATGGCAATGGAATCCTTTATCATTATTCTATTTCTTAGACCCTAAGAATGCATTGGCTTGTGTTCAGTATGATTTTAATACACATGACGATACAAAGTTCAATGGAGAGAAGAATGTTTCTTATCCTAAAAAGTTATGGTCTAGTATGATGATATTTAATAATGGTCACGAAGACTGTAGAAAACTTACACCCGAAGTTGTAAATACTGAAAGTGGAAAATACCTTCACCAGTTTGAATGGACTGATATGATTAGTAAAATACCACATGATAAAATTGCTACAGAAGGGTATGAAACAGAAGTCAAACAATCTCACCATGCAGTTCACTATACAAGAGGTGGGCCATGGATAAAAGGCATGGATTGTGAACACATAAATATGTTAGACTTCTATAGAAGAATCAAAAATAGTGTTGCAAAATAGCACACTTTATGTTATAATGGAGATATTATGAATGCATTAATTTATTGTGAAAACGGTAATCTCAGAGTACGAAAATCAAATGGTTTACAATGGGAACATGAAAATGTAGATAAGCCTGAACTGGGATTCGATTATACTGTACTTATATACGATGATATCGAATGTAAGATAGAAACTTGGGACGAAGAGAAAGACTTTGACTCACAGGAAAAACTACCTTTATCCGAAGTAGAGAAAGATGCAATTGAAGCTTACATTGCAAATGCAGAACCACCAAATGGTGTTAGTTTGAATCAACAATATTGTGGTAGGATTGCAGAGATTACAAGAAACAATGTAATACAACAGTTAGAGAAATACGGATTTGACGACATGGTGGAATGTCTAATGGCTGGAAGAGAAGGTTCAGCACACCCACATAGGTCAAATGCAAGACGAGTGTTAGAATACTCAGATGCAGTCAGTAATGTAGCAGAAAATATATACAGAGAGATTGCAATTACTAGGGAAGACACCCTAAAACCTTTAGAAGATTATTTAATGCAAGTCCCTCCACCTAGTGAAATGACAGGTGGTTATGATGAACCTAACATCAATTAATGTACATTATATAGAAGACCCCTTCTATATTCAAGAAATGCCTTTGGGTAATAATGTCTATGTAATAGATAATTATTTACCCAGTAATGTTCACCACCATATAGATAGATACCTAGATTTTTGTGGGTGGCAAAAAACAAATCAAGTTCTTGGAACCACAAGTAATAGAGGTGGACTACCAAACCATTCACTATGGGGTTGTTCATTTTACAGTGGTTGGAAGAGAGAAGAAACAGAGGTCACTGGTTATAAACCATATATCATAAGATATCTTGATAGAAAAATACAAACAGATTTTGGTTTTCGGTGGGAAAGATTTCAGTATGCTGGTGGAAACTCTCAAACTCATGGTCAACATGGTACTTCTCATGCAGATTGTCAGCCAGAAGATAACTGGAATTTATCATTCTTATATTATACAAACAAGTTTTGGAATCCACATTGGGGTGGTAAATTGAGAATGTATGACAGGAATATACAAACAGGTATACTATCAGACATGGACGATTACGAGTTAGATAATATTGACTTTGTGCCAAATAGATTACTCATGTTTGACGGGAGAATACCACACGGTGCAGAAGCACCCTCAGAGAACGCACGATATATAGATAGACGGTCTATAGTAATTAGAGGTGACGAGATATCACTTCTATCAGAAGAACAAAGATATGCCAACGATTGAATTTAGAACATACCACGAAAAGAGTTATCAACTCTTTAGACCAGTTGCAGCCAAAGAGTTTATGCCTGAGTGGTGGAAGAAAATGAAAATCCGTGTTGACCACAGAGGAAGGTTGACACAAACTATAAGGTCATGTCCTTCTATGCAAGATTGGTTGACCATGGGATATTATATTGTTGCAACCGAAGATATACCAGTTAGAAATGGTTCTACATGGGATTGGCCTGACGAGAGTGAAGAGTTTGGAACACCCGAGTGGTTTGAACAACATTCTGCCTCTCACCCAAAAGCACAATTAGCTGATTACATAAGTTATATGGGTGACGATGCACCAGTTCATGATGCATTCAAAGTATCCTCATACTGGAATATGAAAACACCTCCAGGCTATTCTGTTTTATTTTTAGACCCTTTTCTTTTTCAAAACAGATTCTTTGCATGTTGGCAAGGTGTAATAGATACAGATAAGTTCAATGTTAATTTAGATAATGCACAAATTATATTCTACCCTAAAGTAAAACATTCATTTTGGATAGAAGCAGGAACTCCATTAGTACAAGTATTCCCTTTCAAAAGAGACGAATGGACTTCAACATATTTCCTACAAGACGCTGATGATTGGTATAATAAATATGGTATAGACGAAGACTCTATGCAAAAATGGCAAAGGAAAATGAAACTTGTCGATGAAGAGACGGGTCTTCCTACACAGAAATTAAACATAGGCGGTTATCGAAGTGCAAAGATTTGGCAACCGAAAAGTAGAATGTATAATAAGGTAGAAGAAGGAGAGAATCCACCACCCGAATGTCCTATGCACAAACCTGAGCAAAGTGAAGAGGTTCAACTAGAAATGGACTTTAATGATGTGCAAAGAAGTCATACGGACTTGAATTGGGACGGGTCGATTTCGAAAAAAATAGATAGAGAATAGATTATGTCAGTTAGATTATTGTTTCCTATGCCTGTCTTTCAGTATAACTTATTGGAAGAGGGACTCATAGATGAAATGTATCTCCATGAATTGAAAGCAGACATGGACGGTATGAGAAGGAAAGACCCAGTGGGACGACAGATTTCTAATGCTTACACAGGTTGGCAGTCAAATGACGGGGTCGAGGCTAGACCAGCATGGACAAAATGGGTTAGGATTTTAAATACAAAAATGAATTGTGAAGTCCTACCTTTCTTTGGTGTGAATCCTACAGTTTGTCAGTTATCCATGGGTAATGCATGGGCAAATATAAATGATAAAGGTTCATGGAATAGACCTCACGGTCACAATGGTTGTTTTTTAAGTGGTGCTTTTTATGTACATGCAGACGGTGACGAAGGTGATTTTGTTGCATTAAATTCAGCTGGTGGTGGAACTGTACTCAGTGATTTTCCACCTTGTCCTCGTATCAGAGAGAATCATTGTATTAGTCCTACCAGTGGTACATTACTTATTTTCCCAAGTGGTTGTATCCATATGGTCGAACCAAATCAAACCAATAAAGATAGATATAGTGTTGCATTCAATTCAATAACAAACTATCTCAATGCAGAACAAAGGTTTGACAACATACCGATAGACCCCGATTGGAATTTATTTAACATACAAGATGGCGAATTGACGAAGTAGATTCCATAAATAATCGTATGGAAATTACGATATCACCCTACCTAATTTGGAACTTTCTAGTCACTGTAATCATTCTTCCCGCAGGTTTTTTGGTTCGTAATCTCCTATCTGAACAAAAAAGACTAGACATTCTTGTTAACAAAACACGAGAAGAGATTGCCAAAGACTATGCCACGAGAGAACAAATCGAGGCAGACTTTGAAAAAATTATGTTATCTATCAACAAGATAGACGAGAAATTGGATAGATTACAGACTAAGACTTTCTTCCAAGAGTAGAAATAGTATAAATAGTAGTAGACTAGAGGAATACTACTATTATGGCAAAACCGAACAGTAAAGCAACACTAAAAGAATACATTAAGAGAAAACTTGGAGCTCCTGTTCTAGAAATCAATGTGGACGATGACCAGTTTGATGATAGAATTGACGAGGCAATGCAGTATTTCCAAGAGTATCATTATGACGGTTCTATCAGAGTTTATCTTAAACACAAACTAACATCAGATAATCTTGCAACTATGAGAACAGACGAGACCTTTACGGAGTCTGCAGCTGGAACACATGATTATACAGACCAACAAGTTCAACAACAAAAGAATTACATAGTTTTACCCGAGTTTGTTCTTGCAGTCAACCGAATATTTCCCTTCAATGATAAACATAACTTAAACATGTTTGACCTTAGATATCAACTAAGGTTAAATGATTTGTATGATTTATCTGCAACAAACATATTGTACTATGAAATGGTACAACAACATATTACTATGATGGATAATATACTTGTAGGACAAGTACCTATAAGATATAAACAACACATGAATAGATTATATCTAGACGCAGACATAGAAGCGTTAGTTGCAAACGAATATATTATCATAGAATGTCATAGAAAAATAGACCCAACAGACTTTACAGATATCTTTAATGATATGTGGTTGAAAAGATATGCAACTGCATTAGTGAAATATCAATGGGCTGAAAACTTATCTAAGTTTCAAGGTATTGCATTGCCAGGCGGTGTGACCATGGACGCAGCTGAGATGAAATCACAAGCACAAGAGGAGATAACAAAATTAGAAGAGGAATCTCGACTTAATTACGAGCTTCCAGTCATGGATATGATGGGGTAATTGAATGCCTACGAATGTTTATTTTAACCATGCTGTTAAGACGGAACAGCACCTATACGAGGATTTAGTCGTTGAATCATTACGATTCTACGGACATGATGTCTTATATCTACCAAGACAAATCGTAGAGGAAGATTCTATTTTTACAGAAGACATACAGTCAAAATTTGGTGACTCGTATGAGGTAGAAATGTATCTAGAGAACTCCGAAGGTTTCGAGGGAGAAGGAGACTTAGTATCTAAGTTCGGTGTTCAAATCCAAGAAGAAGCAACATTCATTATATCACTTAGAACATGGGAGAGATTTATATCTCTAGATTCAAACTTAGCTGTTTCTGCAAGACCTAACGAAGGAGACATAATCTACTTCCCACTATCAGGTTCTTTATTTGAAATCAGATTCGTAGAAGACCAAGACCCTTTCTTCCAGTTAGGAAAACTATTTGTTTTCAAACTAAGATGTTCACTATTCGAATACAGTGGAGAAGATTTCGATACTGGAACTTCTGCAGACTTAGTAGAAGCAGACCAAGCTTACACAATAGAAATGACAATGGGTGGTACAGGAAACTATACCCATGGAGAGAATTTAACTACTGTTATTGACGGAGTCACAACAACAGTGGGAGAGGTTGTACTATGGCAACCACAAGCAAACAAACTTACAATTAAGGATAACACTAGAACACTACAAGTTGGTGATGTAATAACAGGTGCAAGTTCTACAACTGCAAGACCTATCAATAGTATTGTAGATGTATTGAACTTTGCAAACTTGACTTCTGCTCAAAACAAAGAGTTTGAAGATAAGGATAGTTCATACCTAGACTTTAGTGAAGTGAATCCATTTGGTGAACCATAATGTTCGGAACATATTTTTATAACGAAACTATTAAAAGGAGTATATCAATCTTTGGTACTCTATTTAATAATCTTGATATCAAGAAAACAAAGACAGACGGTACTGTACTCACGAGTCAAAAAGTACCCATATCATATGGCCCTAAACAAAAGTTCTTACTTAGATTACAGGACGACTTAAAAGCAAGAGACGGAAGTGTGACTTCTATTTCATTACCTCGTATGGCTTTTGAAATGACGGGACTAGAGTATGATGCAAGTAGACAACAAAATAAATTAATCAGGACTTCAAAAACAAGTTTAGAAGGAAGTGATGTAGGAAAAAGAGGTTTCCAATATTCACCAGCTCCTTACAATTTGAATTTCACATTATCTATACTTGCAAAGAATGTAATCGATGCAATACAAATAGTAGAACAAATTTTACCTTATTTCCAACCCGAGTATACCGTTGCAATGAAAATGGTTGATAGTATGTCAGAAGTTAGAGATGTACCTATCATACTAAATTCAGTGACAATGGACGACCAATACGAAGGTTCATTCGAAGAAAGAAGAGTCATAGAATACACATTGGAGTTTACTATGAAATCATATTTCTTCGGCCCAGTCTACACTGGAGAAGTTATCAAGAATGTTATTGAGAGAGATTATATCAATACTGATATATCTGCTGGATTTACGACTTCTCAGATAAACAATGCTGGACTGGTCAAGGAAGTGAAACATTATGAACCAGCCTTCGCTGCAGTTGCAAATGCAGTGAGTGGGTCTACAACAGTGACATTCCCAACTGCAATAAATAGTAAGATAAGTGCAAATGACGAAATATTTGGAACAAACTTAACAACAAATCCTACAGTCTCGTCCGTTGCAAGTGATAAATTGTCTATTGTAATTAGTAATGCAATAACAATCAACAAAGGAACTACATTGAAATTTGTAGGTTCGGTTGACCCAACAGACTCATTTGTAGTTGCTGAGACCGTGACATTTTATGATGAAGGTGGAGGTTCTACATATTCAGAGGACACTACCAGTGATAATAGTTAATTATGAGCAAAGATATAGACCAAACATTAGATAATCTTCTAGATATCAATACTGATATCAAACAAGAAACAAAACTTGTTAAACTCCCTACAAGAGAGAAGAATATTGAAACAGACTACAAGTATGCCCGTGAGAACCTCTATGACCTCGTAGAACGCGGTCAGGACGCAATAGACGGCATACTAGAACTATCCAAAGAAACAGAACACCCTCGTGCATACGAGGTTGCTGGTCAACTCATAAAAACAGTATCCGAGACTGCAGAAAAGTTGATAGACATACAAAAGAAACTAAAGGATTTAGAAAAGGAAGATAGTTCAGTAAGGACACAACACAATCATTTATATGTCGGTTCGACAAGTGAATTGCAGAAGTTCTTAAAGAAGGAGTCTAAGAAAGATGGAAATTCAGAAGACTAACAAGTACCAAACAGTAATTCCTAAATTAGAATTAGATAACCCATTTTGGATTATGGCATTGGGTCAGGTGACTCGACATAACAGATATTACTGGAAGTTATCTGCAGATAGTGTCAGAAACGAAGCATACGAACAGTTCTTTAGAGAATATGCAAAGGGTAAAGTTGTATGTGATTTAGGTAGTGGTACTGGTATATTATTACACCTTGCACACTTTCATGGTGCAAAAAAATGTATAGGTATCGATAATAATCTGAACTCTATCGCGTACCTAAAAGGTTTGTATCCAAGTTGGGATTTACATTACAATAATATTTTCGATATGCAATGGCCAGAAGCAGACATATATGTACATTCATTATTTTCAGATAACATATACGATAACAAAGTCAAAGAAATGTTTGATAGAGCTGAAAAGTTAGGTGTCAAAGATAAGGTATTCCCTAATCAAATAGACATATACGAGGTCGTAGGAGACACGATAAAGGACACAAATTACAATATAATAGGTGAAGGTATGGAAGACTTTCACGAAAGACATTCAATGGCATTCCATGAATTGTATAAAACAAACTTACAACCACCAATCAATGTACAAACATATGACATTGTAGAAGGAGTTTATAGTGGACATATCCAACAAGGTTGGAGTCTAGGTAAACTTCGTGACGCGGGTAGAAATGGATACTTAGGTTGGACTGTAAGTTTTCCAAATTCTTATTTCAGTAATTGGGAATTGAAATCATCTTATGGTGTAGGAAATAACTGGAAATGGTAAAACCTGTAAACGAAGGATATCTCGGGAACACCCTCATTAAAAGAGCTGGTGTCGAGACTCAGTATACTGCAGAAGAATTGAATGAATACATGAAGTGTTCTAAAGACCCTAACCATTTTATTGAAACATATACACAGATTATATCCCTAGACGAGGGTATGGTTCCCTTTAAACTTCGTGGATATCAAGACAAACTTATAAAATTCTATGACGAGAATAGATTCAATGTAGTTCTTGCAAGTAGACAGAGTGGTAAATCAATCACTTCGTGTGCATACTTACTATGGTATCTACTATTTCACCCCGAAGTCACCGTGGCTGTTCTTGCAAACAAAGGTGCAATTGCAAGAGAAATGATTGCAAGAATCGTGACCATGTTAGAGTCTGTACCATTTTTCTTACAGCCAGGCGTCAAGATTCTAAACAAAGGTTCTATAGAATTTGCAAATGATTCTAAAGTTGTTGCAGCTGCAACGAGTTCTAGTTCGATTCGTGGTATGTCAATCAACTTACTATAC
>MDTG01081918.1_pt1 | contig 12159 bp, 12 predicted proteins | sample 811421 | NCBI WGS metagenome assembly MDTG01 (sample SAMN05326645, study PRJNA326480) | marine metagenome | isolation source: seawater | place: Pacific Ocean: South East | collected 2011
CGAACCCGACCGGGTGTATGTATTCACCCCGGATGGCCACGCAATCGATTTGCCCAAAGGCGCCACGCCGCTGGACTTCGCGTATCGGGTGCACACCGAAATTGGCCATAACTGCCGGGGCGCGAAGATCAACGGGCGCATTGTGCCGCTCACTTACAGCCTGCAGACCGGCGAGCAAGTCGAAATCATCACCAGCAAGCATGGCACGCCAAGCCGTGACTGGTTGAACTCCAACCTCGGCTATGTGACCACGTCACGGGCGCGGGCGAAGATCGTTCACTGGTTCAAGATGCAGGACCGCGACCAGAACGTGGCGGCGGGTAAAGCCATGCTTGAGCGTGAGTTAGGCCGGCTGGGCTTGCCCTCTGTCGACTTTGAGAAGTTGGCTGAGAAAGCCAATCTGAAGACCGCCGAAGACCTGTTCGCATCACTCGGGGCAGGTGATGTGCGCGTGGTGCATGTCATGCACCTTGCCCAGCAGATGGTCGAGCCGGAGCGCAGCGAACAACTGGAGCTGATTCCACGTAAAGCGCTGGGCTTCAAGCCGGGCAAGCGTGGCGATATTCAGATTCAGGGCGTGGGCAACCTGCTCACACAGATGGCGGGATGCTGTCAGCCATTGCCGGGCGATCCGATTGTGGGCTACATCACTCAGGGGCGTGGGGTCAGTATTCACCGTCAGGACTGTGCCTCGGTGTTGCAACTGGCCGGGCGCGAACCGGAGCGGATCATTCAGGTGACATGGGGCCCGGTGCCGGTACAAACCTATCCGGTGGATGTGGTTATCAAGGCATACGACCGCTCGGGGTTGCTGCGTGACGTTACGCAGATTCTGCTCAACGAGAAGCTCAATGTGTTGGCGGTTAATACCCAGTCCAACAAAAACGACAACACCGCGACCATGTCGATTACTGTCGAAATTCCGGGGTTGGATGCCTTGGGTCGCTTGCTTGGGCGCATCTCGCAGTTGCCGAATATCATTGAGGCACGACGCCTGCGCTCGGTCTCATAACTTCGACTGAACTGTTGGAACGGGGCGCTTGTGCAATCCGTTCCGGCAACGCTTTTAGCGGTGTTGCTCAATCAGCTTTTGCGGCGATTGGGGTAGCCATCGGTTATCAGTCGCTGGCCCATCACTGCCGCGCAACCGGGGTGGAGCAGGATCGTTTTTTGATGGTGATGATTGGCGAATCCGTTGTAGTAAACGGCGCTGTTGGACAGCTTGCCGCCACACTCGAAACACACTTCTTGTTCCTGCATGCGCTCAAGTGGCAATTGCTCTTCGGAAAACTGTGCGACAAAAGTCATGGTGTTCACCTTGAGTGGAGACACTTCATTTATTAAGTCATTTTGGCGTATATGCAAGCCAGACCGTTATCGTGAGGCCATTCAAGGTAATCGCTAAGGGTAAAAATCAGATTCATGCAGACGTAAAAAAGGCGCCGGGTAGGGCGCCTTTTTAATGTGGCTAACAGCACGCCTGGGTAATGGCGAGTAGCCTGATACTGCTTAGCTGATGCGGTTAGCGCCAGTGCGGTCGAAACCGTCTTCAGCTACGCGGTTGGCGCCAGTGCGGTCGAAACCGTCTTCGGCGACGCGGTTAGCGCCGGTGCGGTCAAAACCGTCTTCAGCGACGCGGTTAGCGCCAGTGCGGTCGAAACCATCTTCAGCAACGCGGTTCACGCCAGTGCGGTCGAAACCGTCTTCAGCAACGCGGTTCACCCCAGTGCGGTCGAAACCATCTTCGGCAACGCGGTTCACGCCAGTGCGGTCGAAACCGTCTTCAGCTACGCGGTTGGCGCCAGTGCGGTCAAAGCCGTCTTCAGCAACGCGGTTAGCGCCGGTGCGGTCGAAGCCATCTTCAGCGACGCGATTAGCGCCAGTGCGGTCAAAACCGTCTTCGGCTACGCGGTTAGAGCCAGTACGGTCGAAACCGTCTTCAGCAACGCGATTGACGCCAGTGCGATCAAAGCCATCTTCGGCAATACGGTTAATGCTGGTGCGGTCAAAGCCGTCTTCGGCAACACGGTTGACGCCAACATGGTCTGCGCCGTCAGCCGCGATGCTGATGGTGGCGGAGTCCACTGTTGGGGTAGTCAGTGGCAAGGCAAAAGCGCTGGTGGTAAGGGTGGCCAGGATCACGCTAGCTAGGATTTGCTTTTTCATTGTGTTGCTCCTCGTGGGGGCGATGTAAGTTGATGGGTTTAGTTTCACTTAAAAGAATTTGATCAAGAAGACACGAGTGAGCATGGTAATTATCAATGTTTTTAATAGTTGGTTATGGCCGCTCTAGCGCGGCCTTCTATGGATTTTTTGAGGCGTTTTTTTAAGCGCTTGTGGGATTTTTAAGATAGGTTTTAAATATCGAATTAATTGATGAAATTGATCTCGCAGCGCACACAGCCCGCAAAAGTACGGTGTATGTGCTTGATATCTTGAACAGCTGGTGCGTATTTTGTACGCGCAGTCTCTAAACCCCCGTTTTTCGCGCAAATAAGGATAAGAAAACATGAGCACCGCTAGCCGCCCTGCACTGGAAGAACTACTTCGCGGCGTTGATGAAATTGAATGCGTAACCCCTGACCTCAATGGTGTTCCGCGCGGGAAGGTGATGACCGCCGATGGCTTTCTCGAAGGCCGTCGTTTGCAATTGGCGCGCGGCGTATTGCTGCAGTGCATGATGGGTGGATACCCCGAAGCCAAGTTTTATGGAAGCGATGACAGCGATCTGGCCCTGAACGCAGTGGCCGGGCAAATTCATCGCCTGCCCTGGAGTGACACGCCGCGTGCCTTCGCCATCTGTGATGCGGATGAGTTTGATGGCAACAGCTCAGGCCTCTCGACGCGTGGACTGCTCAAAAAAATAGTGGCGCGTTATGCCGCGCACGGCTGGCAGCCCGTGGTCGCCACCGAGCTTGAGTTTTTCATCTTTGCCGCCAACCCGGATCCGCAAAAACCGTTTCAGCCGCCGGTTGGTCTCGATGGTCGCCGTGAAGATGGCGGCAGCGCGTTCAGCGTGAGCTCGAACAGTGGCCTGCGACCGTTCTTCAGCGAAGTGTATAAATGCATGGAGGCGGTAGGCCTGCCGCGTGACACCTTTATGCATGAGATGGGTGTTAGTCAGTTTGAGATCAACCTGCTGCACGGTGATCCGCTCCTGCTCGCCGACCAGACGTTCTTGTTCAAGCACCTGCTTAAAGAGGTTGCCCTCAAGCACGGCCTGACCGTGGTGTGCATGGCCAAGCCGTTGGCCAACACACCGGGCAGCTCGATGCACATTCACCAGAGCGTGGTCGAGCAGGGCACCGGCAAGAATATCTTCACCGCCGCTAATGGTGAGGCTACACCGGCGTTCTATCACTTTATTGGCGGCCAGCAGGCTGCGATGGCCGATTTCACCTTGCTGTTTGCGCCGCACGTGAACTCCTATCAGCGCCTGTTCCACCCCTATGCATCGCCCAACAATGCGTGCTGGTCTGAAGACAACCGCGCGGCAGGCTTGCGTATTCCGGCAAGTTCGCCGGTTGCGCGACGGGTCGAGAACCGTCTGGCCGGTGCTGACGCCAACCCGTATCTGGCGCTGGCTGCCAGCCTGGCGGCGGGCCTGCATGGTCTTGAGCGCGAGTTGCAGCCGACGCCGCCGATTCAGGGCGACTTCGATGTGCCGCGCGAGATGAAGCTGCCGAACAATATGCAGTCGGCTATTGAGCGCCTGCAGAATAGTCAGTTGGCTGTCGAAACTTTTGGCGCCGAGTTTGTCGAAGGCTACATCGCCACCAAAAACATGGAGCTGACCAGCTTCTTTGAAGAGATCACGCCTTGGGAACGCCGCGTACTGGCGGCTCATGCCTGATTAGCGTCATCGGTCTAGTCACCTGACCGCTTCAAAAAAGCCAGTTGCACACTCTGCAACTGGCTTTTTTCATGATGAATCCCTGTTGTGAGGTGATTTTTCAGATTTATACGGCGCTTGAACCGCTAATTCGTTAGGCTGCGCGCTTTCACGTAACCTCGCATCCTTACGCTGCGTCTATCCTCATATCGCCTGCACATGCATGCCCATCTCTGTGTTTGAGCCCTGTTGCTCGCGCAGCTGCTACTTAGGAGTTTTTCAGCGGCCATGACCCTGATTTTGAAGTCGTTTAGTTCATTGTATTTCGCCAGTCTGTTGATGCTCTTCGGCTCGGGCTTGCTAAGTACGTATTTGGGCTTGCGCCTTGCAGAAACAGCCGATGGTTTTTGGGTGGGTGCCTTGATGGCGGCCAACTATCTGGGTCTGGTGGTGGGCGGCAAACTTGGCCATCACCTGATCGCCCGGGTCGGGCATATCCGCGCCTATGTTGCCTGCGCGGGCGTGGTGACCGCTGCGGTATTGGTGCACGGCCTGACGGATTCCCTGCCGATATGGATCGCCCTGCGTTTGCTGGTGGGTGTGTGCATGATGTGCCAGTACATGGTGGTCGAGAGCTGGCTCAATGAGCAGGCCGACACCCAGCAGCGTGGCCAAGTGTTCGCCTGTTACATGGGCGCCTCCTACATGGGGCTTATTTTTGGTCAACTGGTGCTGGTCGTGCACCCCGGTTTGGGCACTGATCTCCTAATGATCATCGCCCTGTGTTTTGCCTTGTGTCTGGTGCCGGTCGCGCTCACGCAAAAACTCCACCCGGCCGCGCTGCATCCGGCGCCTATCGAGATGCGCTTCTTCCTTAAGCGTTTGCCGCTGTCTTTGCTGACGATTGCAGTCGCCGGTTTGATGATTGGCTCGTTCTATGGTCTCGCACCTTTATACGGCGCGCGCTATGGCCTCACGACCGAGCAAATCGGTATGTTCATGGGCTGCTGCATTTTTGCCGGGCTTATCGTTCAGTGGCCGCTGGGTTGGCTTTCGGACCGGATTGACCGGGTTAAATTGATTCGTACCTGCTCGGGGCTTTTGGCTATCGCCGCGCTGCCGTTGGCGATTTTTGCGCAGTTACCTATTTGGGGGCTGTTTGCCGCCGGCTTTGCCGTGAGCATGTTGCTGTTCTGTCTTTATCCGTTGGCTGTGGCGTTTGCCAACGATCACGTCGAGAACGAGCGTCGGGTTTCGCTTACCGTAATGCTGTTGGTGACATTCGGCCTGGGAGCGGCGATTGGCCCGCTGCTGGTAGGCGTACTGATGCGCTTCTACGGCCCAAATATGCTTTACGCATTCTTTGTCGGCTGTGGCCTGCTGTTGTTCTGGCGGGTTAAGTGCAAGAACGTCACCAACGATCATCAGGTACAGGAAGCGCCGTTGCACCACATTGCCATGCCCGATGCCATCTCCAGTTCGCCGTTGGTTGCTGCGCTCGACCCGCGCATCGACGAGCACTTCGTTCAGGAGCAAATGTGCGATGAGCCTGAAGAGATTTGCGCACAGCGCGAAGCAGATGAAGCCGCTGCGGCGATCTTCGAAGCCGAGGCTGCTGCGGCCGCCGAGGTGGTTATCGGCGCGGCAACCGATGTCGGTAACGTGCATTTGGCCAGCGTGGATCTGGCCGTTGTGGAGCCCGAGGTGAGCGAGGTCTGGGCGGCTGGCACCACCCAGATTGACAGCGCCAGTATTCAGGATCTTTACACCGACATTCCCCTTGGCGAGACCGATGAACAGCAAGCTGACGCTTCCTCTGAGCCTGAAGAGCCCGGCTCGGCAGAACCGCAAGTGAGCATTCCAGCGGCAGGCACGCCTCTCGCCGGTACGCTGTCGCAGGGTGAGGCGATTGACGGCGCCAACTCGGCTGGCACCGAGAACGATGCGCCCGCCAACCCTGATAAGCGGGATTAATAATGGCTGAGCTGCTCAGTATCGTCATTCCTGCGCGTAATGAGCGAGAGGCGTTGCCCCTGCTGCTGAGCGACCTGGCGCCGTTACGCAGCGCTGGTGCCGAGATCATCGTGGTCGATGGCGGCAGCACCGATGGCACCCCTGAGCGGGTCGCGCCACTGGTTGATAAATTGCTGCAAAGTGCGCCAGGGCGCGCCCGGCAGATGAATGCCGGTGCGGCGGCAGCGAGCGGCGAGTACCTGTGGTTTGTTCACGCCGATACGCGTGTGAGTGCAGCCGCATTGCAACGTTTGCTTGATACCCTGCGTGAACGTCCGCTTTGGGGGCGATTTGATGTGCGACTCTCCGGCACCGGGCCGTCTTTGCGCCTGATTGCGACGATGATCAATCTGCGCTCGCGGCTGACCGGTGTCGCCAGCGGTGATCAGGCGATATTCATCAAGCGCGAGGCGTTTGCGCAACATGCTGGTTTTGCCGATATTGGCCTGATGGAAGACATTGAACTGAGCCGCCGCATGAAGCGCCTGCAGCGCCCAGTCTGCTTGCGTCCGGCTTTGCTGACCTCAAGCCGGCGTTGGGAGACCAATGGAGTTTGGCGTACTGTATGGCTAATGTGGAGGCTGCGTTTGGCCTATTACTGCGGCGCTAATCCCGATCAGTTAGCGCGCGACTATCAGCGAGGTTCTCGCTCATGAGTTTGTCGATTTCACTGCACATGCTCGCACGCTCGCCCATTCCCGGGCGCGTAAAGACCCGGCTGATCCCGGCGTTGGGGCCTGAGGGTTCGTGCGACTTGCAGCGCCTGATGCTGGAGCGGGCGATGCGCCTGCCGGCAGAGGGTTTCAGTGACCGTTTTATCTGGCTGGACGACGGCCCGGATGAAAGCGTTCAGGCGCTTGCCGATGAGCATGGCTGGACGCTGGTGGAGCAGCCGGCCGGTGATCTTGGCGAGCGTATGCGAACCATTGCAGCCTTGGGGCTCGCCGGGAGCGACGCGGTCATGCTGATCGGCAACGACTGCCCCGCTCTGGATGGCGAATACCTGCAACAAGCCTGTTCAGCGCTGAGCAAGAATCCTGCGGTGATTGGCCCGGCCGAAGATGGCGGTTATGTGCTGCTCGGTTTGCGCCAGCTCGATCCGCTGCTGTTCAGTGATATGCCTTGGGGCACAGAGAAGGTTTTGCGCAAAACCTGCCAGCGTTTGCGCCAGCTCGGTTGGGCGCATCATCTGCTGGACCCGTTATGGGATGTCGATCGCCCGGAAGACTTGCCACGTTTGGCAAGTCTGGGGATTCGTATCGAGGTGTGAGTCAGCTCAGAGAAAGCTTTCGCTTTCGAAGCGGCGTGCTTCACGCTGGAGTTGGTAGACGAAACGCTCGATATTGCGCTGAATCAATCCTTCCATCCGGTAGAAGCGGGCGCCCACGATGGTCGTATCAAGTTTTTCGTCATAACTGATATGGCGCAGCTCCACCGCCGTGGTGATTGCGCCAAACGGTAGTTTGGCGGTGAACTTCTCATACACCTGGCCGGATTGCAGTGACTCGCTGACATCGCCCTTGATCTTCAGTTTGCAGCCCGTTGCCGAGATATCCTGAAGTCCCCCATTGAGGGCTTTGCGCAGTTTGTTTCCCGCCAGTTCAATCTCGACTACGTCCGATTGCTTGAGCGGTGCGCGATAGGCGCTGCGGCGCTGGTAGTAGCTTATTTCCAGCGGCAAAGGGGCGATGTAGCAGCGCGAGCTTCCCTTATCGGTGATTTGGGTTGCGCGGTTACATTCCCAGGCGATGCGCACGCCATCATGAAACGCCTGAACCGCATATTGCTCGCCGTTTTTGAGGAAACGCTCGCCATCGTTGGGCACTAGCTCGTCCAGGACCAGGCGTCCGTTGTCACTGTCGACCTCCACAATGAAACTCTGGAAGCGCTGATTGCGACCATTGAAGCTGAGCACTAACGGCTGATTGCTGTCTTGCAGGAGGCGCAAGTTGGCGACGATCTCTGCATGAGCTTTCAGCAGCTTCGGTGGCTGCGGGCCGTCTGCATCTTGGAAAGGGCTGGACACGCTAGATAATTCTCCATGACATGCCGTGGTCGGACGCAGCGAGTGCATCAGGTCGGCGGCGTCTTATTATTTAAGCTTGGCTCAGTGGTCGTTGCTGCCCGGTGCGAGAGGTGCCACCGGTGCTGTCGTAGAGCGTTGGGGCGCTGTCGTTGCCGCGCAGGATGCCGAGCATTGATCGGGTCGATGCCTGGCTTGTGCGGATCAAACGGCCGTTGCGAAGATTGCCAGCTTGGCAACGTTCGAGCAACAGGGACAAGGCTTCGCTTTGTGTCAGCAAGTCAGTACCGACGCCACTGTTGGCGGCGACGCTTTGCAGGCCGGCGCGATCTGCCGTCAGGCCCAGTTCCAGTAACAATTGGCTTCGGGCCTTGGCATTCTGGTCGAGCAGCGCGAGCAGCGGCGTTTTCGCGCTCAGAAGGCTGTCGAGTTGTTTCAGGTCACGCTCGCCAAGGGCCGTGAACTCGCGGTCGATCAATTCGGCAAGTTGCTCGGCAGTGATTATGTCGGCGTTAATCAACTGCAACAGTTTGGTGTCGTGCATCACAGGCTCTAGGTAGTTGCAGACGGTCGCGCAGGCAGTAACTGCCCATGTTTCCGGCTGTCAGGCGTCCAACACACCAGGGCCGCCCGTGGGCTAGCGCTGGGATTCTAGGTTCAGCAGTTTGCTGGCAACTCGCTGATTGTCTATTTGGTAGCTGCCGTCGGCAATGGCTTGCTTGAGTTTGGCTACACGCTCGCTGTCGACAACCGGCGTTGATTTCAGGTCTTCCGTGGCTTTTTGCATGTGCTGGGCTTCACTGCTGAGCTTGACGGACTCGCCGCCTGCAGCCTTGCCGGTTTCGGCAGCGCTGGTGGCCGGGTCTTTAATCGTATCAGTGCCAGATTTGGCTGCGCCGGTACGCCCGGTATTACCCGGAGTAGGTGCGTTGATTGGGCGATTTAAGTCGATGACCATAGTTCGAAACCTCAGGCAGTGAATGGACGCTTACACAGTATTTCGGTCTCATTCGCAAAAACTTTAGCCTTTTTGATAAAAAATCTCATTGGCAAGGCGAAGCCGGTATTTCGGGTGATGCCTGTCGCGCAGTTTAATCCAGCAAGCGTTTATTCGACAGCCTGCACCTCGATTAAACCAGACGCGCGCCACTTACATGTTGACCTCAACCTGTCCCGGCCCGGTCACGCGAGCCTTGACCACCCGGCTCGAGCGCACATTACGCACGCTGATCTGGCGGCCGACTGCGCCATCAGACAACGCCTCCCCGGGCATTCTGACCTGAATACCACCCGAGCTGGCGGTGATGGTGACTTGATCGCCGCGCCGGACCGCTTCTGCCAGTTCGATTGTGGCCGGTGTAAGCACTTGATCCGGGCGCAGGGTGCGCGTCAGTTTTTTGCCGAGCGCCTGATTGAGCGAGGTCAGATAGCCTTGATTGAGGCTGCCGATGTCGCGTTCGGCCAGCGCAATATCCGCCGAACTTAATACCGCTCGTCGCTTAAGTGGGCGTTGGGCGATCACCACGTCGCGATACAGATGTACCTCGCCCGGTACAAACACCGTCCAACGGGCTGTACTGTCGCAGCGCACGCGCATGGTGACGCGGCCCACGGGCTCGCTGGGGCTTTCGAGGGTGACAGTCAAATCATTGTCGCAGGTCGGCAGGCGTAAACGCGGGTCTATGCGCTTGATCTCGATCTCGTGACGGCCGCTGATAGAGCTGCGTTGTAAATAGTCGCTCACGGACAGCTCAAGAAACTCGCGGGTCGCGCCGATAAGCTGGTCAGACAAGGTTGTTGCCTGTGCTGAAAGGCTTAGCGCGCCAATTAATGCGCCTGTCAGGTAGCGGCCTTGAAGTGATCGGCGCCAGTATGTCGTCGTTTTTGCATTCATGCGAAGTCAAAAGCAAGCCCCGTGCCGTCTGCACGACTGAGCGCAATGTTGGTTACTCAGGCAAAGGAGTTTGGGTATGGTCGGTATCATGGATTCAGTCAACCAGCGCACGCAGTTGGTCGGCCAGAATCGCCTGGAGCTGTTGCTGTTTCGCCTTAACGGCAAGCAGATCTACGGGATTAACGTGTTCAAGGTGAAAGAGGTGCTGCAGTGCCCGAAACTCACCTGCATGCCGCGCTCTAACCCTGTGGTGCGTGGCGTTGCGAATATTCGTGGCGGCACGATTCCGATCATTGACCTGTCGATGGCAACCGGCAAACGTGCGCTGGCAGACCTTGAAAGCAGCTTTGTGATCATCACCGAATACAACACCAAGGTTCAGGGGTTTCTGGTCGGTGCGGTAGAACGCATCGTCAACATGAACTGGGAAGCGATTCATCCGCCACCCAAGGGAACCGGCCGCGACCATTACCTGACGGCAGTGACGCAGTTGGAGAATAATCTGGTCGAGATCATTGACGTCGAAAAGGTGCTGGCTGAAGTGTCGCCGACATCCGAGGTCATCTCGGTCGGGGTTGTCGATCAGCAGACCCAGGACCTTGCGGTGAACAAGCATGTGTTGATCGTCGATGACTCATCGGTGGCGCGCAAGCAGGTTATGCGTTGTCTGCAGACTGTGGGTGTTGAGGTCACGGCCTTGAATGATGGGCGTCAGGCGCTGGATTATCTGCGCGGCATGCTCGATCAGGGCCGCTCGCCCAGCGATGAGCTGTTGATGCTGATATCCGACATCGAGATGCCGGAAATGGATGGCTACACCCTGACTGCGGCTATTAGAGAGGACAGCCGTTTGGCCGGTTTGCACATTCTGCTGCACACCTCGTTGTCTGGTGTCTTCAACCAGGCAATGGTCAAGAAGGTTGGCGCGGATGATTTCCTGGCCAAGTTCCGCCCTGATGATCTGGCGATGCGAGTCGTCGAGCGCATCAATGGTGCCGTCGAGCCCGCGTAAGCCGGCTCGAGCATCCGGCGGCAGTGCGCTGCCGGATATTGGTCATTTGTTATACAACTCATGTAAAGTCGCCAAGACTTTCATATTAAGCAGGGCTGACGATTGTCTTCAGGTAATTTGGATTTTGATCAGTTCCGGGCTTTTCTGGAAAAGGCTTGCGGCATTCTGTTGGGTGCCAACAAGCAGTATCTGGTGTCCAGCCGGCTGAACAAGTTGATGGCCCAGCACGGCATCACAACGCTCGGTGAGTTGGTTCAGCGCATGCAGAGCGCTCCACGCAGTGGCTTGCGCGAGCAGGTAGTGGATGCCATGACCACTAACGAAACGCTGTGGTTTCGCGATACGTATCCCTTCGAAGTGCTGAAGAAGCGTCTGTTGCCCGAGATGATCAAGACGTTCCCCGGCCAGCGTTTGCGCATCTGGTCGGCCGCCTGTTCGTCGGGGCAGGAGCCCTATTCGCTGTCGATGAGCATCGATGAATTCGAGAAGAGCAACATCGGTCAGTTGCGCGGCGGCGTGCAGATTGTCGCGACCGACCTGTCGCCGTCGATGCTGGCAAACTGCAAGACCGGCGAGTACGACAGCCTGGCCATTGGCCGTGGCTTGTCGCCAGACCGGCTCAATCGTTATTTCGATGTGAAGGCGCCCGGTCGCTGGCAGGTTAAGCCGGCAATCAAAAGCCGTGTCGAGTTTCGCCCGTTAAACCTGCTCGACAGCTACGCCGGGTTGGGCAAGTTCGACATCGTGTTTTGCCGCAACGTGCTGATTTACTTCTCGGCCGAGGTAAAGCGCGACATCCTCACCCGTATGCACGCCACATTGAAGCCGGGCGGATATCTGGTGTTGGGCGCATCGGAAGCGCTTAACGGCCTGCCGGAGTTGTTCCAGATGGTGCAGTGCAGCCCGGGCATCATTTATAAGGTCAAGTGATTCGCCCGTTACACCTGGTGCTTTGCTGATGTTTGATAAGTGACGGATTAACCGCGGGTTAATCCGTCATTTTTGTATTCGGGGTATGCCAGGGTTTTGCTTGGTGCGAGACCTGTGATGCCTCCTTCACGTGAACCATGCATTCACGCCAATATCGCCCGACGGATTGCCCCGCAGGGGCTATCCATCCTCCGGTTGTGCGGCGAACGCTGCAACAGCGTAAATCTTGCGCCCCACCCACGACGGACCACGACGGACCACGGCGGACCACGGCGGACCATGACGGAGGATGGATAAGTCGCAGGCTAATCCGTCATGGCGACCTATGGGCTGCAGCTGGATATTGCTGGAGGCAGGGCGCATGGCCGAAATGCGGGCATACGCCGTGATACCCCTTCGCGTGAATCATGCGTTGACGCCAATATCGCCTGACGGATTGCCCCGTTGGGGCTATC
>MDTG01260037.1_pt1 | contig 12159 bp, 10 predicted proteins | sample 811421 | NCBI WGS metagenome assembly MDTG01 (sample SAMN05326645, study PRJNA326480) | marine metagenome | isolation source: seawater | place: Pacific Ocean: South East | collected 2011
CAAGGAGCAGGCGGTGTTGACTCACAAGCCTGGGCAGAAATCCTTTTGAGAATGTATAAAAGATGGTCTGAGATTCGTAATTTCAATTTTGAAATAATTGATTATTCCCCTGGGGATGAAGCAGGAATAAAATCAGTAGTTTTCAGAATGGAAGGAGAAAATGCCTATGGATTACTACAATCAGAAAAGGGGGCACATAGATTAGTTAGAATTTCTCCTTTTGATACAGGAAATCGAAGGCACACATCGTTTTCTTTAGTTGAAGTTATGCCTGAATTGGAAAATGATGAAGAGATAAAAATAGATAATAATGATTTACGTATAGATGTTTTTAAAGCAGGTGGTGCAGGAGGTCAAAGCGTTCAAAAAAACTCTACTGCTGTAAGAATAACTCATATTCCTTCAAAAATTTCTGTTTCTGTTCAAAATGAAAGATCTCAACTTATGAATAAGCAACTTGCAATGAAAATCTTGCAAGGTAGATTAAAAGAGATTGAAATACTAGAAAATAAAAAAAGAGATGCTGAAATTAAGGGTGAGCATATCTCTGCAGATTTTGGATCTCAAATTAGATCTTATGTGATGCATCCTTATAAAATGGTGAAAGACCATAGAACTAACTTCGAGACTTCGGATATAGATAAAGTTTTAGATGGAAATATTGATGAATTTATTGAAGACTTTTTAATAAGCAATATTCGTAAATAATTTCTTCATAATTTCTTCATAAAGATATAATAATATTTAACTATCTTACAAATACATAGGTGATTTATCATATGACAAAAATAAAAATGTTTTCGCTGTCTTTAGTTGCTTTTGCAATTATTTCATGTGGTGGAGATACAACTGAAACGAATACTAAAACAGTCGGAAAAAATTCAAATGTTGCTCCTGGATTGGAAAGTAACACTTCAAGTGATTCTAATGGAGCTAAGGATAATATATTTAGATTGAATTTTTCTGATCCACCTACATTTGATCCTGCTCTAGTCACTGATACTACTTCAGCTTCAATTATTGTTGAAATTTTTTCAGGATTAGTAACTCTAAACAAGGAACTTGATATCATTCCTGATTTAGCTGAATCTTGGGATATCTCTGATGATGGTAGAACTTACACATTTAATCTTCGAGATGATATTAAATTTTCTAATGGAGATAAAGTAACAGCAAGTGATTTTAAGTGGTCTATAGAAAGAGCTGCTAACCCAGATACAGGTTCGATGAATGCAGAAGTTTACTTAGGAGACATTATAGGAATTACTGAAGTCATAGAAGCAGGAGGATCATTAACTGAGGTTAGTGGATTGAAGGTAATTGATGACAAAACTTTAGAAATTACTATTGATGAACCGAAAACATACTTCCTAGCAAAATTAACATATCCAACTGCTTTTGTTCTGAGTGAAAAGTATGTAACACAACAAGGCGAAGACTGGATCGATCAACCAGTTGGAACTGGCCCTTTTGTGATGACTGAATATCAGATTGGTCAAACTCTAAAGTTAAAACCAAATGATAACTACTGGGGTGAAAAGGCAAAAGTTGACGGTATTATTATGAACTTAGCAGGTGGTGTTTCAATGGCTATGTATGAAAATGATGAAGTTGATATTACAGGTGTCGGTTTAGCAGATTTAGAAAGGGTTAAGGATCCTAATGACCCTCTTAATAAAGATCTAGTAAATGTACCACCACAATTTTCACTAAATTATATTGGCTTTAATGTAAATATGCCTCCATTTGATGATGTGAATTTTCGTAAAGCTTTGTCTCATGCTGTTGATAAAGAAATTATTGCTGACAAAATTTATTCTGGTTTGACTAAGCCTGCTTTTTCTATAATCCCCCCCGGTTTTCCTGGATATAGCCCAAATATAGAAGGATTAAGCTTTGATGAGGAGTTGGCTAAAGAATACTTAGCTAAATCTAAATATGCTGATCCTGCAAGTAGACCAAGAATTATTGTTACAATTCCAGGAACAGGTGGTTCCCCAGGTCTTGATACAGAAGTTATTTCAGATATGTGGAAAGAAACTCTAGGTGTTGAAGTTGAAATTCAGCAAGTAGAATGGGCAACTTATCTACAAGATATGAATCGTAAGAGACTTCAACTTTGGGCTGGTTCAGGTTGGCAAGCAGATTATGCTGACCCGCAGGACTTTATAGATGTATTGTTTTATAGTAAATCAGATGTAAATCATGGTAATTATTCAAATAGCGAAGTTGATGATTTGATTCTTGAGGCTCGAACAGAGATTGATAATAACAGAAGATTCCTTTTATATAATCAAGCAGAACAGATGATTGTTGATGACGCAGCTATTTTCCCTTTGTGGTTTGATACAGATGGTTATGCATTGGTAAAACCTTGGGTTAAAGGATACGAATTTACTCCTATTATTGTTCCTAAATTCAAAGATGTCGAGATAAATTAGTAACCTTTATTTATACTAAAACTCCATTGCATCTATTATTATTTAGGTATGTTAAAGTATATTTTTAGAAGAATAGTATGGATGCCAGTTCTACTTCTTATGGTATCTATTATTGTTTTCATACTTGGAGTTTATGGACCTGGTGATCCTATTGAAGTTCAGCTAGGCAATAATTATGACGAAGCTAATGCTGAACGTATAAGAGAAAAAATGGGATTAAATGATCCTGTTATTGTTCAATGGATGAGGTATATAAGTAATGCAGTAACTGGTGATTTTGGAGAATCTTATGTCTTTAAAAATAGAGATGTTTCTGAACTTCTTATTCCAAAATTAATTGTTTCAGCAAAACTTAATATTATCTCATTTATTATTGCTATATCTATTGGTACTCCTTTGGGGTTTTATGCAGCGGTTAATTACGGATCTTCAAAAGATCCTATTGTTGTTATTATTTCTTTAGTTTTTTATGCTATGCCTGTTTTCTTTACGGCACCTTTATTGATTTTAGTTTTTGCACTACAGCTAGATTTAGTTCCTGCTGCAGGTTGGGGAGGGGTTTTCGATAAGAGAATAATACTTCCGGCATTAACAATAGGAGTTCCAGGTGCTGCAGTTTTTGTAAGGTTAATCAGGTCTTCAATGTTAGAAGTTTTAGATTCTGATTACATAAAATTAGCTAGAGCTAAAGGAGTAAGTGAAATTAATGTACTTTGGAAACATGCATTTAGAAATGCAATGCTTCCTGTAGTTACTATAATGGGATTTTCACTTGCAGGATTATTTGGAGGATCACTTATAGTTGAAATTCTTTACGGCATCCCAGGAGTTGGAAGAATTTCTTTAGATTCAGTCTATTCAAGAGATTATCCAGTAATTATGGCTATTGTCTTGTTAGGATCTAGTGCATTAGTAATAGCTAATCTGATAATTGATTTTGTATATACCTTAATTGATCCAAGGATTGATATGCAATGAACGATAAAGAGATCAGAAATATATCATCCTTCAGATTATTCATTCAAAATTTTTCAAGAAAAAAACTTGGAGTTGTTTGTGTAATTTTAGTCTTCTCCATATATTTAATAGGAATATTTGCTCCTTTAATTGCACCATATGATTATTCCGAAACTAATTTACTTAAAACTCAATCAGGCCCAGATATGGAAAATCTTTTGGGAACGGATCGATTAGGAAGAGATATACTTTCAAGAGTAATTTGGGGTATCCAAACTACGGTAATAGTTACAATAACAGGTCTTCTTACAGGAGCATTAATACTTGGTCTTTTTCTTGGATTATTGGCAGGTTTTTATAGAGGAATATTTGATTTTATAGTTATGAGGACAGGTGAGTTAGTATCCTCTTTCCCAGATATATTATTGATAATATTACTTGCTGCAACATTGAGACCAAGAATTACAAATTTCTTCTATCAGATAGAAGATAATCTTAATATTTCTGGTTTAGTAAGTTCCGGAATTATTGATTATTTAGTAATAGGTATAGCCTTGTTACCTCTTAGTTGGTTTGGAACTATGAGACTTATAAGAGCACAAGTTTTTAGTATTAGAGAAATTGAGTATGTTCAATCTGCAAGAACCTCAGGTGCTAGTACCTTTAGAATAATAACTAGGCATATTCTTCCAAATGTAATTTCTCCATTGATAGTTACTTCTACTTTTGGATTGGGAGCTGTAGCTTTATCTGAAGTTATACTTTCATTTTTTGGATTAGGAGTTCAGCCTCCTAGACCAAGTTTGGGTGCAATGCTTTCAGATGTATCAGGAAGAGGAGGTGCAAGTGTTTCAGTTCTAACAAATCATCCTGAGCAATTGCTATCGCCAATTATTGTAATTTGGATTATGATATTTTGTTGGAATATCATTGGTGATGCATTAACTGATATATTAAATCCAAAGAAGAATTAATTATTACGTTTTAGGATATATGAATCCGTGTATCCTATACCGTGTAGCAACAATTAGGAGATAAAGAATGAGTTTTTTTTCATCAAGGAGATCAAGTGTTCATGGTAAAAATGGAGGAGTTGCAACTAGTCAACCGTTAGCATCTCAAGTAGGTATAGATGTCTTAAAAGCAGGAGGAAATGCTGTTGATGCTGCTGTTACTATGGCTTCTACACTAGGTGTTGTTGAACCAATGAGTACTGGTATAGGTGGTGATATTTTTGCACTTATATGGGATCCTAAAGCCGAACAAGTAGCATCATTTAACGGATCTGGTACTTCTTCAAGAAATTCAAATCCAGAAGAACTTAAAAAATTAGGATTAGAATCTATTCCTACTGAAGGAAAACATGGTGCTTATTCAGTTTCTGTTCCAGGTTCTGTAGATGGATGGGAAAAAATATTAAGAAAATTTGGAACTATATCATTATCTGATTCTCTTGCACCAGGAATAAAATTAGCCGAACAAGGATTCCCTGTCTCAAAATTAATTTCTTGGGCTTGGAAAGAAAGTCAAGAAAAACTTTTATATAGAGATTCTGGTAAGGAATTGTTGAAAGATGGTAGAGCACCAGAAGAGGGTGAAATAATACAACTTATTGAATTGGCAGAATCAATGAGCGAGATATCTTCTAAAGGGACCTCTGCTATATACGAAGGAAGTTTAGGGAAAAAAATATCTGATTTCATACAAAATGAAGGAGGATGGTTAGATGAACAAGATTTGGCTAATTATGAATCATTTTGGACTGATCCTATAAGTACAAACTATAGAGGTTATGAAATTTATGAATGCCCACCTAATGGACAAGGTTTGGCAGCTTTGATTGCATTAAATATGATTGAAAATAATGACTTTTCTAAGATCTCACACGGGAGTTCAGATTTTTATCATTACCTTATTGAATCAATGAGAGTGGGCTTTGCTGATTCTTTATGGTACATAACTGATCCAGATAAAACTGATATACCAGTTAATCAATTATTATCGAAATCTTATGCGAGAGAAAGATTTAATCAAATTGATCCTAATAAATCTTTTGATACTGTTTCACATAATGTTTTTGAAACCTCTGGAGATACTGTTTATATAACTGCCATTGATTCAAATGGTATGGGTTGTTCATTGATAAACTCTTTGTTTCAAGGATTTGGTTCTGGTTTAGTTGTCCCTACTACGGGTATTGCTCTTCAAAATAGAGGCGCATTATTTAGCTTAGATTCAAATCATCCAAATTATTTGGAACCAAATGTAAGACCTTTCCATACAATCATTCCATGTATGGTGACTAAAGATAATTCTTTATTTCTTTCTTTTGGTGTTATGGGTGGTTTTCAACAACCTCAAGGACATCTCCAAGTTGTATCTAATATAGTTGACTATAATAAAGGACCTCAGGAAGCATTAGATGCTTTAAGATTTTCATTGGATGTTGATGATATGAAAACTATTTATGTTGAAGAAGACTTGGACGAAAAAATAATTCAAGAATTAGTATCTAAGGGACACACAATAAAAGTAGTTGAAGGCAATGAAAGAATGATGTTTGGTGGAGGTCAGCTAGCACAATATAATCATGAGACTGGAGTCATTTCTCTTGGAACAGAGCCAAGAAAAGATGGTTCTGCTTTGGCCTATTAATGCATAACTTTGTACTCAGATTTTGATGAAATTTAAATAGTTAATACCTTATAATGTAGATTCAAAGTTATTTTTTATTGGAGTTATCTATATGGGTCAAATTAATGTAGCAATTATTGGAGTAGGAAATTGTGCTTCATCCTTAGTGCAGGGAATTCATAAATATTCAGAGGTTCAGGATAATGAACTACAAGTACCAGGACTAATGCATAATGTGCTTGGCGGATATTCAATCGGTGATGTAAATGTAGTTGCAGCTTTTGATGTAGATAAAGATAAAGTAGGTAAGGACTTAAATGAAGCAATTTTTACAAAAAATAACAATGCCCTAAAGTTTTATGATGTACCAAAGACAGGTGTAAAAGTTGAAAGAGGAATGACTCATGATGGAGTTGGAGAATATCTATCTGACGTAATCGAAGTAGAAAAAGATCAAAATAAATCTGGTTCTCAAACATCAGATATTGTTCAAATCTTAAGAGAAAAAGAAGTTGATGTTGTAATAAATTACTTACCTGTAGGATCTGAGCAGGCTACAAAATGGTATGTAGAGCAAGTTTTAGCTGCTGGATGTGCGTTTGTGAATTGTATTCCAGTTTTTATAGCTAAAGAAGATTACTGGCAAAAAAGATTTATTGATAAAGGATTGCCGATAGTTGGAGATGATATTAAAAGTCAGGTTGGAGCAACAATAATACACAGAGTGCTTGCAAGACTTTTTGAAGATAGAGGAGTAAGACTAGACAGAACATATCAATTAAATTTTGGAGGTAATACTGATTTCCTAAATATGTTGGAAAGATCTAGATTAACAAGTAAAAAGATTTCTAAAACTAACGCTGTACAATCTCAACTTGAAAAGGAACTTCCTACTGATGATGTTCATATTGGACCTTCAGATCATGTACCATGGCTTGAAGATAGAAAATGGGCTTATATTAGACTGGAAGGAACTTCTTGGGGAGATGTCCCACTCAACGTAGAGTTGAAATTAGAAGTTGAAGATAGTCCAAACTCTGCTGGAGTTGCTATAGATGCTATTAGATGTGCAAAAATAGCAATGGATAAAGGTGTCTCTGGTGCGGTTGAAGCTCCTAGCGCATATTTCATGAAATCACCTCCAAAACAGATGAGAGACGATGATGCTAGAAGAGCTGTAGAAGATTTCTCTGATATTGATGAGTAAAATAATCCTTGAAAATTGCCGTTTTATGCCCATATGATTTTTCAATCCCTGGAGGAGTACAAACTCAAGCTCTAAACCTAGCTTCCTCACTGAAAAATAGTGGTCATAAAGTAGTTTTGTTTGCTCCATTATCATCTGAAAATCAGCATCAAATTAAAAATATAGAGTTTATTGATATTGGAAGGCCCGTAAAATTCAACTTTCTTGGTTCAAACTCGAGAATATCACTAAACTTTATCAAAATAATAAAAATTAGTAATTTTATAAATAAAAATGATTTTGACGTTATTCATCTTCATGAACCTTTATCTCCAACATTTTTACTGTTAATTGCTTTAGTTAAGAAAACTAAAATCGTTGGGACTTTTCATGCTTACAGCCATAAAAGGCATTTTTGGTACTACTATTTCAACTTTTTCTTAAGAAGATTTATAAAAAAAATTGATCAAAAAATTTGTGTCTCAGAAACTTCAAAAAAGTATATTAGTAAATATTTTGACGAGAATTTTTTTATTATCCCTAATGGAATAGAACTTAAGAAATACAGAAATCTAGCAAAAAAAACAAATGAATTATCTGAACAAAATATAAAGGTATTATTTGTTGGTCGATTCGAAGAAAAAAGAAAAGGCTTCAATATATTATTAGAAGCTTTCAATAATCTGTCATTAGAGTTTAATAAAGTGCAATTAAATGTAGTTGGACCAGGAGATCCAAAAAAAATAAAATTTAGAAATAAAAATATAGATTTTTCAAAAATCAACTTTGTTGGATCAGTAAATCAATCTGATTTACCAAATTATTACAATGATGCTGATATAGTTTGTCTTCCTTCTTTAGAAAATGAATCTTTTGGTGTAATTATTCTGGAATCTATGGCTTCAGGGAAAATTTTAGTTCTTTCAGATATTGAAAGCTATAAAGACGTTGCATTAAAAAATAATTATGGATTTTTATATGATTATAAATCATCAAATAAATTAGCAGAATTATTATTATCTATACTGAAAAATGAGAAATCTTCTGAAAGAAACATTAAAAATGGATTAAAAAATGTAAAAAATTACTCATGGGATTATCTTGTTTCTGAAATAATTAAAATATACAAAAAAAGTAATTAATTTAATTTGGAAGAATTTAGACAAAAAATCAGGTCTTACACAAAAAGACTTTATGAAGAACCTATATCTAAGTTTTTTATCTCATTGAGGTTATCTCCCAATATGGTTACAATGCTTGGTTTAGTTATCACTATTGTTGGGTCTTACATAATTTTTCAAGGTAATTTTCTTATTGCAGGAGTAGTTGTTGCATTAGGGGCTTTATTGGATTCTATCGATGGATCTATGGCCAGATTGACTAATAATGTTTCTAAGTATGGGGATTTGCTAGATTCAGTTATTGATAGATTTAGTGAAGGAATAGTTTTTATAGGGATAGCAAGTTATTATATTTACAATGATCTTAACGAATTTGCTGTTTTCATTGCTTTTATATCATTATTGTGTTCTCAAATTATTAGTTATATCAGAGCAAAATCTGAAAGTTTAGGTATAGAAAATAAGTCAGGATTCTTTACTAGAGTTGAGAGATCATTAGTCTTGATTATTTTCTTACTTATTTCACAACCAATAATAGGATTATACATTCTTGCAATAGGTACATTAATTAGTTCATTATGGAGACTAGCTTCAGGTTTGAAAAATGCTAAAAACTAAATTAATATTTCTTTTTTCATTATTATTTTTTTTATTTCCTTCTCAAACAATATTTGCTGATTCAGATAAGGAAGTTGATGTTGAAGTTGCAATCACTGAAGTTTATTTTCCAGAAAAAATCACTTTTCTTTTTGAAGGTAAAACCAAAAAAAAGATACAAGATATAAAAGTTAACTTTAAGACAGGTGAAAGAAAAACATTGCAGTATGGATATATGGATTTCATACAGAAAAAAGATAGTGATACAGTATCTTCTTCAATGGACTTTAGGATAAATACTCAGTCTGGTTTTATTCCTCCAGGATCTAAAATTTCATGGTCTATGATTTTTTATTTTGACGATGGCTCTCAATTCATAACAGATGAGCAAGAATTTATAATGCTTGACACTAGGTTTGATGATTGGGATTTTGTGGAGAGTGAAAAGATAAGAATCTATTATAGATATTCAAAAAGCAGAGCAAAGAAGTTGCTTGAAGAATGTGATTTGTTACTTGATGAAATGGCTCCTATAGTCGGTAGTTTCGATGAGCAAATCAGAATGACTTTATACAACAACTATTCAGAAATGATTGATGCAATTAGATCAAAATCAAAAACCTCTGATAGAGAGCTTGTTGTGGCAGGGCAAGCCTTTGAAGAATCGAGTGTAGTATTAGTTTTGGCAGGAAGAAATGATGTAGGAACAGCAACTCATGAAATTATGCATATTCTAGTTGGAAGGGCTACTGAGGGTTCAATAAGTTTACCCTTATGGTTGAATGAAGGACTAGCTGAATATGCCAATCGAGATAAAACTGTAAGTTACGATTTATATCTTGATTGGGGAATTGGAACCAACCAATTGAAACCACTGAGTCAACTACTTACTTTTCCAGGAGACCCAAAATTAACATTAGTTGCTTATGGTCAATCAAGAAGTGTAGTGAATTATATGATTGATAATTATGGTGTAGAAGCAATGAATTCTCTCCTAACTAACTTATCTGAGGGCATGACAGTAAATGAATCTATTTTAGATAGTTATGGCTTAGAAATAGATGCTTTAGATTCTCAATGGAGGAAAAGTATAGGAGCTGGTCCTTATAAACCAAGAGAAAATACCACAATCACTATTACAAAAAATAATCCTGTTATTTCAGATTCTTGTCGATCAAGTAGTTTAATTATTCTTTTGACTATTATGTTTTTTGCTTATAAAGGTATGTCTAGATTATATTATTCGTAATCTATTTTTTGGTTTTACATTTTTGAAACAATTACGTAACAGAATATAAACAATTGCGTAACACAAAAAAAACATATCTAAAATAAATTAGTCCTTAATTATTCAAAAAATTAAGGAGGATATATGGATTCAGGACATACCGCATGGATGCTTACTGCATCAGCGTTAGTATTTTTTATGACTCCAGGTTTGGCTTTTTTTTATGGTGGATTAGTAAGAGCAAAAAGCTTAGTAAACACAATAATGCTTAGCTTTATAACCATAGGAGTTGTAACAGTTGTTTGGACTCTTTGGGGTTATAGTTTAGCTTATGGAAATGGGGAACTTATTCCAAGTTTTGTTGCAGACTTTTCATTATTTGGACTTAACGGTGTAAATATGATGTCTGGTGAAGGAGATGCTATTAGCCCTTTATATGATGTTTTATTTCAGATGATGTTTGCTATTATTACACCAGCTCTTATTACCGGTGCCTTTGCAGAAAGATTTAAGTTTTCAACTTATCTAATTTTTACAGTTATTTGGATCACAATAGTCTACGCGCCTGTAGCCCACTGGGTATGGGGAGGTGGATGGGTAGGAGCAGATGGTGCTGGAGCATTAGATTTTGCTGGTGGAACAGTAATTCATATCAATGCTGGAGCAGCAGCAGTTGCTGCGGCAATATTAGTAGGTAAAAGAAGAAACCCTGGTTTACAACCTAATAATGTTCCATACGTTATTTTAGGAGCTTCAATACTATGGTTTGGTTGGTTTGGATTTAACGGTGGCTCTGCTTTAGCTGCTGACGATTATGCTGTAAATGCAATGCTAGTTACCCAAATTGCAGCTGCAACAGCAGCAACTACATGGGGATTAATTGGTATGCTGACAACTGGAAAAATTAGTGGGGTAGGAGTAGCTACAGGAGCAGTTGCAGGATTAGTAGCAATTACACCAGCCGCAGGAGCAGTAAATCCATTAGGAGCACTAGCTATAGGACTGGGAGCTGGACTGATTTGTTATTATGCTGTTGAACTCATTCATAAAACTAATCTAGATGATGCTTTAGATGTGTTTGCTGTACATGGAGTAGGAGGAATATGGGGATGTATAGCTACAGGAATTTTTGCAGTTGAATCTGTTGCTGGTGTTAAAGGATTATTTGAAGGTAGCGGTTCACAAGTATGGATTCAATTCTATACAGCAGTAGGTACTTTGGCATATTCATTTATTGCTTCTTTCATAATTTTATATGTACTAGATAAAATCCCAGGACTCGGATTAAGAGTGGCCGAAAATGATGAAGATCAAGGATTAGATCTAGCAGCTCATGGAGAACAAGCTTCAATCAATGATGGAGCAAACTAATTCTTTATTGAATATAATTTATAAAGGAGGTAAAAATGATTAGAATTGATGCAATTATAAAACCTGAAAGAGTGAACTTAGTTTTAGAAGCTATGTCTGAAGCAGGTTGTACAGGATTTACTTATAGTAATGTTACTGGAAAAGGAAATCAGGATGGTGTTGAGGTATTTACAGGAAGAGGAAGCTCAACCCAGAACAGATCTTCAGTACCTAAAGTTTTAGTTACTGCTGTTACAGAAAAATCAAACCAGAAAAAAGTAGTTGATGCAATAGTTGCTGCTGCAAAAACAAGTGATGAAGGTCAAATTGGTGACGGTAAAATCTTCATTTCAGAAGTCTCTGACGTAATTAGAGTAAGAACTGGAGAATCTGGAAACAAAGCTCTTTAGTAAAAATTTTCAAGCATGTTGAATTATTAAAATTTGGCATGCTTGATTTTTATTTAAATTAGCTTAACTGTTCAACGAATTACTATAGGAATCAAATTTTTCTATTAGTAATGTTAGAATTAAAGTTCCTATACTTAGGAGCGTAGCTCAGTTGGCTAGAGCGCTGGTCTCCAAAACCAGAGGTCGGGGGTTCGACCCCTCCCGCTCCTGCCACTGCCGGGGTGCTGAAATGGTA
>MDTG01340703.1_pt1 | contig 12159 bp, 11 predicted proteins | sample 811421 | NCBI WGS metagenome assembly MDTG01 (sample SAMN05326645, study PRJNA326480) | marine metagenome | isolation source: seawater | place: Pacific Ocean: South East | collected 2011
AAGTTTCATTAAATATGATACAGGTTGCCTCAATTCAGGTGACAACGCAAGTTCTATTCTAATTTCATTTGATATTTGATTATATTGTAAATATGAAACTCTATGATTTTCACCTTTTTGAGAAATTTTTAAATATGAAAAATAGCTTTTTAATAAACTTACAAATAAACTTAATCCACCAATCACTATATGAATAAAATTATATTTAATATCCAATGCTGAAATGAAACCAATAAGTGCTGTTAGTGTAATGATTGGAATATTAAATTGAGTTTCTACATATTTATATTTTTTATATGAAATTAAATGTAGTAAAGATAAAACTTCAGATTCTTCACCCTTTGATTTAATAATTCGTTCAATTTCAAAATTATATTCTATAAATTTTGATTGATTTTCTGTGGTTTCAATTTCTGTCATTTATAAAATATTACATAAATTACTTTTAAATATATTTCATAATTATAATCAAACATCTATAACAGTAGCAGTCGGTAAATTTTCCACATCTGTAATTTTACTTTCATCTTGTATTAAAATACCGTCTTGTAAAACTTCTGTCATTACTAAACGAGGTTTTAATATGTATAAATATATATTCAAATAATCTATTTTAATATACAATTTTAAATCATTTGGAATAAATAAACTAGTATTAAAAAAATTCTGTAATTTATATAATCTTTTCCTTGATACTTGTTGAGAATAGAACATAAAATATATATTCATAATAATAATTAAAATAAAAAGCTTATAATAATAAGTTATAATTGAAAAAAATATTAATGAAATTTTCAACATTGTAATATTATTATTTGTATCACCATATATCTTACTTATTTCGTTTCTCATTCTTGACCACTTACTTGCTGGGATACACCCTAAATTTTCAGGTACTTCTTCACTAATATTTATTGGGAAACAAGAAAAATATAAGATGTTTAAAACATTTATACCAATCTTAGATGAATAGATTATTACACAATCATTATGATTCATTCTTATAAATTATAATGATTATTTTTTAAATTTTTATTATACTTTTTCTATAAATGATGAATTTTTATATTTATTAACAATATCTTGAATTGATATTTCTTCATATTTTTCATTTGGTTGTACGATCCAAGGATCATATGTTAAATGAACTGGACAAAAATCTGGAGTAAATAATGATGATTTTTTTTTCCAAAGACAAGCTGTTTTTATTTCATGAATATATTGTTTAATAGTATCATTATTTTCTAACCAATCAACTGTATTTTTAAATGTATTTCCTGTATCAGATAAATCATCAATTAACAAAATGTTTTTAAAATCACTTTTTGATGCTACGGTTGTAATATTTTCAGCAAATTTTAATGAACCTTGAATATCTTCAATACCTTCGCCACCATAACTTTGAATTACAATATATGCTACAGGAATTTTTAAAAGTCTTGACAAAATGTCAACAATTGGTCCTGCACCACGCATAATACCAATCAATATTGTTGGTTTATAATTTTTATGTATAATTAATGCTAATTTTTCAACTATTTCATTATATTGTGAATAGTCTAGAATTAGTTTATTCATAATATAATAACTGATATTATGGTTTTAAATCTATTTATTAACTGATTATTACATATTATCCAAGCACTTTTTCATTGTTTGATAATTCAATATGCTTGCAAACCCAATCCATAATACGTATGGTATATACATTAATAAAATACTTTTATCATTTGTTTCATATAACATAACTGGTCTTAAAAAATACGCATATACTAATAAATATAACATAACGATCATACTAAAATAATGTTGATAACAATGGCGTTCTTCTCCATATTTACCATTCACTAATAACCAAACTGTTTGTAATATTGATTCTTGAAAACTAAGTTCCAAATTTGCTTTTTTTAAATAAATAGGAATTTTTTTTGAATAATAAATTCTTAAATTAATTATACCAAACAATAGATATAATATTGGCCAAACTATACCAAAAACATATCCAGGTGGTTGCCAATCTGCTCTTATTTCATTATTTGAATAACTTGCCAAGCCAAAATATACTATTGGAATAGAAAACAAATAATTGGAAAAACTGAATAAAAAAACTTGTATATCTTTAAATTTCATTTTAATCTTACAATACAAAAAAAAATTGAAAATAAATTATTTAAAATAATATAACGAATATAACGAATATAAAATAATATCTGTATCATGTTTCAAATGTTTAATGCTAATAAAAAAATGATTTTTAGTATTGATGGAAATATTGGTTCTGGTAAATCAACACTTTTCGAATCTTTAAAATTACATTTTAAAAATCGTACTGATATTAAGTTTATTGATGAACCAGTTGAAGAATGGGCCGAAATAAAAGATGAAAATGATGTAACAATGCTTGAAAACTATTGTAATGATCATCTAAAATATGCTTTCTCTTTTCAAATAATGGCTTGTGTAACAAGAATGAAAAAATTACTGACAGCAATGCAAGAGCCAAATATAAAATTTATAATTAGTGAAAGAAGTATTCTTACGGATAAAAATGTATTTGCTAAAATGTTATATGATTCAAAATATATATCAAAAATGGATTATGATATATATAAAGTATTTTACGAAACACATAGTAGTTTTATAAATAATATTATACTTGTATACATTCAAACCGATCCAGTAATTTGTCAAGATAGAATTAAAAAAAGAAACCGTAAAGGAGAAGATAGCATTCCACTTGAATATCTTCAAATGTGTCATGATTATCATGAAAAATGGATTATGAATGATAATATAAAACATAAAATGATTATTAATGGTAATAAAAATCATGAAGAAAATAAAAATCAACTAAATAAGTGGATTTCAAAATTTGAAACCTTTTTATCATTTTATGATGAATATTTCTTAACGTCAAATACAAATTATTTTATGAACCTAAAAAATACAACTTCTAAAAAGAAAACAAATATTGTTAAAATTTAATCATAAGTTTAATAAATATACTACAAATCACGTATTTGTCTTGATCTTCTGTTATTAATTATAACTTCACGTCTTGTAATTCTATTCATTAATGAAATATCATTTTCATAATTTGGAAAAAACTTTAATGTAAAATGACTTTTTATAAAAGCACTATCATAATATCGTATAGATTTCATATTATCAATATTATTATTATCTCTATGCCTGTTACGTAATATACTATTAATAAGATCAAATGTCATAACAACAACACAATCTTGTAAACTTAAATCAATAATATTTACATCAAAACAAGTTTTAAAATCATCAAATATTAAACGTAACACATTATCAAAATATTCTTTTTTTGTAAATAAAATTGTATTATGTCTCATCTTTTCAGGAAAATATAATTGTATTCCTGCGTTCCAAAATTTATCCATTTTTAAAAGCAATTCATCGTAATTATTTTCTTTATGAATATGACCAACATTAAAGTCATATACATCATACATTTTTATAAATCTAAATTTCATTTTCATTGAATTATATGAGTTAAATATTCTAACATAATTGTGATATAAATCATCTTCGTGATATAAATATTCATAGTCTTTAATATCCTTAAAATCATTATGATTTAAATGATAATGATGATTAAAATAAACAATCTTATCCACATTTAACTTACTACACATTGATATACTTGATTTAAATGTATTATAGTTTAAATTAATTTTATCTATTGGATCTTTGATATTAAAATCATAAACACAGTGAAAATATATTATCTCATTATCAGCATATTTTTTATCTGAAAGTTCATTTTTTAAATCATCTATCCATGAAGAATAATTATTCAAATCATAACTGAGAAGCACTAATTCTTCACATAAAAAGAAATGTTCAGCCATAATTTTATCATGATCAAAATTAAATTTATTTTTATATAAGGAATGATTATCTATTCCAATAATCTTAATATCTTTAACATTATTTAAAAAAAAATCAAAAATTTGAAGACCCAATGAACCACAAATACCACCTATAATAATTGTTTTATCTGTCATTATCTTATATATAATTATTAATGTTTATATTATAACAAAAATATTGATAAATTTTATTTTCAAAAAAAAAATATTGATAAATTTATTTATTTTAATTTTTTTTTTCAAGAATTAAAAATAGTTTCCCGCGCGCGCGCAAAAAAAAAAATTTTTTTTACATAGATGTTGACTTTTACATATTTTATGGTTTGATTTTACATATTTTTACATACCTATTAATAAATCATAAATGGTAACAATTATAGATGACAAAAATATTTTACATACTTTTTACATAGTTTTACATAGTTTTACATAGTTATTAATTTAAAGATAAAATATACATAATTAATAGAATGAAAAAGTATAACTGTGAATGCTGTAATTTTAATTCAAATTTACGGTCAGATTATGAAAGACACATAAAAACTAAGAAACATATGGAGTCAACATTTAGTCAACATCGAGTCAACAAAAAGTCAACAATGAGTCAACAAAAAGTCAACATTAATTTTTTTTGCTGTAAATATTGTTCTAAAGAATTCACTACAAAGCAGAGCATGTATCGTCATATAAAGTATACTTGTAAAAACAACAAGGACGAAGACCTAAAAGAGCTAGTAAAATTGTTAAATGAACAAATGAAGCAGCAAAAAGAAGAGATCAATAATATGAAAATTCAACTGCATACTCGTGACAGACAATTAGAAAAGCGAGATAAACAGTTAGATAAGCGAGATAAACAGATCGTAAAATTAACAAATAAATTACAAATAAACAATAATTGTATAATTCAAAATAATAATATTCAATTACTTAATTATAAAGATACAGATACAACACATTTGAGTGATGTTGATTATATAAACTCGTTAAAACGTGTAAACAATTGTGTAAAAACATTAACTGAAAAAATACATTTTAATCCAGAAAAACCAGAAAATATGAATATTTATATAAGTAATTTAAAAAACGATTATATAACAGTTTATGAAAATGGCCAATGGCAATTGAAAAAGGGATTTGATGATATTTATGATCATAAAGAGATAATGTTAGAAGAGTGGATAGATAAAGAACAAAATAATTATCCAGAACTACGAGACAAATTTGAAAAGTATTTGAATAATAAAGAGAATGATGTTATTTTAAATCAAATTAAAGATGATATAAAACTTATGATGTATAATAACAAAAATAATATAATTAAAAAAATAATATAATTAAAAAATTTAATGATATTATAATTTTGGAGAAAATGAAACACCACAACCACATGTTGATGCTTTATTTTTATCTGGTGTAAAAGTGAATTTATTTTCAAATATATTCTTACTTAAATCCTCACTTACATAATCAATTGTAGTATTTACTAAATAAAATTCACTCATTGGGTCAATAAATACTTTTATATTTGAATTTTCAACATAATTAGGTTTGATTTTACCTTTATGAATTTCAACATATTCTTTTTCTTTTAAAATACTTAAATTATAATTAAATCCATTACAACCACCACTTTTTGCGGAGAATAAAAAACCAAAATGATTTATAGATAATTTATTTATTTTAAAAATTTTATCCCACGCTTTTTGAGTGATTAATATTATGGATTTATTCATATTCAAAACTAATTATATAATATAGTTAAATATAAACATAAATATTTAAATTGATAAAAAAATTGAAAATAATAAAATTTTTCCATTAATAATAAAATAATAATGGACAAATTTTTATCAAATACAAATTATTATTTATACTTAAATTTTTATAATTATTTAAATTGTGAAAGTTTAATTAATTTTATAAAAATTAATAAAGAAAGTATAAAAAAAAGATCATATATATATAGATTAGTATTTCAAGAATTAAAACAACTATATTTAACAAAAGATAAAATTATGTGTGATAATTATATTTTACATAAAGAATTTAATATAAGAATGGTTATACCAGATGGATCTTATTATAAATACCATAATTTATTAATTATAATTAAAAAAATTAGTAGTAATAAATTTTTAAAAGGTTATTTACAACAATATTTAAAATCTGTAAAACAATTAATCTGTTAATCATTTTCAAAGTTAAATCGCAATAATTTGATTTTAATCTAATAGTTTCCACCATTTTTTTCTAATTTTTGGAATTTATTTTCAAATTATTTTTTTGATTTATATTTTTTTGTTTGTCTTTTACTTTTTTTGTTTTTTTTATGTTTTGTTTTTCTTTTACCACCGATTTTTTTTTGTAGTTCTTGTCGTTTTTCTTCTTGTTTATATTTAAGTTTTAACAGTTTTTCTTTAGATTGTACAAGTTTATTAATTAAATCTATATATATCATTTTTTCATCTAGTGATGATGTTTTTTCCATTTCTACTTTTATTTTTTCTAAAAATTTATCTGTTGTTTGAATAGATAATGTTAAATTACCACTGAATAGAGCATTTTTATTTTCTTGTTTTACTTTTAACACATTTTCTTGATTTGACATAATTTATTCTTTATAATATTATTTTATTTTAATTATTCAGGTTACGTAAAATTATAAGCTAAACAATAAATGATTTATTCTGTTGTTGGTATAAATGTTTGTAGTAAAAATCTTTCATTGCTAAATTTATTATTTAAATAATAATTAGCGGGTGTACTTGAGTGAATAAATACACGATTATTAACAATAGCAAGATCACCTTCTTTCCATTGAACAGTAACCCTATGTGGAAGTAATTTGTCAATTACCAAATCTTTAATAAATTTTCTAGAATTAGCTACAGATAAACCTTTAATTTTTTGAACTAACATTGGTGTAATAATTAATGCTGGTTTTGAAAATGATTTTTCTTCCGGCATAACAATCAAAGGTGAGTAACTTAAAGATTTTTTTGAAGGTTTTATAAATTCAACTCTTTTATCAAATTCAGCACCAGAAAAATCCATTGGTGATCTACTTTGTAAGAAAGATTCTCGTGAAACTACTAAAATAATTTTGTTATATAAATCTTTATCTTCGTCTGATAAATTTTCATAAATTGTTTCACCTGATATGAAATCTGTTTCACCACCGATTAATGGTTGTTTTACAATATAAAATGCTGTTACACGGTTCATACGTTTAGTGTTATGAGCCCAAGTATCGGCGTGCCATAAATATCTATCTTTAAAATAATCTGTAGGATATATTTGTAAATTTTCAAATCCATAATAATCTTCTAAAAAATAATTACCTCTTGGTGCTACATGTTTACATTCAGGGAATTGATCAAATGGTTGTAACATTTGGTTCATATACCAATAAGATTGATTCTCATTTTTTGAAGTTATAGCATGTTCATCTCTTTTATCATCAAATAATTTTGAAAATTCAAGAAATTCATTTGGTGTAAGTTCTGGTTGGTTTTTAAAAATAAGCATTGGAGATTTTTCTTTAAAATACTGTTTACATTCATCAAGGACAGATTTTCTAATTTTTCGTACATCTCGTACACCTTCAACATATGATATCCTTTTTTCAAGTGGATGTGGTATAAATTTATAACAAAAAGCTATGTTTATAAAGAGAAATAAAAAAAATAGTTTTGTCATAAATAAATAAATTTATAATATAATTTTAAATTATTTTCACTTATTAATTAAAATACTTACCATTAATAGTACAGGTGTAGGTATTATAGATACATTATCTGTAGCATTATACAGGCTAACATTTCCACCAACTATTGGTATTTTGTATTTTTGACAATCATTACTTAATTTGGTAACAGTATCGGCAAAATCTCCCATAGTATCTTCAGGATTTCCAAAATTCAAACAATTAACAACTGCTTGAGGTATTGCTTTTGAATATTTGTTTGAAAATGTATCATTATTTTGAGAATTAATAACACGAACATAATATAAACATTCATCAATACTCTCACCCCATGTTATAAGTATGTGTTTATTTATTTCATAAATATTAAGAATAGAATAACTTCCATTCTCTTGTGGCCCTTTTATAGTTCTTCCACCAATTGTTGTGTCATATTGTTCCCATAATGTTTTGTTTCGTATTTTTTTAATTATTATATTATTATCAATAATATGTTTTTCATCCCAATCTTGTGTTATATTTTTGAAGTTACTAATTTTTTCGGAATATAATATGTAATTTTTCGAATTAATTACTGAATAATATCCACTTGTATTTACAACACCAACCACACTATATTCTAGATCCCATTTTTTAAAAATATTAAATACTGTATCTTTATGAATTGGATTAATAACTAATAACATTCTTTCTTGAGATTCGGAAATTAAACGTTCACATGGGTTCATTTCATATTTTGTTGGAATGTTATCAACATACATTACACAACCTAAATTTTTACCTGTTTTTTTTATACCGCGTTGTAGTAGTTCCAAAGAAGAGCACAATAATCCTCCGGCACCCATGTCTTGCATACCTTCTAATATTCTTTTATCACTAATTTCACAACATGCTTCTAATAGTAAACGTTCAAGAAATGGGTCACCTTTTTGTATATTTTTTTTCATACTATCAATATCAATATTACTTGAAAATTCATTCGAAGCCATACAAGCTCCATTCATACCATCATTACCAGTTTTGCTGCCAACATAAACAAAAATACTTTCCTCACATAATGCGTTGCCATAAATAATATTATTTTTTTTAACAATACCCAAACATGCTACGTTAACAAGTGGATTTTTATTATAAATATCACTAGTATATAAATTACCACCTACATTAGCTACACCGAAACAATTACCATAATATGAAATACCTTTAATTGTATATTTTAATAATTTTTTACTATTTTCATCAGTACCAAATCTCAAAAAATCTAAAACAGCAATCGGTTTGGCACCCATTGTAAATATATCTCGTAAAATTCCACCAACTCCTGTTGCTGAACCTTGAAATGGATCTATAAATGTTGGATGATTATGACTTTCAATACGCATAGCTAGACCATAACCATTTCCTAAGTCTATAATTCCAGCATTTTCTCCAGGACCTTGAATTACATTATCACCTTTTGTGTATAATTTTGACAAATATTTAATTGTACTTTTATATGAAATATGTTCACTTGTCATTAAATCTGATATTTGTTTTTTAAAATTATATTTATCTTCATTGATTTCAACAATACGATTTAATATATATTTAATAGATTCATTAAATGTTCTTTCTGGATGAGGCATCATTCCATAAATCAATTTATTTTTATCACATATTCCTGCTATATTATAATCAGAACCATTGTTGTAATTAGTATCATCATATTTTAATAAAATTTGATCATTTTCTATCATGTTTTGTAGAGTATTAAAATCAATTTTATAATTACCATATGAATTAGCAACTTGTAAATGTAGTACTTCATCTTTGTTATTTCTACTATATGTTGATGATAAAACGCATCTAACATTTTTGCATGTAAATTGTTTATTATTATTTAATTCTAATCTGCCTGGTAGAAGATTTAGTTTCGTTAAAATTTGAAATCCATTACATACACCAAATATAGGAATTTTTTTTTCAACAGCATGTAAAATAATTTCTGTAACAGGAGATTCTATTGCCATTTTACCAGGACATTCATCATAGTCAGATGTTGCTGTTTCATAATATCGATCTCCAAACGCAAAACCACCTGGTATAATTAACAAGTCTAATTTATGAAGTAATTTGTTTGCTTTGTGCCAAATATAAAAAACTTCATTATTATTATCGTTGAAATATCTTAGCATATCATTATCGCAATTTGAGCCTGGATATCGTATAATTCCTATTTTCATATTATATTATATAATTATCACAAAGTTTTTATTTAACCTTTTTGAAAATAATTTATTTAAATAAAAATTATTATTTATTTTATAATTATGACAAATATTTTGGTAATTGGTTCAGGTGCGAGGGAATATATTATTATTAAAAAACTAATAGAAGATTCAATAAAATTAAACATACATGTAAATATATTATGTATTAAAACACAAGAAAATTCATTTATTCAAGATTACTGTAATAATATTTTTCCTTTACTTTCAAACATTGACGAGACAATGTCAAATATTAAAGAAAAAATAAGTTTTTGTTTTATAGGACCTGAAGCACCATTACAAGATAAATATGCCGATTATTTTGAAAATAAAAATATTCCATGTATTGGGCCATTATCTTTTTATGCTCAATTAGAAACAAGCAAAGGATTTTGTAGAAATTTATTAAAACAAAATAATGAACTAAACCTACATTCAATAAACTTTGAAATTATAAATAATGAAAATAGAAACAAAGAACATCTTATAAATGTTATGAACAAGTTTGATAAGATTGTAATAAAAAAAGATGGATTATGTGGTGGAAAAGGTGTAATCGTTCAAGATTATGATTTTGATGATAAATACAAAGAAATTGATTACATTTTGAATACAAATGATACATTTATAATTGAAGAAAAATTAATAGGTGAAGAATTTACTATTTTAAGTATGACAGATGGAAATAATAATATACAACATTTTCCACCAATACAAGATAATAAAAGATTATTAAATGATAATAATGGACCAAATACAGGGGGTATGGGTTGTGTTATTGATAAAAATAATACTTTACCATTTTTATATAAAGATGATATAAATGTTGCGGAAAATATAAATAATATTGTAATTCATAAATTAAATGAATTAAAAGAAAAAAATAAATTACCGATTGGATATAGAGGTGTATTGTATGGTAGTTATATAAAAACAGATAATGGTATAAAGATTATTGAATATAACTGTAGATTTGGTGATCCAGAATGTATTATTGCGCTTTCTTTATTAGAGACAAATTTTTATACAATTTGTCAAAATATAATACAATGTAATTTAACGGATAAATTTCATTTTTCACAAGATGCGATGATTTGTCTCTATGTTGTTCCAAATAAATATCCAAAATGTAAAGAACAAGATATGAATTATGATATATATTTTAATGATAAATGTAATATGGAAAACATTATATTTTCAAATATTAAAAAAGTAAATAATCATATTTATTCACAAAAATCAAGAACATTATGTTATTTGAGCCGTGCCCCTGAATTATATGAGTGTTATAAAAATGTATATGATGAAATAAAAAATATTTCAGGTAATTTATTTTATAGAAATGATATTGGTAAAAAGTTTCTTACATTTTATGAACAATCAGGTGTTTCGATAAAAAATGGAGATGATGCTATTGTAAAAATAAAGAAAAATATTTTATCAACATATAACGATAAAGTTGTTAGTGAAATTGGGTCTTTTGGTGGTGAATATAAACTAGAAAATGATATATTAGTTGCTAGTATTGATGGTGTCGGTACAAAATCTATATTAGCTAAGAAGTTTTTTGGTGAAGAGGCATATTATAATCTAGGTAAAGATATAGTTGGACATTCCATAAATGATATATTGGTACAAGGTGCGTATCCATTATTTTTTTTAGATTACTTTGGAGCAAATGGATTAAACATGACTGAATTTTGTAATTTTATACAAGGAGTAACCGATACTTGTCTAGAATATGGAAAATTTCCAATATTGGGAGGTGAAACAGCAGAGATGCCATTAATATATAAAAAAGATCAAACAGATTTAATTGGATGTATAATTGGTAAAAAAGAAAATAATTTTTTTCCAAATCATGTAAAAGTTGGTAATAAAATAGTAAATTTACATTCAGTTAGTCCTCATACAAATGGTTATTCTTTATTGAATAAAATAATAAAAGAAGATACGGATATAAATATTGTAAAAACATTATTAAAACCACATAAATGTTATTTAAATGAAGTAAAAGAATTTATTAATTTATATGGTTATGATAAATTAAACTCAATGTGTCATATAACAGGTGGTGGTTTCAAATCAAACATGAAAAGAGTTATTCCATCAAATTTGGATGTAAAATGTTATGAGTTTAAATTACCAGATTGGTGTCAATATATACTAGAGTATGGTATAACTAAAAAAGAGATAATGGAAGTATTTAATTGTGGTATTGGTTTTGTTTTGATTATAGATAAAACTGTGGATATGTCTAACTTTCCATATTCATATGAAATCATTGGTGAAATAATAG